>Ga0136620_10000312_pt1 | contig 22210 bp, 25 predicted proteins | sample AntDrymUQ4162106_2_FD_104806 | JGI IMG/M metagenome (GOLD analysis project Ga0136620, IMG submission 104806) | Polar desert sand microbial communities from Dry Valleys, Antarctica - metaG UQ416 (21.06) | ecosystem: Environmental > Terrestrial > Soil > Desert | place: Antarctica: Dry Valley... | reverse complement strand
TGGAGCAGCGCGTCGGTGAAGCCCCCGGTCGACGCGCCGAGGTCGATGCAGTCGCGCCCGTCGAGCTCGATCTCGACCTGCTCGAGCGCGTTCGCGAGCTTCTCCCCACCGCGCGAGACGAACTGCGGTGGCCGCTCGACCGTCAGCACCGTGTCGTCGGCGAGCTGCTGGCCAGCCTTGTCGTAGCCGGGTACGAGCCCCGCAAGCACGAGTGCCTGAGCCTGGGCGCGGCTCTCGGCGAGCCCGCGCTCGACGAGCAGGACGTCCAGGCGCTTCTTCACGCTGGGAAGGGTAGTTGCCGTTCCTGTTACAAGAGGTCATGGAACTGCGCGGAGAGCGTGTCGTCCTGCGCCCGCTCGCGAAGGGGGACATCGAGCCGGTCCTCACCTTTTCCCGCGAGCCGGAGGTTCGACGCTGGTGGCCGCGCGTCGACGAGGCGTATCTACGGGAGCAGCTCGGCGCCGGGTTCGCGATCGAGCACGACGGCGTGCTCGTCGGCTTCGCCGAGGTCTGGGAGGAACTCGACCCCGAGTACCGCCACGCCGGCATCGACCTCTTCCTCGGCACGGAGTTCCACGGACGCGGCCTCGGCGGCGACACGGTCCGCACGCTCGCGCGTCACCTGGTCCGAGACCGCGGCCACCACCGGATCGTGATCGACCCCGCGGCGGAGAACGCACGTGCGATCCAGACGTACGAGCGCGTGGGCTTCCGGCGGGTCGGCGTGCAGCGGCAATCGGAGCTCGCAGGCGACGGCACGTGGCGCGACGGCCTGCTGATGGACCTGCTCGCGTCCGAGCTCGACGCCGAGCCGGCCAAGTAACAGACTGTCACTTGGCCCCCTCCAGCAGCTCGAGCAGAGCCTCCGGCGGCCGCGCACGGAACGCGACGTCCAGGAGGAGCGACCGGACGTCCGGCGGCAGCTCGCGGCGACGGTGCCGACGCGTCAGGACGCGGCACTGCTCGTAGCACGGCTTCGCGAGCCCGAGCTCCGCGGCGACCCGCCCGATGCGCCGGCAGACCTCCGCGTACGGCAGCGAGTCGTCGTCGATCCGCTCGAGCGCGGCGACGAGCCTCGGGTCGATTCGCGGAGCGCTCGACGTCATGTGCGCATCGTCGCGACTCCGGCCTCACGAGAACGCCACGAATGCGCGCCGAGAGCGCCAAGTAACAGTCTGTTACTTGGTTACGACGTGCGCTCGGCGAGCCCGCCGACGAGCTCGGCCAGGACCGCCGTGTCGGCCGAGATATCGTCGAGCCGCTGCTTGGCGCGCCTGCCTGCCTCGTCCGCAAGCGCGCGGGCGCCCGCCGCGCCGTGGCGCTCCGCGTAGCCGTCCCCGTCGAGCAGGTCGTCCACGATCTGGAAGAGGAGGCCGAGCTCGTCGCCGAATGCGCGCCACGGCGCCTGCTCCCGCTCGGGGACGTCGGCCACGGACAGGGCGAGCCCGATCGACGCAGAGAGCAGGCACCCTGTCTTCAACCGGTGCAGCGCAGCGAGATCCGACCTGTCCCCCGTGACGTCGCGGTACTGGCCGCCGATCATCCCGAGCGTTGCCTGCGCGAGCTCGCGCCCAACGGCGGGGCCGGGGTACGAGAGCGCCAGCCGGAACGCCTCGGCCAGCAGAGCGTCTCCCGCGAGCAGCGCCACGCCCTCGCCGAACGCGACGTGCGCGCTCGGCCGGCCCCGCCGCTCGTCGTCGTCGTCGAGCGCGGGCAGGTCGTCGTGGACGAGCGAGAAGGTATGCACGAGCTCGAGGGCGGCGGCGGCCGGGAGACAGCGCTCCGCCTCCGTACCGACCGCCTCGCCGGCCGCGAGGCAGAGCACCGGCCTGATTCGCTTGCCGCCCGCGTCGAGCGGATAGCGGACCGCCTCCTCGAGGCCGCCGAGCTCGGGCGCGAACGCCAGCTCGCCGAGGTACGCCTCGACGAGGTCGCGCAGCTCGTCAGGGCTCCGGCGGGGCATCCGCACGCGACCTCGCCTTGGCGAGCTCCGACTCGACCTCCTTGGCCAGCTCGGCGAGCTCCGCGAGGACGTCGACAGCCTCCTCTGCATTCTCCTCCGCCGCCAGCCGCTCCAGCTCGCCGCGGGTCGCCTTCAGCCGCTCGAGCAGCTCCTCTGCCCGGCCCAGCGCCTCGTCAGCCGTTCCGCTCATCTCCGCTCCAGCGCCGGCAAGGCCGGCACCTCCGCTCCCTGGAGCGGCTCCGTCGAGCCTACGCCGCATACCCGCTCCAGCGCCAGCAAAGCCGGCACCTCAGCTCTCTGAACGGCTCCGTCAAGACTACGCCTCATGCAACCTCCTCCCTGGCCACCCGCGCCAGGATGCCGTTGACCAACCGCGCGGCGTCCTCGGAGGCGTAGCGCTTCGCGAGCACGACCGCCTCGTTGATGGCCACCTCCGGCGGCACGCTCTCCTGCTCCAGCTCGTGGATCCCGACCCGCAAGATGTTGCGCTCGAGAGTACCCAGGCGATCGGCGGTCCAGCCGTCCGCAATCTCGGTGATGCGGGTATCGAGCTGCTCGGCGCGCGCCGACACGGCCTGCGCGAGGCCGAGCGCGAACTCGTCGGGCTCCCCCTCGTAGAGCGCACTCAGCGGCTGACCAGTCAGGTCCCACTGGTACAGGAGGAAGAGCGCGGTCCGACGCGACTGCCGCCGGCCGCTCACTGCTCCAGCTCCTCGATCGAGACGTCGATCGAGTCGACTTCCAGGCCGGCGGAGATGCGCAGCGCGTCGGAGACCTCGTGCTGGACGGCCGCGCCGAGATCCGGCAGCGACGCGCCGTACCGGACGGCGAGCTCGAGCTCGACGCGCGCGCGACCATCGGCGATCGCGACGACGAGGCCCCGCCGGGGCCGCCGCACGCGTGCGCCCTCGACGTGCTCGGCCGCAGCGACGACGAGCGCGGCAAGCGCGTCGCCCTCGATGCGGATCGTGCCGCCAGGCCCGAGGATCGTGTGACCGTCGTGCTTCACGGCGCGGCCCCCATCGGTGCCGCCCTGAGCGCCGGCAGGCGCTCGTCCATCTCGTCGAGGAAGCTCGTCGAGTAGACGCCGCTCGCGAACTCCTCGGAGCGCAGGATGTCGAGCGCAAGCCCGCGCGTCGTGGGCACTCCTTCCAGCTCGAGCTCCTCGAGTGCGCGCACACCACGGGCGATTGTCGCCCCGCGATCCTCCGCCCCGACGATCAGCTTCGCGACGAGCGAGTCGTAGTAGGGCGAGATCGACGATCCCTCCTCGAGGTAGGTGTCGACCCGTACACCCGGGCCGAGCGGCGGCCGGAACCGCGTGATCCGCCCGGGTGCCGGCGCGAAGTCGCGAGCGGGATCCTCGGCGTTCAACCGGATCTCGAGCGCGTGCCCGCGGCGCGGCGCACGTCCGGTCGCCGGCAGCGTCTCGCCGGACGCGATGCGAAGCTGCTCCCGGACGACGTCAATCCCCGTCACGAGCTCGCTCACCGGGTGCTCCACCTGGAGCCGCGCGTTCAGCTCGATGAAGTGGAAGGCGCCGTCGTCGCCGAGCAGGAACTCGAAGGTGCCGGCGCCCTCGTAGCCGATCGCCCGGCAGGCGCGCTCGGACGCCGCCTCCATCGCCTCCCGCGTCGCCGCGTCGAGTGCCGGCGACGGCGATTCCTCGATCAGCTTCTGGTGGCGCCGCTGGATCGAGCACTCCCGCTCCCCCAGCGTCAGCACGCCGCCTAGCCGGTCGCAGAGCACCTGGATCTCGACGTGCCGCGCCGGCACGAGCGCCTTCTCGAGATAGAGCGTGCCGTCGCCGAAGGCCGCCTCCGCCTCGCTGCGGGCAGTCGAGAACGCGGCGTCGAACTCGTCCGGCGCAGCGACGAGCCGCATGCCTTTACCGCCGCCGCCGGCGACCGCCTTCAGGAGGACGGGGTACCCGAGCTCTCCGGCCGCGACGCGCACGTCGGCGAGTGCGGCGCCGCCCTCGGTGCCGGGCACGAGCGGAACGTCGGCGGCGCCCAGCTCCGCCTTCGCCCGCGCCTTGTCCCCCATCCGCTCCATCACGTCCGCCGACGGGCCGACGAAGACGAGGTCGGTGTCACCGCACGCCCGGACGAAGTTGGGATTCTCGGAGAGAAAGCCGTACCCGGGATGCACGGCCTCGCAGCCGGTCGTCTCGGCGGCGGCGATCACGGAGGGGATGTGGAGGTAGCTGTCGGCGGCGGCCGGAGGGCCGATGCAGATCGCGCGGTCGGCGAGGCGCACGTGCAGCGAGTCGCGGTCCGCGGTCGAGTAGACGGCCACGGCCTCGACGCCGAGCTCGTGCAGCGCTCGGATCACCCGGACGGCGATCTCGCCGCGGTTGGCTACGAGGACCCGGCTGAACATCATCTAGAGGGCGGGCGGCGGTGCGATCGGCTCGAGCTCGAAGAGAAGCTGGCCGAACTCGACGGGCTGTCCGTTCTCGGCGTGGATTGAGCTCACCAGGCCCGCGGCGTCGGCCTTCAGCTCGTTGAAGAGCTTCATCGCCTCCAGCAGGCAGAGTGTCTGGCCGGGCGCAACGGCATCCCCGATCTGGACGAACGGCGGCGAGCCCGGCTCGGGCTGGCGGTAGAAGACGCCGACCATCGGCGACTCGACGCGGTGCACGGCCCCCGGAGTGCTGACGAGCGGCAGCTCGGCCGGCTCATCGTCGGCGAACGGCGCGACCACCTGCACCGGGGCCTCCTCGCGCCGGCGCACGGAGACGCGCATCCCGTCGTCCTCGATCTCGACCTCCGCGACGCCGCTCTCCTGCACGATCCGGACGAGCTCCTTGATCCGCTCGGCGCGCGTCTGGTCGACGCCGCCGGCGCCCAGAGAGTCGTCGCGGGAGTGGCGGGTCCGGATCGTCCGCAGGAGGTTCTCGGCCTCCTCGCCGAAGAGCGCGATCAGGACGAGCTCCTCCTCGCTCGCGGCGAGACCCTCAGCCTCGGCGCGGACGTCGTCTGCGCTCGGCGGATCCTCGTCGAGCGGGAGGCCATCGGAGAGCAGCGCAACGGCGCGCGCGACGGTGGCGTCGATCTCTCCCGGCGGTGCGCCGTAGCGTCCCTGCACGAGCGCGCGGAACTCGTCGACGACGTTGCCGTACCGGCGGGCGGAGAGCACGTGGATGAGCGCCTGGGAGGCGAGGATCTGGCCGATCGGCGCGGCCAGCGGCGGCGACCCGGCCTCGCTCCTGATCTGCTTCAGCTCCTCGAGCACCTCGAGCAGGCGGTCGCCGGCGGAGTGCGCGCGCAGGTGCGTGTCGAGCGCGGCCACGAGCCCGGGCGGCAGGTCGTGCTCAGCTGCACGGACGGCGAGACGGGGAGCCAGCGGAGCGACGGGCTCGTCCCCGATGTGCTCGTCGACGAGGTCGGACGCCTCCCAGAGCCGGTCGACGTCGATACCCGTCTCGAAGCCCATCCCCTCGAGCGCGGAGGACAGGGACTCGCCCGAGACACGGTGCAGCGTCAGCGCCAGCGGGTAGACGGTCGTGGCGATGATGTCCGCGCCGGCGCGGGCGGCTTCGAGAGCGGCGGCGAGGCCGCTCCCGGACGCGCCCTGACAGTAGAGGCCGACCGGGAGCCCGGACGCCTCGGCCACGCGCGAGACGAGCTCGTACGCCCTGTGCGGCTCGAGGCCGCCCGTGGGATCGTGGATGAGCGCGCGCGTCGCACCGAGCTCGCCGAGCTCGCGCGCCTGCTCGACGAGCGCGTCGGTCTCGCCCGAGCGGCCGGGGCTGTAGACGAGGCCGGCGTGGAACTCGCCGCCGGCGTCGACGATCGCCTCCCCCGCCTCACGCAGGTTCGAGACGTCGTTCAGTGGGTCGTGGAGCCGGAAGACGTCGATCCCATTCTCGGCCGCCGAGGCGACGAAGCGGCGGACAAAATCCGTGCCCACCGGGCGCGAGCCGACGAGGAAGCGGCCCCGCAGCGCGAGCCCGAGGGGCGTCTTCGTGCGGGCTCGAAGCGCGCGGATCCGCTCCCAGGGGCTCTCCACCCCACGGCGCACCGCCGAGTCGAACACGCCGCCGCCGGAGACCTCGAGGCAGGCGTAGCCTGCGCCGTCCAGCACCTCGGCGAGCCGCAGCAGGTCGGCGGTGGGCATCCGCCCCGCGAGCGGCTCCTGCGAGAGCAGGCGGATGGAGGTGTCGACGAGGCGCGGCACGCGCTAGAGCCTATCCGGGCACGCGGCCACTCGATCTCGCTACGGCCCGCCTGGCGCTCCGGCGAGAGGGCGGCGGAGCCGGGCTCCGCCCGGCGGGAGCCGCCCGGCCGGTGCGTCAGGCGCGGGAGATGTAGCGGCCTTCGCGGGGGTCGACCTTGATCCGGTCGCCCACGTTGACGAAGAGCGGGACGGCGACCACGGCGCCCGTCTCGAGCGTCGCCTGCTTCGTCACGTTCGAGACCGTGTCGCCCTTCACCCCCGGCTCGGTGTCCGTGACCGCAAGCTCGATCGAACCCGGGAGCTGGACGCCCGACGGCTTGCCGCCGACGAAGAGCAGCTGCACCGGAGTCGAGGGCTGCATGTAGGGCAGCTCGGCGGCGAGCGCGGCATGCGGCATCGAGAGCTGCTCGTAGGTCGACTCGTCCATGAAGACCACCTCGTCACCCGAGTCGTACAGGTACTGCATGTTCTTGACCTCGGTGTACACGCGCGCGAACTTCTCGCCCGCCCTGAACGTCTTGTCGACCACCGACCCCGAGTCGATGCTCCGCACCTTCGTGCGCACGAACGCGCCGCCCTTCCCCGGCTTCACGTGCTGGAACTCGACGATGCGCCAGACGGAGCCCTCGATCTCGACGTGCATGCCGTTCTTGAACTCGTTCGTGGAGACGACGTCGGCCATGACCGGCGGCAGCCTAGCTAACCGTGACGAGGTCTTTGCCGACCTGCGTGAGCCGCTCGCGACCCTCGTCGGTGACGAGCACCATGTCCTCGATCCGCACGCCGGCGACCTCCGGAAGATAGATCCCGGGCTCGCAGCTGAGGACGTTGCCGGACTCCAGCGTGTCGGTCGACTCGGGGCGCGCGTTCGGCGCCTCGTGGACCTCGAGCCCGATCCCGTGCCCCAGGCCGTGGCCGAAGTTCTCGCCCCAGCCGGCGGCGGCGATCACCTCGCGGGCCGCAGCGTCCGCGGCGGCGCCGGTGACGCCGGGCCCGATCGCATCGAGCCCCGCAAGCTGCGCCTCGCAGCAGACCTCGTACATCCGCGCCAGCTCGTCGGGCAGGTCGCCCGTCGCGAACGTGCGCGTGCAGTCGGAGGCGTAGCCGTTCACGCGGCAGCCCGCGTCGACGATCACGAGCGTGTTGGCCGGCACACCGACGTCGCGGTTGTCGGAGTGCGGGCTCGCACCGTTGTCGGCGGCGGCGACCATCGTGTCGAAGGAGAGGCCCGTCGAGCCGTGCTCGTGGAAGAGCTCGCGGATGCGCCACGCGAGCTCGATCTCCGTACGTCCAACGAACCGCTCCTCCGCGAGCGCGCCGAACACCCGGTCGGAGATCGCAGCGGCCTCGCGCATCGTCTCCAGCTCGCTCGGCTCCTTGACCGCCCGCAGCCGCTCGACGAGCCGCTGCTGAGGGATGGCGTCCACCCCGCCGGAGCGCAGCGTCTCGAAGTCGGCCGCGGTGAGCACGTGCGCCTCGACCCAGATCGACCTCCCGGCAAGCCTCATCGCGAGGTCCGCGACGACGGCGCGCGCGGTCTGCTCGAAGCGCACACCCTCGAGCGCGCTCGCCTTCCGCGCGTACCGGAAGTCGGTGTAGAGCGTCGCGTCGCCCGCAGGCTCGACCAGCAGGCACGCGTTCGAGCTCGCGAGGCCCGTGAGATAGCGGACGTTGACGCCGCTCGAGACGAGCAGCGGCTCGTCGAGCAACGCCGAGAGGCGCTCGATCCGGCTCATCTTCGCTTTGCCGCTTCCACGAGGTACTCCAGCGCCTCACGGTAGCCGTCGGGCCCCTTGCCGGTGATCCGCTTCTTCGCGAGGTCGGTGAGCACCGAGTGCCTGCGGAACTCCTCGCGCTCCTCGATCGCGGACAGGTGCACCTCGACGACGGGCACCTCGAACAGCTCGACGGCGTCCCGGATCGCGTAGCTGTAGTGCGTCCAGGCACCCGGATTGAGGATGACGCCGTCGGCCCAGTCGAGGGCATCGTGGCACCACTCCACGAACTGCCCCTCGTGGTTCGTCTGCCGGCAGCGCGTGGTGAGCTGGAGGTCCTTCGACCAGCTGTAGATGCGGCTCTCGAGCTCGGCGAGCGAGAGGTTCCCGTACAGGGTCGCGTCGCGCCGCGCCAGCACGTCGAGGTTGACGCCGTTCAGGACTCCCACCAGCATCGCGCGACCTTATCCGGCAATCAGAGAGTCGAGCGCCGCTCGGACGTCCGCTTCGGGCAGTTCGACGCCGATCCTCGGCCGGCCGGGTGCGTCCAGCAGGACGAGCTTCGTGACGCCGCCGTCCGCCTTCTTGTCGCGCAACAGCGCGTTCCACCCTCGCTCGCGGTCGACGCGCACCCGCTCGGGTCGCAGCTCCTCCTCAACGACCCGGGTGTCGAGTCCGGAGAGGCGGAGTGCGGCGAGCAGGCCCAGTGCGACAGCCCGGCCGTGAGGGAGCTCGAAGTCCGCCGCGGCCTCGAGCGCGTGCGCGAAGGTGTGGCCGAGGTTGAGCTGCTTGCGCTCGCCGCGGTCGTGCGGGTCGCGCAGGCAGACCGCCGTCTTGAAGGCGGCGCAGCGGCGTACGGCCTCGGGCAGCGGCAGCTCCCAGAGCGGCTCCCCCGCCAGCAGGCCCGTCTTGACGAGCTCCGCGCGGCCGTTCAGCAGCTCCAACTCGGGCAGCGTTTCGAGCAGCGCGGGATCGATGACCGTGCGCACGGGCCAGTGGAAGGCGCCGACCAGGTTCTTGCCCTCGGGCAGGTCGATCGCTGTCTTTCCGCCGATGGCCGCGTCGACCTGGCCGACGAGCGTCGTCGGGACGGCGACCCAGGCGACGCCGCGGAGGTAGGTCGCGGCCGCAAGGCCGGCGACGTCCGTGGTACAGCCGCCGCCGAGCGCGACGAGCGTGTCCCCGCGCCAGAGCCGAAGTGCCCGCCAGAGCCCCTCGAGGACGTGCGGCGTCTTCGCCTCCTCGCCGGCGGGCACCTCGTGTGTCACGACCTTGCGTGCGCCGAGCCCGAGCTGCGCCTCCATCCCGTAGATGCCCGCGACGCGCGTGTCGGCGACGAGGGCCACCGGCTCCGCTCCCGGTACGAGGTCGCCGAGCCAGCCGAGGGCACCACTCTCGACGTGCACTCCGCCGGCGGCGAGCACGACGCCCTCGACGTTCCGCGCGCGTGCGTCGGCGGCCGCCTCGTAGACGGCGCGCCGCTCCTCGTGGAGCTGCCGGAAGGCATCCTCGTCCTGAGCCAGCGGGCGGTTCGTGCCGCCCACCCGTCGCCAGGCCTCGTCGGGGTCGACCTCGAGCAGCACCGTCAGAGCCCGCTCGCGCGCCGCCTCGCGGATCTGCTCGGAGCCGAGGGCACCGCCGCCGAAGGAGATCACGGCCGGGTCAGCCTCGCGCAGCGCGTCGAGAGCCCTGCGGCGCTCGAGCACGCGGAACGCGGTCTCGCCCCGCGTGGCAAAGACCCCTGCGACCTTCAGCCCCGTCTCGCGCTCGATCTCCTGATCCAGATCCACGAAGCGCCGGCCCAGCCGCTCCGCGACCGTTCGGCCGACCGTCGTCTTCCCCGCGCCCATGAAGCCGACGAGGACGAGATGGCGGTCTAGCGCGGTGCCCACGGGATGCGCTCGAGGTAGGCGCCGTGCGCAGCGACGAAGTCGCCGAGCGAGTCGCCGCCGAACTTCTCCTGCGCGGCGCGGGCGAGCTCCCAGGCAACCGCTGCCTCCGCGACGACCGCGAGCGCCTCCACCGCGGCCACGTCGCTGCGCTCGACGAGCGCGGGGGCGGCCTCGCCCGTGGCGAGATCCACCGAGTCGAGCGGCTTCATCAGCGTCGGCAGCGGCTTCATCGCGGCGCGCACGACGACCTCCTCGCCGTTCGAGATCCCCGCTTCGATCCCGCCCGCGCGGTTGGAGCGCCGGCTCAGCCCGGGCTCGATCTCGTCGTGCGCCTCCGAGCCGCGCCGCCGCGCCAGCTCGAAGCCGTCCCCGATCTCGACGCCCTTGACCGCCTGGATGCCCATCAACGCGGCTGCGAGGCGCGCGTCGAGCCGATCCTCTCGCGACGCGTATGAGCCGAGGCCCGGCGGCACGCCGGTTGCGCGCACCTCGACGACGCCGCCGAGCGTGTCGCGATCCGCTTTCGCAGCATCCACCGCAGCGCGCATCCCGGCTTCGCCGGCGGCGCCGCCGATCTCGACCTCCCGGCCGGCGACCTCGATCCCGAGCTCGCGCAGCAGTGCCTTCGCGACGGCCCCCGCCGCGACCAGCACGGCCGTGTGTCGCGCGCTCGCGCGCTCGAGCGCGTCGCGCACGTCGTCGTGCCCGTACTTGAGCGTCCCGGCGAGGTCGGCGTGGCCCGGTCGTGGCAGCGTCACCGGCTTCGTCCCCTTCCCAGTCGGCTCTCCCTCGGGCGGCCAAGGGCTCATCCCCCACGGCCAGTTCGCGTGATCGTGGTTGCGGACGACGAGCGCGAGGGGCGTGCCCAGGGTGCGGCCGTGCCGGAGCCCGGCGAGCACCTCGACCGCGTCCCGCTCGAGCTGCTGGCGCGGGCTTCGGCCATAGCCCTGCTGGCGTCGGCGCAGGTCTGCGTCGATCGCGGCCCGGTCGAGCTGGAGCCCCGCGGGCAAGCCGGTCAGGATCGCGACGAGCGCCGGTCCGTGCGACTCCCCAGCCGTCGTGAGCCCGAGCGTCATCCGGCCAAATCTACTGCGGCGCGCATCACCGACACCGGCGGGGCCAAGCCCGTCCAGAGCCGAAACGACTCCGCGCCCTGGGCGACGAGTACCTCGAGACCGCCGACCACCTGTGCGCCGGCGGCGTGCGCAGCCGCGGCCGTCGCCGTCTCCGGATAGGGCAGATCGACGAGCGTCTGGCCTTCTCCGAGTCCGACGAGCACCTCGTTGCGCTCGCTCGTCGCGTTGACGACGAGGTCGGCTTCACGAACGTCCGGCGGCCACTCCCCCCGCCGCGCGAAGCGCCGCGCCTGCGGCAGCGCTTCCGCGAACGCGCGGGCCGAGCCGCCGTCGCCGAGGATCACGGGCCGCTCCGCCGTCAGCCCGCCGAGAATGGCCGCGTCCGTGCTCGTGCCTTCGACCCGCCCGTCGCGGAAGAGCAGCGTGTTGACCGAGGCGAGGTCGGTCTCGACGAGGTCCAGTGCACCGACCGCGAGCTTGTGCGGCGCGGTCACGTTGGCGCCGACGAATCCGAGCGCGACGAGACCGCGCACGGCGTCCTCGAGCTGCTCCCGGGGCACGTCGAGCGCGACGTACGAAAGGTCGAGACCCCGGGCCGCGAAGGCCGCGTTCTGCATGGCCGGCGAGAGCGAGTGGGCGACCGGCCGGCCGAGTAGCGCGACGAGCTTCGTCGTCGCAGCGATCGTCACAGCTCAACCGCAGCCGAAGCCGTACTCGCAGGCCTTGGCGAAGAACTCGTCCTCGCTCGCCGTGAAGAAGTGGTGGATCTTGTCCGGCTTGCGCACGAAGAAAAGGAAGTCGACGTCGGCCGGGCGCGCGGCGGCCCGCATCGACGCCAGGCCGGGGTTCGCGATCGGCGTCGGCGGGAGCCCGGTGCGGTTCCGGGTGTTGTAGGGGTTGTCGCTCTCGAGCTGCGAGACGCGCAGCGCCTCGGTGCCCGGGACGTCGAGGCCGTACCTGATCGTCGCATCGATGCCGAGCGCCATCCCCGCCTTGAGCCGGTTGTAGATCACCGCGGCGACCTTCGGCCGCTCGCCCTGTGCGATCGTCTCCTTCTCCACCATCGACGCGATGATCAGGACGTCGTAAGGCGTCAGGTTCTTCTCTCGCGCGAAGGCGAGGTCGACCTTGGCGAAGTTCTCCACGAAGAACTCCAGCTGGTCGGCCGCGAGCTGCTTCGCCGTCGTCTTGGCGGTGAACTCGTAGGTCGCCGGGAAGAGGAAGCCCTCGATCCCGCGAGCGTCCTTGCGGAACGCGACCGGCACCTTCGCCTTCTCCGTCGCCGCCCGATAGCCCTTCGCCGTCAGCTTCGGTGTGATCTTTCGGCGCTGCATCGCGATCTTGTGCACCTCCCCGACCCGCGCCGCCATCTCCGCGCGCGTGAATCCTTCCGGAAAGATGACGCGCAGGACGGGCGCCGGCGGCGGCGCGGTCGTCACTGGAGGCGCGGCCACCTCCCCGCCCGAGCCGCCGAGTGCGCGGACGCCGAGCCAGAGAGCGAGCCCGAACAGCCCGAAGAGGAGGGTGCCGGCGATCAGCCGCCTCAGCACGACCCGCGAGCGGGACGGCCGGTGCCGGGTCACACGCGGTTGCTCGACCACGCGAGGTAGCTCTCGAGCAGATGGGCCGCCGCACGGGCGTCCTCGGGAGCCCGGGTGGAAGGACCTCGGACGGCGAGTGAGGTCGTGAAGCGCTCGTCGAAGCTCTCGACCGGCACGGTGACGGCCGCACGAAGCGCTTCGACGAAGCGCCCGGTCTCCTCGGCCTGGTGACCGGTCTCGCCCCGCAGCGTCAGCGGGAGGCCAACGACGATCTGATCGGGCTCCTCGACCGCGACCAGCTCGACGAGCCGACGCAGGCCCGCATCGGACGCGGCCCGCTCCACCACCGTGAGCGGCCGGGCGAGCGTTCCCGTCTCGTCGGACACTGCCACGCCGGTCCGCGCGGCGCCGTAGTCGAGTGCGAGCACCTTCACGCCGCGCAGGCTAGCCGAGCGCTTCCAGGATCGTCCGCTCGGCGAGCGCGACCGCGTCCGGTAGCCGGTCGGCGTCCTTGCCGCCGGCGCGCGCCATCGTCGGCCGTCCGCCGCCGCCGCCGCCGATCAGCGCCGCGGCCTCGCGGATCATCGTGCCGGCGTTCAACCCGCGCGCCTCGAGCGACTTATCGAGGTTGATCACGAGCTGGGCGGTGCCGTCGTCGCGCGCGCCCACGATCACCGCGGCCGGCGCGTGCTGCTGCTTCACGCGATCGGAGACGTCGAGCGGGTCGCCGCTTCGGACCTCGACGACGAGCACGTTCACATCTCCCGCTCGGGTCTCGCGTGTGACCACGAAGTCGTCCGCCGCGGCGGGTTCCTTCTGTCCCCGCTTACGGACGCGGTCGAGCTCCGTGCGCAGCTCGTCGGCCTCGTGGGCGCGAGCTTGGAGCAGCGCGAAGGCCACCGCGGAGGTGACCGCCTCGATGCGCCGGGCGCCGGAGCCGACCGAGCCCTCCGAGAGGATCGCGAACGGTCCGATCTCGGCGGTGAACCGCACGTGCGTGCCGCCGCAGAGCTCACGCGAGAAGCCGTCGATCTCGACGACGCGAACGACGTCGCCGTACTTCTCGCCGAACAGCATCTGCGCGCCTAGCTGCCTTGCCTCCTCGATCTGCGTCTCGAAGACCCGCACGCGGTGATTCCGGAAGATCTGCTCGTTGACAATCCGCTCCACCTCGGTGCGCTCGTCGGCGCTGAGCGCTCGCTCGTGGCTGAAGTCGAAGCGCAGCTTGTCGGGCCGCACGGCCGAGCCGGCCTGCTTGACGTGCGCACCGAGCACCTCCCGCAGCGCCTCGTGAAGCAGGTGCGTGGCGGTGTGGTTCGCCATCGTCGGGAAACGAACCGACCAGGGCACCACGGCCCGGACGCGATCGCCGGTCGCGAAGCCCTCGCCCTCGAACAGCAGCACCTGGTCGTCGCCGATCCGGTATGCCTCGCGCAACACAGCGGAGGCGCCGGATTCCTCGTGGATCAGCTCGCCGGCATCGCCGACCTGCCCGCCGCCGGACGCGTAGAAGGGCGACTCGCGCAACTTCGCGAGGAAGGTGCCGTCGCCGAGCTCCTCGAGCGCGCCGACCTGCGTGAGCACGTCGGTCTTCTCGAAGCCCACGAACTCCGTCGAGAAGTCGGCCGCGGCGCCGAAGTCGGCGGCACGCTGGACGCTGGAGTCTCCGCCGGCCCGGGAGATCTCGCGGTGCGCCGCCATCTGCGCGCGATAGCCGTCGCTGTCGACCGCCTGCCCGCGCTCCTCCGCGAGCTCGACCGTCAGCTCGATCGGGAATCCGAACGTGGCGGCGAGCCGAAACGCCTGCTCCGCCGTGATCGACTCCGCGTCCGAGAGCGCCTCGAACTCGCGCAGGCCCCGCTCGAGGGTCTCCCGAAAACGCTCTTCCTCGGCCCGGAAGACGCGCTCGATCGTCTCCGCGTGCTCCACGACGTCCGGGTACCACGGCCCCACCTGCCGGACGACGAGCGCGGGCAGGCGATAGACGGCGTCGAGCCCGATCCGGCGCCCCTGGACGACGGCGCGCCGGATCAGCCGGCGCAGGACGTAGCCGCGGCCCTCGTTCGACGGCATCACGCCCTCGGCGATCAGGAACGTCGTCCCCCGCCCGTGGTCGGCGAGCACGCGGTGCGCCTTGCTCGCCTCGGGCGTGCTGCCGTAGCCGACGCCCGACTCGCGCTCGATCCAGTCCATGATCACCTGGAAGCCGTCGGTGTCGAAGATTGAGTCGACGCCCTGGAGGATCATCGCCGTCCGCTCGAGCCCCAGTCCGGTGTCGATGTTCTGCTTCGGCAGCGGCGTGAGCTCGCCGTCCGCGCCGAGGTCGAACTCCATGAAGACGAGGTTCCAGAACTCGATGAAGCGGTCGCAGCTCTCGCAGTTCGGCCCGCAGGTGTCGAGGCCGCACCCGTGCTCCTCGCCGCGGTCGTAGTGGAGCTCCGAGCACGGGCCGCAGGGGCCGGTGTCGCCGGCCGGGCCCCAGAAGTTCTCGGGCAGCGGCACCGCGACGATGCGGTCGTCCGGCACACCCTGGCGGAGCCACGCCGCGACGGCGACGGCATCCTCGGGGATCCCCCGCGCCGGATCCCCGGCGAAGACGGTCGTCCAGATCCGTTCGGGATCGAGCTTCAGCTGCTCGGTGACGAACTCCCACGCAAGTTCGACGGCGCCGTCCTTGAAGTAGTCGCCGAACGAGAAGTTGCCGAGCATCTCGAACATGGAGGCGCTCCGCGCGTTCAATCCGACCTTCTCGAGGTCGGAGTCCTTTCCGCCCGCCCGCAGGCACTTCTGCACCGTCGTGAACCGCGGCGCGGGCGGCTCCTTCGCGCCGGAGAAGTAGCGCTTCAGCGGCTGCATCCCGGCCGAGATGAACAGCGTCGAGGGATCCTCCGGAGGGGGGATCAGCGGGAACGACGGAAAGCGGCGGTGCTCCCGCTCCTCGAAGAAGGAGAGAAAGCCCTCGCGCAGCTCGGCGGTGGTGCGCATCGTTCGATTGTAGGCCGGGCGCTGGCTCTAGCTGACTGCGCGCTTCGCCGGCTCGAAGTCCTCGTCGCCCGCGATCTCGTCCCGGATCTTCTCGAGCGCCCGACGGATGAGTCGCGAGACGTGCATCTGCGAGATCCCGACCTGCTGCGCGATCTGCGATTGCGTCAGCCCGTCGAAGAAGCGCAGGTGCAGGATGCGCCGCTCCCGCTCGTCGAGGACGCGGAAGCCGGGTGCGAGCACCGCGCGGTCCTCCGAGACCTCGTACTGATGCTCGATCGTGCCGAGCGACTCGAGCGGGTCGAGCTCACCGTCCTCGTCGGAGCCGCCCGCGGAGAGCGAGAGCGAGGTGTACGCGCGGCCGGACTCGAGCGCCTCCAGCACCTCCTCCTCCTCCACACCGGCCGCCTTCGCGAGCTCGGGGATGGTCGGTGAGCGGCCGTTCTGGACGGTCAGCTCCTCGACGAGCTTCGAGAGTTGGACGTTGAGCTCCTGGAGTCCCCGGGGAACCCGCACGGCCCACCCCTTGTCGCGGAAGTGGCGCTTGATCTCGCCGATGATGTTCGGCGTCGCATACGTGGTGAGCTCGACCCCGCGGTCGAGATCGAAGCGATCGATCGCCTTGATCAGGCCGATGCAGCCGATCTGGACGAGATCCTCGAGCTGCTCACCCCTGTAGCTGTAGCGCCGGGCGAGGGAGCGGACGAGCGACAGATACTGCTCGATCAGCTGTTCGCGCGCCGCGAGGTCGCCGTGCTCGTGGTAGCGGCGGAGGAGGATCTTGTCGGACTCGCGCGGCATCAGCTGCGGCTCTCGGCGAGCTGAAAGCCCTTGCGGAGGTCGACCCAACAGCCGTCCTCGCGGTCGGCGAGCGTGACGTCGTCGACGACGGTATCGAGGAGCCGGCGCAGGTCGAGGCTCTCGCCCGCATCCTGGTCGAGCTCGGCGATCGTCGCGCGCTCAAAGGGGCCGACAGACACCTCGACCGTGTCCCGCCCGACGCGAAGCACCAGGGTGATCTCGTCCGTACGGGCGCCGCGCTCGAGCAGGCTGTCCACCGCGAGCTGAAGGTCGTCCAGAACGTCGATCGTCAGCTCGTGACGGGCGGCGACACCGCCGAGCACGAGGCCGGCGACAGCGCCGAACGCCCGCTCGCTCGGCATCGTCACGCGGATCTCGTCCATCAAACCGAGTCACCGTCGGCGGCGCGCAGCTCCTCCTCGAGCTCGCGCTCCCGCCGCGCGGCAGCCTCCTTGCCGACGCGCACGGCGTCGCTCCAGTCGCGCCGGGTCTTGAAGGCGGCGATCCCGTGGCTGAGCCCGGCCGCGACGCCGGAGACCTTCTGCACCGGCCGCGCGATCGCGAAGCTGACTGCTCGCACGGCGGTATCCACGCTGTCCGCCATGTCCACTGCGCTGTCCGTCACCCGATCCGCCTTGTCCAGCTGTCCGTTGACCCGGTCGACGCTCCCTCCGACCTTGTTGATCACCGGCAGGAGCTCGGCTTGCGTCCCCCGGATAAACGCCGAAAGGCGTCCAAAGGTTCCGCCCAGGCGGAAGAACGCATAACCGAGGCCGAGGCCGACGACGACGAGGAAGAGGGCCAACGCGTAGTACGCGAGGTCCCCCGCGCTGACGGCGAGAAGCGGCATGCCGGTGATCCTAGTTGCGACTCGCCGACGACACCACACCGGAACCGACGAGGGCCTCCCCGTCGTAGAGCGCCACGACCTGCCCGTTCGCCACGCCGTAGGCCGGTTCCTCGAGCTCCAACCGGTAGCCGCGGTGCGTCGATACGACGCGTGCGGGCACCGCCGGAGACCTGTGACGGAGCTTCGCCTGCGCGCGTTCCACCGGGATGTGCAGACGGCCGCGCACCTCGACGCTCGTGCAGGAGAGCGAGCCTCGTGGGCCGACGACGACGGTGTTCGTCGCGGCGTCGGTGCGGAGCGCGAAGAGCGGCTCGGCGGCCGCGACGCCGATCCCGCGCCTCTGGCCCGGCGTGAAGCGCCAGGAGCCGCCGTGCCGACCGAGTTCCCGGCCGCTCTCGTCCACGATCGGTCCGTCGGAGGCGACGAGCCCGTTCCGACCGAGGAAGGCGCGGTAGTCGTCGCCGGCGAGGAAGCACGCCTCCTGGCTCTCGCGCCGGCCGGCGGCCTCGAGCCCGGCGCGCGCGGCCTCGGCGCGGGTGTCGGCCTTGGTCCCGTCCCCGAGCGGGAACTCGATCCGCGCGAGCAGGCGGGGGTCGAGCCGGGCGAGCATGTAGGACTGATCCTTGTCGGGATCCGCCGCCCGGGCGAGGAGCCGCCGGCCCTCGCGCTCGACGATCCGGGCGTAGTGCCCCGTCCAGAGCTTCTCCGCCCCCGCGCGCTCCAGGAACGCCAGCAGCTCGGCGAAGCGGAAGCTGCCGTTACAGCGTCCACACGGGTTCGGCGTCTCGCCGCGGGCGTACGAGCGGACGAAGGGCTCGACCACCGCGCGGCGGAACTCCTCCCGCAGGTCGAGCGTCACGTGCGGCAGGCCGAGCGCGTGGCAGGTCTCCCGGGCCGCGATCACCGCCGCGGGCGAGCAGCAGGCCCGTTCGGAGTCGGGGCCGGCCGGGTCGAGCCAGAGGCGCAGCGTGACCCCGATCGCGTCCGGGCCAGCTCGCAGGAGGGCGACCGCGCTGTCGACGCCCCCGCTCATCGCGACCGCGATCCGGCCCGACGCCGGCGCGGCTCGAAACGCTGGTCCGAGCGCATTGGCGAGCGCGTCGGCAGCGAGCGTCTCGCCCGGCACGGCGGCCGCCTCGAGCAGGTTCAGCCCCTCGAGCGGGCCGGCGAGGCCCGGTGCGTCCGCGGCCACGATCCGGTCGTCCTCGACGGTGAGCCGCACGAAGGCGAACTCGGAGCCGCGCGCGGAATCGCCGACGAGCTCGATCATCGCGTCAGCCTAGCGGGGCGCTCACGAAGCGACCATGCACCCGAACCGAGTGCAAGTCGCTGAGGCTGGTCAGTCGGTCGGGCCGCGAAGCGGCCCCTTCAGGGATCTTCGCGCGACTGGAATCTGCTTCCGCAGATTCCAGTCTTGCGCCAACAAGAAAAGCGCTCCACCCTGCCGATGATTCCTCACGCCGATGCGAACCTGGCTAGACCAGGTGGGTGCCGTGCCGGCCGTCGACGGATGAGGTCTAAACCGGACCCAGGCTCCCTTCACGTGAGCGTTGGTTCACGTTTACGCGCGAGGCCACGCACAGGGTCGAGCACCCGCATTGTAACCCGCGCGAACCTCCTACGCGGTTTCTGCCGCGAGGCTCCGCCGGCCGGGAGGCCTGCCCAGCCGGCCAGGAGCCGCTAACGGGTTGCGAAGCGCCACTGGATCTCCTGTGTGCCCTCGAGCGCCAGCCGGCGGGCGAGCGCCTCGGTCAGCTCGAACTGCCGCCCCGGCTCCTTCAGCCTCGTGTCGATCACCTCGGTCAGGAGCTCGGTGCCGTCGTAGAGAACGAAGATCTTGGCGCCGCACGGAAGCGTCGGGTGGGTCACCCCGAGCGACCGCCCGGTCAGGATCCAGTGGCACGTCGTCCGCTCCGCATCGCCGGCAGGCCCGCGCGAGCCTGCGAGCGCGGTGTACCAGCCGCCGTCGGGGGTCGGCACCGGGCGCGGGTCGGTGGCCGTGACCGGTGTGTCGTCGCGCGACGTCAGGGCGAGTGCACCCACCGCCGCCAGCAGCGCGACCGCGGCCAGCACGACCGTTCGCTGTAGGACCGCCGAGGTCACGTGGCCTCGAGGAGCTGGATCCCGAGCTCGTCGAGCTGTTCGGGCGTGATCTCGCTCGGAGCACCGCTCATCGGATCGACGGCCGCCTGGTTCTTCGGGAACGCGATCACGTCGCGCAGGTTCGGCTCCCCGGCCAGCACCATCGTCATGCGGTCGATCCCGAGCGCGATCCCGCCGTGCGGCGGCGCGCCCATCGCGAGCGCGTCGAGCAGGAAGCCGAACTTGACCCGCTGCTCCTCGGGCGACAGGTCGAGCAGGTCGAAGACCTGCGCCTGCAGCTCCGGCTCGTGCATCCGAAACGAGCCGCCGCCGAGCTCGTTCCCGTTCACGACCAGGTCGTAGGCATGCGCGAGCGCGTCCCCCGGATGCTCCGGGAAGCGCTCCTTCCACTCCTCGGTCGGGCGCGTGAACGGGTGGTGGACGGCGGTCCAGCGGCCCGCATCCTCGTCCCGCTCGAACATCGGGAAGTCGTTCACCCAGAGGAACGTGAATGCGTCCTCGTCGATCAAGCCGAGCTCGCGGCCGAGGTGCAGCCGCAGCGCGCCAAGCACGCGCGAGGTCAGCTCCCACGAGTCGGCGGCGAAGAGCAGCGTCTCGCCCTCGCCCCCTCCGAGCGCGGCCAGCTCGTCCTGGGACAGGAACTTCGCGATCGGCGAGCGGATCTCGCCGCCGTCGTAGACGAGATACGCCAGCCCCTTCGCGCCCCACTCCTTCGCGAGCTCCTCGAGCTTGGCGAGCTCGCCGCGCGAGAAAACCCTCGGCACGCGGAGGAAGCGCACGGCCTCCGCGCGGGCGAAGACTCCGAGCTCCGAGCCGCGGGTCGCCGGCGTGACCTCCTCCAGCTCGAGCGCGAAGCGCGTCTCGGGCTTGTCCGAGCCGAAGCGGCGATCGGCCTCCGCGAAGGTCATGCGCGGGAACGGCGTCTCGATCTCGACGCCCAGGCACTCGCGCCAGATGCGCTGGAACATCCGCTCCATCAGCTCGAAGAGCAACTCCTGGTCGGGGAAGCTCATCTCCACGTCGAGCTGGGTGATCTCCTGGACGCGGTCGGCCCGAAGATCCTCGTCCCGGAAGCAGATCGCGATCTGGTAGTAGCGGTCGAAGCCGGCCACCATCGTCAGCTGCTTCAGGATCTGCGGGCTCTGGGGCAGCGCGTAGAAGCGGCCCGGCTGGAGGCGGCTCGGCACGACGAAGTCGCGCGCGCCCTCGGGGGTCGGCTTGAAGAGGATCGGCGTCTGGATGTCGAGGAAGCCGGCCTCCTCCATGTCGCGACGGATGATCCCGACCATCTGCGCGCGCAGGCGGATGTTCCGCTGCAGCTTGTCGCGGCGCAGGTCGAGCCAGCGGTAGCGCAGGCGCAGCGTCTCGTCGACGTTCTCCTCGTCGAGCTGGAAGGGCAGCGGCGTCGAGCGGCTGACGAGCTCGAGCCGCTCGACGGCGAGCTCGACGTCGCCCGTCGGCATCGCCGGGTTGACCGTCTCCGGCGAGCGAGCGACGAGCTTGCCCTCGGCCCGCAGGACGAACTCGTTGCGGATCCCGTGTGCCAGCTCCGCCGCCTCGGGCGCAGACTCGGGGTTGAGCACGAGCTGCGTGACGCCCGTGTGGTCGCGCAGGTCGACGAAGACGAGCCCGCCGTGGTCGCGTCGGCGCGCCGCCCAGCCGGCGAGTGTGATCGACTCGCCGACGAGCTCCGCGCGAGCGTCGCCGCACATGTGCGTGCGCCAGGTGGACGACGGGGTCATCGCAGGAGTCTGCCTACGACGTCCGCGTGGACGAGCGCCTCGTCCTGCTGCCCCTGCCGCCGTAGCGTCGCGCCGCCGGCACCGACGATCACCGTCGTGCGTGCGCCCGAGCGGCCTGCCTGGGTCAGCTGACCCTTCAGCGAGCGGCCGGCGTAGTCGGTGTCGGCCGCCAGCCCGGCATGGCGGAGCTCCCCGAGCCAGCGTAGGGCGAGCGCGCGCGGCGCATCCGGCTCGACGGCGAGGAAGACATCGACGTGAGGTGGCTCGCCGGAGACGCCCGCGTCCTCGAGCGCGAGCAGAAGCCGTTCGATCCCCGCCCCGAAGCCGACGCCGGGCGTCGGCGCGCCTCCGATCTCCTCGATCAGCCGGTCGTAGCGACCACCGCCGCAGATACTCGAGTTCGCACCCTCCAGCGGCCCGATGAACTCCCACGTGGTGCGGGTGTAGTAGTCGAGGCCGCGCACGAGCGTCGGTACGAGCGTGTAGGTGACGCCGAGGTCGTCGAGCAGCGCTCGGACGCCGGCGAAGTGAGCAACGCAGTCGGCGCAGAGGTAGTCGCCGATCGCCGGCGCCTCGCGCAGCACCTCCTGCACGTGCGGCGGCTTCGCAGCGATGTTGTCGAGCGCGCGCAAGGGGCTCGTACGCAGCTTCTCGCGCGTATCTGCGTCAAGCTCACCCTCGCGCCCGGCCAGCCAGGCGGAGAGCTTCTCGAGGTAGGCGGGCCTGCAGTTTCGGTCGCCGATCGAGTTCAGCTCGAGGTGGTAGTCCGTGACGTCCAGGTTGCCCAGCAGCGTGTCGTAGAGGTGGAGGACCTCGGCGTCGACCGCCGGATCGTCGCTGCCGATCGCCTCGACGGAGAGCTGCCAGTGCTCGCGATACCGCCCGCGACCGGGGCGTCCGTACCGATACATCGGCGCGATCGTGTAGAGCTTCTGCGGTTGCGGCTCCTGCTGAAGGCCGTTCGTCAGGTACGCGCGGCAGATCGGCGCGGTGCCTTCCGGACGGAGCGTCAGAGAGCGCTCGCTGCGGTCCGTGAACGAGTACATCTCCTTTTGCACGACATCCGATCCCTGGCCTGACGTGCGCTGGAACAGCTCGGTGTCCTCGAAGCCTGGCGTCTGGATGCGCCGGTAGCCATAGAGCGCGCAAAGCCGCTCCGCCTCCTGTGTGACCCGCTGCCACACCGGCTGGTCCGCGGGGAGGATGTCGTGAGTGCCCCGCGGCGCTTCGATCTTGCTCACGACGTGCGCAGCTCGGCGAGGAAGGGGTTGCGCGCGAGCTCGGTGCCGAGCGTCGTGGCGGGGCCGTGACCTGGGTAGACGACCGTCTCGGCCGGATAGACGCCGGCGAGGCGGCGGATCGA
>Ga0136620_10000311_pt1 | contig 22220 bp, 25 predicted proteins | sample AntDrymUQ4162106_2_FD_104806 | JGI IMG/M metagenome (GOLD analysis project Ga0136620, IMG submission 104806) | Polar desert sand microbial communities from Dry Valleys, Antarctica - metaG UQ416 (21.06) | ecosystem: Environmental > Terrestrial > Soil > Desert | place: Antarctica: Dry Valley... | reverse complement strand
GGCGGTGTCGGCCGGAGCCGCGGCCTTCTGACGTGCCCGACGCTGCGCCGGCATCGGTACCGCCACCGCGGCCACCAGAGCCGCCGGCAGAGGTACCGGCTGTGCCTACGGTTCGGCTCATGACCGCTCGCGCGCCCGCGCTGCCACCGACTGGGCCGGACCCAGTGGCAATGGCGGCCGCGCCTGCCCCGCCGGCAGCCAGCCAGCCCATCGCGTTCCCGCCGGCCGACCCGAAAGCCGCCGCGGCAGGCACGCAGAGCTTGATCAGCGCGGGCAGGGCCAGCGTGGCAACGATCATCATGGACAGGCCGGTCAGCAGCCGCAGCGGGCCGTCGTCGTCGAACATCGGCGTCGCCAGCAGCGTGAACCCCGCGCCGTAGATCAACGCCGCGACCGGCTTGTAGATGATGAACGCGAAGATCCAGCCGGCCGCCTTGGTCCACCAGTTCCGGCCGATCCTGGTGTTGGTCGCCGACGCCGCCAGCGGCAGGAACCCGACCACGAGGATCAGCAGCGCTCCCCGGAAGATCAGGACCACAACCTGGAAGGCCGCAGTCAGGATCGCCAGCAGCCCGAAGACGATCACCGCGACGAGGCCGAACTTGCCACCGGCCAAGACGCTGATCCCGGTCAGCGTCAAGAAGTTCTCCCCGAACCCCTGCGACGTGTCGTCGATTGCAGCGTTGATGATGCCGCTGGCAAGAGCGTCGGAGAACTCGGTCAGCAGCACCACAGCGCCCAGTCCGGCCGACGAGACCACTGCGAACCGGAACAAGGACTCCAGCAACTCACGGCCGGCATCACCGCGCTGCTGCCACATCATCTTGACCGCGGAGGCGACGATGCTGGCAAGCAGCACTACCCCGATCACCCAGCCGGTCTGCTCCCAGACGAACCCCACCGTGTCGGTCGGTGTGTACGTCTCACCTACCCCGCCGCCGCTCACTGCGCTGGGTGTGGTGCACACGTCGTCGGTGCACTCCCCCAGCACCGGCGACGGCACCTCGACCCAGAACGTGGACAGCTCCTGGAAGGTCTCTCCAACGGTCTGGGCGAACGACCCCGCAATCCCGTCCCCGATCGCGTCCCCGGCGACTCCGACGGCGAGTCCCGGCGCCTCCTCGGCGATGGTGGTGCCCACCTCGCACCCGGTCGCGACGGGCGAGTCGTCGGGCAGGATCCCGCAGATCGGGTTCTCGGCCACCCTGCTGCCCGTGACCTGGCCGGGCGCGGTCACCATGCCAGGAACCCCTCGGCTGCGGCGTCGGTCACGTCCCGTGTTCCGGCGGCGTCGCTGCCGAGCACGACCTTCCAGTCGCCGTCGCGCCACACCAGCTCCATCACCGCGGCCTTGGTGGAGCTGATGCCGTCCTGGTTCTGGCCCTGAGTGACGATCTCGACGAGTACCCGGTCCGGTGTGTAGTCGACGATCTTGAACGCGGTGACCCGGAAGGTGATGTCGCCGAAGGAGAAGTCCCCCGGCGTGAGCTGGGACACCTTGCCGAGCAGCTCGTCCCGACGTCCCCCGACGACACGGGTCTGCAGGTACGGGACTGCGGACTCGGCGACGAGCACCTCGACCGATGCCGACGCGGCCGCGAACGCCGCGCCGATCGGTGTGTGGGCGTAGCAGGTGTCGGTGCCCGGGAACGCTGGTCTGGCAGGACCGTTCACCGACGTCCCGCCGGTCTGCACCGACACCGGGTAGGTGAACGGGCCCTTGGTCCGCCACTCGGCGTCGGGTGCGTCCACCGGCAACTCCGTTGGCGACCGGTCGAAGGCCGGGCAGTCGGTGGTGGTCTGGGTGCCCGCACCGTCCGAGGCGCCGGGGCCGGCACCGGTGGACGCGGCACGGTCGGGAGCGGACGGCGCGTCACCGCCTGAGCCCTGGACCAGCAGGACGACCGCGGGGGCCGCGACCAGCAGCAGGATGATCGGGATTGCCCAACCGATCTTTCGGCGGTTGGCGGTGTCCTCGTCGCCGTAGGGGTCCATGCCGGGCTGGCCTCTAGAGCAGGGCGCCGGCCAGGCCGGACGCTGCGGCGACCAGGATGCAGCCGCCGAGCACATAGCCGAGCCGCGACATGTGGTCGTCTCCGCGACCCTGGCGATGCGACAGCATCATCATCACTCCGACCGCGATGAACCCCAGAACCCCGGCCGCCGACGCGATCCAGAACACCCAGTTGAGGATCTGAGTGACGCTCTCGCTGCCTGGCGGTGCGTCCGGCTGCGGGTTCGGCACGGCCAGGTTCGCTCGGGAGACGATCAGCGATGCCCGTGCGCTCATGAGGCTGTCCTCTCTGACGAGGTGGTGGGCAGGAGACTGGCGGGGCGCCGCGAGCTGGAGTCATCGACGTCCTCGGCCTCGTCAGCCGCCGCCTTCACGTCTCGTACAAGTCCGCGAACGGCTGGATCGTGGGGGTGGGGGCGTGCGCCAACACGCAGCTGCGGAAGCCACGGCAGCTGCCAACAATGCGGAACCCCACCAGCGACCACCGCAGCCAGACTGGCCAGCGGTCGCGGCAGCCGAACCGGTGCGTCCGCCACGATCACCAGACCGACGAGGTCGACGCCAGGCAACGAGGAGGCAGCCCACTCACGGGTGGCGGCCCGAGCGGCCTCAAGCCCGGACAGGTCAGATCGGCACGTCAGGACAACCAGTGCCGATGCCGGGACCCCGGCAGCAGAGTGCGGCAAAGGCCTGTCGGACCACACCGGCCACCGGTGATGGGCCTGCTGCCACCCAAGCAGCCCAGCTAGCAATGACTCGCCGGAGCCGCCGTGGACGCCGAGGACGAAGCGACCGGGCGTGCCCGGGGTCCACCGGGGAAGAACTCGCGGGGGCGGTTCGAGCCGTGGCTGAGGCCGTCTGGGGGCGACCGCGGAAGGAGTCCTTAACCCGGGGCGGCGGACTGCCTCGACACCATCAGAGGCGACCGGAGGCCGCGCGACTGCCGCGAGCCGCACCCAGGGATTGCTCGTCATCTAGGCCCCCAACTGTCCGGGCTTGTCCTCATCCGTTCCACACTCTTGCACACACTGGCTGATGTGAGAAGGTCTATCCATCCATCTCAGCAGACGGATGCACCCTACGCGTTGGAGTCAGCCGAAGGCGACCCGACACGGCACGGCCACGGCCACCGGCGGCCGCCTCGCGTGGCTGGCGCTGGCGTACGCAGCGCTGATCGGCTGCGCGGCTCAGGCCGCCCAGGGTGACATCGGTGAGCTGGCCGTACGGAAAGTTCCCGCGCCTTACCGGGACCTCGTGCAGACGGCTGGAAGCCGATGCCCCGACGTCTCAGCGTCGCTTATCGCGGCGCAGATCGACACCGAGTCTGGCTGGAACCCAGATGCCGTGTCCTCGGCCGGGGCTGAGGGCATCTCGCAGTTCATGCCCGGCACCTGGACCGCCTGGGGTGTCGATGGCAACGCAAACGGCACGACGTCGCCGTTCGAGCCCGAGGACGCAATCCCCGCCCAGGCGGCGCTGATGTGCTCGCTGGCCGACACCATGAACGACTGGCTCGGCCGGGCAGTCGTCGACGGCGAGCTTGTCGACCTGATGCTCGCCGGCTACAACGCCGGAGCAGCGAGCGTCGAGAGCTACGGCGGCGTCCCCCCGTTCCCGGAGACGCTGGCGTACATCGATCAGATCAAGGCCGGCATCGCCACCTACACCGTCCCAGCCTCGGCCAACGGGACTGCGGCGACCGGTGAGGTGGCGCTCCCGGTGCCGGCGGGCGACTACGTGCACGCCGACAACTTCGGGGAGACCGGGTCGCTATGGGTCGACTACCACACGGGCGACGACTTCTCCGCCCCCTGCGGAACGCCAGTGTTCGCCGCTCACAGCGGCACCGTCGTGATCGACACCAGCCAGAGCTGGTCTGGCTCATGGCTGGTGCACGTCAGCACCGGCCCCAACGACTTGACCACCTGGTACGCCCACATGCAATCCCTGGCGGTCGCCGACGGCGAGCCGGTCACCGGCGGTCAGCAGATCGGCACGGTCGGCGCCGAGGGCAACGCCTCCGGCTGTCACCTGCACTTCGAGGTGCATCCGACCAACGGATCCATCTACGAGGACCCGATCGACCCCGCGCAGTGGCTCATCTCCCAAGGAGTCCAACCATGACCCTGGCCGTGACCCGCGCCCGAGTCCAGCTCGTCGCCATCATTGCCGCCGGGATGGTCACTGCGGTGGCCTGGGGTGCGCTGTGGTTGGAGCGCGATGACAACGACCGACTGCCTAGCCCGGCTGCGGTTACTGCTCCCTCGCCGGCCACGCCACTGACGGACCGCATCCCTGACCCGCCGCAGGTAGCGGTCCAGCCGGAGCTTCGGTTACCTACGATTCCGCGCGGTGACGACGGAACCCCGCGTGGCGGTCTCGTTGACGTCGACGACGTACCGAACACGGCCATCGCGGTCGGTGCCGCCCTGGTGCGCACGATGTGGACGTACGACACCACCATCGACACGACGAGTCACGACGCCGCCGCTCGTGCTGCACCGTGGGCGACCGACGAGTTGGCCGCGGCGCTGACCCGTCCCGCGGTGCGCACGAGTCCACGGTGGGGCGCCTGGGCCCGCCACGACGCCTACTCCGTCGTGGGCATCGAAACCGTACCGACGCCGGGCCAGGACGTGGAGCCGGTCCAGCGGCTGCGTACGTACCGCGTCGCCATACAACTCCGGGGTGAGCGCGGCTACGCCGACCGGATTGACCCGGTCCTCGTCGCCGTCACCCTCGTTCGCGAGCGCGGACGCTGGCTCGCAGACGGGATCGCACTGCCATGACCGACCCGAACCGTACACCGCCGAACTGGCCTCGGCTGACAATCCGGATCAACGCCGCCGACGGCACCGTTGACCTGGCCGGCAACACCGTCACAGTCGCCGGCGCCAGCCTTCAGGACGCGCGACTCCAAGCGATCGACGTCGCCACCGCGCACGCGGTCCGAATCGGCAGGCCCCTTCATGCCCACGCCGTCGACCCGGATGGCACCTGGTCACTCGTCATCCACCCCGACGGGCAGATCGAGACGACAGAGTCCGATCACAAGGGACGGCGGCTTCTCTACCGGGTCATGGTCGCCACTGTCGTCACCATTTGCCTCCTTGCAGCAGCCGTCGGCGCAGACTTGGTTGGCCGGTTGAACTAGACACGGCCCCTGTGTTTACACCCAGACTCGGAGGAGGGACCGGCTGGAGTAGAAGGTCAGGACAAGGCGATGGACGAAATGAGCAGACTGTGGGGCACGATCGAGAGCCTGGCGGGTGCGTCGTTCCATACCAAGCGCGGCAAGCCGTTCAGTTACGACTGCTCCGCGTCCGCGGTCCATCTCCGGAACACAAACCGGTCCCTCCCCCGCAGCGACTTCGCCAAGGCGTTGGCCCGTTCCCCGCTTCGCGGACCCGTTGCCCTTCAGGACCTCCAAGGGCCGTCGTACATCTATGCGATCCTCACCGACCCGCGCGTCTCTGGCGCCCCAGCCTCTCCCGAACAGTCCGCGGGCCCGCGCCTATCCGTCCAGCGCCGTGCAACCCCCGCCAAGAGCAACAGCCTCCGCAAGGGTGACGTGGATCGGCCTCGACCGGGGCACGCGGTAACCAGGGCTGAGCTCCGCCGCATCGGGTTCGTGCCGCATAAGCTCAGGTTCCGGACCGGTGTGATCGACATGATCGAAGGCACGGGCTGCGAGTGGGACACGATCGGACAGATCCCGACTGGACCCGGGCTGTATGCCTTCACGGTGCACGACACCGTGCCCGACCCGGTGCGGGTCATGTACGTCGGCATGACAACGCACCTCTGGATGGTCACCAAAGGAACGCTGCCGGGCTGGATCGCCAGGGGCGGCCAGCGGTACGGGCGGCCCAAGCACGCCGGCCTGACTCGACGGCGCGTCAACGTCGAGGTCGCAAAGGCTCGAGCCGCTGGCCTTGAGGTCATGCACTGGCTGCAGCCCGTCGCCCTCCCGGACGGTGCGGACGCGAAGGACGTACTGCGGGAGCATGAGGAAGAGCTGATCGCCCGCTGGGACCTCCGGCGGATGGGCTGGAACCGCGGCTGAACGCGCCGGGATCAGCGACTTCTCTCTGAACCTCCTCCGAGACCTCGTCTCCAAGACCCCGAGGGATGACCCCGAGCTAGCGTCCCCGCCCAGAACGCGGTTGCTGACTGGGGTTGACCGGGCGTCCGCTTGGCGCACCAACTGCGCGGAGCGGCGAGGCCAACGTGACGCGCGGTGGTACAAAGGCGCGAGCGGCGTCAGTGACTACCCGAGCCTCAGCGGCGTTGAGGCGCTCGTCTGTCGCGGCTTCGGCGGCGACGCGCTTCAGCGCGTCCACGAACGGTGGACCGTTCTCGACGCCGAGGCGGCTTCGCTGCCAGATCGCAGGCCCGGAATCGGCCGCGGATATGAGCCAGCGACCTTGGCCGGTCTGCCGTCGTGCGCAATCCGTCAGCGCCTCTGTGACCGTTTGCAGGTGTCCGGCGAATGCCTCGGCCGCCTCGCTGGCGGCAGGCGTCCCGGGCTCGAGGGAGCGCAGGTGTCGACGCAACTCGTACGCCTGTGCCTCTGGTCGGGGATCTCCCGGTCGGACCGTTGCACATCGTGCGGGAGGTCGGGCCGCCAGGGCCAAGTGTCGGGCGTGCTGCTCCAGCGACGCGGTCAGCACCGCGCTGGGTGTCAGGCGCGCCGCCAGGCGCGCGGACTGGCCGGCCAGTGCCGTCACGGCGAGGAGGCTATGCGGCGTCACGTCCTCGGCCTGGCACAGGAAGTCTGCAAGCCGGTGTTGGCCCTCGCTAACTGACGCGGCACTGGCGACCAGCACGGGCCGGGAGGCACGTCCGGGCAACACTGTGATCGGCGGCATGGCGCCACGCGCCGCGAGTGCTGCCGATTGCGCGCTGGCCAAGCGCATGTGCTGCGCGGGTCCGTTGACGAGTTCGTCAGTTTCGCCATGACGGCCAGCTGACCGCAGCGCCGCGGCGATGTCCGCGTCGAGGATGGACGCGGCCTCGCCGAGGGCGGCTACGTCGCCGATGAGCGACCAGGCGGCGTCACCCTCGGGCGTTGACGTCCGCTGATGCCAGTCGACTGCGGCGAGGCTCGCATGCCGGAGCAGTGCACGCCAGAGCGCGTCCGGTCGCGACCTCGTCGATGAAGTCAGTACGCCGAAGGTGCTCGCGGCAGGCCTTCGCGTACGGACGGTTTCGCTCAGGATCCGACCGAGAGCAGCGACGGGGTGCCGAAGAACGGCGTGGATCGTCGCCGACCGGTTCAGCCCTGTGGGCGCAACGCCGCGATGCACCTGCGAGAGCAGCGTGTACACCGCGACCTGGGCAGTGCCCGCGGCCTGCAGGGCGGAGGCCGGCACACGATCGGACTCGAGGAGGAGTCCGGCCGCTGCTCGCCCGACCTGGCTGAACTCGTCCTCGAAGGTCATGAGGATTCGCGCGACACGTCAACGCCGACGAGCTCGGCGCCGGCTCGGCCGATCCGCAGCGACTCCGCCACAGTTATGGCCTCGCGCGCCGCCCTCGCCAGCGTGCGGCGGGCAGCGGCCAGGCCGGCTGTCAGGTTCACTGGCTCGACCGAAGGCTCGGGCGGTGGGTACGGGGGCTGCACGTTGTCGAGCAGCGCAAGGGCGAGGCTTGCGGCGAGGCTCACGTCGACGTCCGGATGGGCGGCGTGGAGGGAGACCAGCGCTGACCGCGCAACCGCAATGTGCTCAGGGACAGGCTGCGTCGCGATGTTTGCCATAGGGACCACTCTCGATTGGCGAGCCTTCGGCACGTGTGTCAGCGGCGACAATCTGTGGACGGTCGACCGCCGCTCATTCATCTCAGTTGTGCACCACAGACACAACAGTAACTCACGTTGTCAGCTGAGGTGGCTCGTCGGGCCACCGCCCGCCGTGGCAGGGTTGATCAACGTCCGGGAGTCCGAGGATCGATCACGAAGGAGTGCAACGGGTGCCGACGCTGGCCGAGAAGCTCGACGCGCTCTTCCGGGCCGTCCATCCTCGCGGCCGCGAGTACACCCACGAGGAGGTGGCTCGCGGGGCGGAGGCGCTCGGCGGACCCACCATCTCCGCGACGTACGTGTGGCAACTGCGCAAGGGGATGCGGGACAACCCGACGAAGCGGCACCTGGAAGCGTTGGCCGGGTTTTTCGGCGTCCCGCCGGCGTACTTCTTCGATGACGAGGCATCGGACCGTATCGCTGAGGAGCTGGAACTGCTGGCCGCGCTGCGCGACGAGGACGTACGCAGCATGGCGCTGCGGGCGGCGGACCTGTCGCCGCCGGCGCGGGCTGCCCTCACCCAGCTGATCGAGCAGCTGCGCGAGACCGAGCGGTAGTCGACGAGCTGATGGTGTCGGATCATGGTTGATCGTCGGTTGCTGCGTTCCTGTGCGGCGACGGTGGCAAGCCTGCCCTGGCGCGAGCCGTACGGCAGCACGCAACTGCTGCGTGACGTCGTGGCCGCAAAGGGGCGGAACGTACGCCTGGCGACGCTGCCCTGGCTTGCGGCACCGCACCTGCCCTGCGGGGTCTGGGTGGCGACCGGCGACACCGACCACGTCTTCGTTCAGCGTGGATCGACTGGCGTGCATCGGGAGCAGATCATCCTGCACGAGATCGGTCACATCGCTCGCGGACATGGCGCGTCAGCGCCCACTGCGCTGCTTGGACAATTGCTGCCCGACATCGACCCAGCGACCATTGAGCAGGTCCTCCAGCGCAGCCGCTACACAGAGCCGCAAGAGCGCGAGGCCGAACTTGTCGCGACGCTCGCCTTGACCCGAATGAGCCACCTTGCGGCTGTCCGCCGGCGTGAGACGCCGGCTGCGGGCTCGTACGAGACGGCTCTCGACCGCCTCGACCAGGTGCTGGGCAGGGATCCGTGACATTTCAGGTCGACGAGGTCGCGCACGTGGTTGCCTCGACGGGGCTGTGGGTGATCACGGTTTGGCGCTGCCGGCGCTCCCTGCGCTCTCGCGGCCCGGACCGAAGCGTCTGGTTCACGATCTTCTTCCTTGCGCTGGCGGGAACGGTGGATCTGTGGCCGGTGCACCAAGCCATCGATTCTGCTGCGGGTCATCCGGCCGCGGGAGCCACCACCACGCACGTGTTCGTGGTCCTGGCGGGCCTATCTGTGATCGACATGTGGCGGCGGGTCGAGGGCAAGTCGGTGGCGCGACGGCACTGTGTGGGTGCGGGCATCGCGGTGGCCACAGTCGCCGCGCCGTTGGGATCGCGCCCCGCCGAGGATGCGATCGCCAGTGCGAACGAGTTCTACGACCCGTCATTGCCAGCAGCGCTGCACTGGTCGGCGTACCTCGCCTTCATGGCCTGGACGTTCTGCTTGTCAATCAGGGCAGCCGTTCGCTACCGGAGGATGAGCAGCCGCGGTTCTCGGCGGGTCGGGGTGACCCTAATCGCGAGCGGCTGCGCCGGCGGGCTCGCGTACGTCGGGTGGAAGGCGGCTGTTGTCATCAGCACCTGGAACGGCGCCGGTGCTGCCTTCGTGCGTTGGGACAGCACGGTTGACACGGTCGTCGTCGGGCCATCCCTCCTTCTCGTGGCGAGCGGGGCGTCCTTCGAGGCGCTCAGTGCACGGCTTGACGCTGTGCGGACGCAGTCTCAGGCATGGAACATGCTGCGCCGGGTGAGCCCGCTGTGGCGGGAGCTCGTCCGGGTGGTTCCGCATGTGGTGCTCGAACCGCCGCGCGTGCTTTGGGCAGAGCCCTGGTCGCCGCGGCATGTGCACCTCCGCCTGCACCGCAGGGTCATAGAGATCCGCGACGCCATGCTGACCGTTTCTGCCCACGCCCCCACCGGGCTGCACGCGAGAGCTGGCGTGCTCGCCATTGAAGCGGACGTTCCCAGCACACGCCGCGCAGCAGTCACCGAGGCTGCATGGCTGGCCGCGGCCTGCGAGCTTTACGCCGAAGGCGCGGCGATCGCGGACCCCCGCGCGTGGCCCCGAGAGGCGGGTGCCAGCCTGATCGACGAGGCTCGGTGGTTGATCGAGGTCGCGGAGGCCGGCCATGCCGCCCGTGCAGTGGCTGACAGGCTGCTGGACGAGCACCGACGACAAGAGGTGAGAGCGTGAGAAGTCGGCGACACGAGCGCGAGCGGATCGCCGCGCTCGATCCGGAACGCAACTACTTCGAGATCTTCCGCTTCATGGCGACACGAGATCTCGGTTGGGAGCATCGCTCCGGGCTCAACCTTGCGTTCTACCGCATCTTCGCCGTGCCCCACATGGCGAAACTCCTTGTGCACACCGGCCACATCCAGGCCGCCCCGATCAAGCGCACGTACGACACCGGCCTGTTGATGTATGACCTCAGCTACCACGGACCCGAGCACCCGCGTGGCCGCGAGGTGATCCGCAAGATCAACGCGATGCACCGGCGGTGGGACATCGCCAACGAAGACCACCTGTACGTCCTGTCCGCGATCGCAGTGCTCCCGCTTCGGTTCATGGACGACTTCGGCTGGCGCAGCCCGACCCGGCAGGAGCGGCAGGCGAACTTCGCGTTCTACCGACGGGTTGGTGAGTTGCTGGGCATCCGCGAGCTGCCCTCGACTGGCGCTGAGTTCGAGCGCCTCTTCGACGAGTATGAGGCTAAGCAACTTGCCTTCAGCGACGAAGGGCGTCAACTTTTTAGGGCCACCCAGACAGTCGTTGCGGACTGGTTCCCGGGGCCGCTGGGCGTACTCGCCGACCCGTTCACCAAGGTGATCCTCGGCGACGAGGTGTCGCGGTGCCTCGGGCAGACTCCTGCGCCGACGTGGACACGCGGACTTGTTCGCGGCGCGCTGACGGTTCGTCGGCTGGCCATCCGACACACCCCGATCGAGTCGCGGTCGCTCATCACCCCTGGCGATCCCGTAGGCCCGTACGAGTCTGGGTATGCGTTGGACGTCTTGGGTGCCGAGGAGGCCGTCGCCACCCACGGATCGTCGCTTCCGTCCGTCGGTACAGACACCAGAGTGGGAGACCCGGGGCACAGCGTGGACCGCCGATAGGGCTGCTCACTGCGACTAGCCCGCCGGCCGTTCCAAGTTCATTGATGGAGCGCCATCTCGGCTGTGAGCGTGGTGCCCATGGTCCACGCCTGGGCGGGATAATCAGGCGGTCCCGGGTGGTCCGAAGGGGCCAAATCGAGCCTCGACGGGCGAGCACGCTAGCGCTGCGACCGAGACGCCAGCCAGAGCGTGTGCTCACGGCTGATGGCGTCCTCGGCATCAGCCACTTCGCGCGCCCACGCATCCTCACCGCTGACCAACTGCAGTCGTGCCTTCGCGCTCGCAAGATCGTCCGTGGCGGCAGCATAGGCGCGGGCCAACAGGTCGTGCTGCTTGACCGCGAGCCAGGCTATGACTACTCCCGAGATGGCCGCGATGGTCGGCGGCAGCAGCACATCCAGGTGGGTGACAGCTCCCACCAGGGAAAGCGCTGCACCGAGGGATTCAAGTACCACGAGCGCCACTCGCCACTGGGTGGCGCGCCGCCGGTTGTATCGTTGCTTGGTTGAGTACCAGTTCAGCTGGTCGTCGAGGCGACTGTTCAGATACGTCTGCCGCCGCTCCTCCAGCGCGGCCGCCCGCTGAGCGACCATCCAGTCGGACACCGCCGGGGTTGTTAACGGCGACAATTCGAGGTCTCGGTAGTGCCCACGAATGGCATCAAAACGTTCGATGAGCGCGCGCTGAGCGACGGTAGTGCTAACCGACCGGGGGAAGGGATCGGCGCAGACGGCGAACTTCCACCCAAGCGTCTTCGCGGACTCGGCAACCGCACGGCCGTCGTACCAACGCCTGTCGGGCCGCCATTGCCAGAGCAGAACCTCGATCAGCAGCGCGAGGATGAAGAAGAAGACGCCGAACAGCGCGAGCACATCGATGTCGTTGCGACCGGCACGCCAGGACCCGACGCCAGTGGCAGCGGCCAACGCGATGAGTGCCAGCCGGGCACGAGTCCCATTCAGGTACTGGCTCTGAGCCTTCGTCGAGGCGGCATCCGCAGCCTGAAACAGCCGCGGCATGTTCACATCGTCCACGTTGTGTTCAGCCACCAGTAGAGGATGCCGCACAGGTGTCGGTGGGACGACCTACGGTGTCACGAGTGCTACCACGACCCCAGGAGGATCAGCAGATGGCCCACCACCAGCAACGCCGGCTACAGGCGATCGCAGAGAGAGCGGCGGCCCGGAAGGTTGACGCCAGCCGGCACAAGTGCTTCGTCTCCTACCACGCCGAAGATGCCAACGAGATTGAGACCTTTCTCGAAGACTTCGGGAGCGAGTTCATCGCTAGAACCGTGGGTGTCACTGAGGAGGACGACTTCATCGACAGTGACGACACGGACTACGTCATGGACACGATCCGCACGAAGTACCTCGGGGACTCGACGGTCACCATCGTGTTGATCGGCAAGTGCACGTGGGCTCGGCGCTTCGTTGACTGGGAGGTTTACTCGTCTCTGCGCAGCAGCAAACACAGCACGGCCAACGGCCTACTTGCCGTCACGCTGCCCAGCGTCGCGAACACCAGCCGTCAACTCCCCGCCCGAGTTGATGACAACGTCGAGCAGGACAGCAACGACAACGCGGTCGGCTATGCGCGATGGATGAAGTACCCCACGAGAACGGCGTCCCTGAGATCGTGGATCGAGGACGCCTTCAACGCGAGAACCAGCCGATCGGACAAGATTGACAACACGCGGGGCCGAAGGCAGCACAACTCAGCGTGCACGTGACACTGAAGCAGCGCGTCATGCCCGGCTGCGCGAATGAGCCGCCAGTCAGCCGCGCAGTCGCCTAGCCGCGCCGCGCGCGAAGATGCACTGTCATCCGGGCCGCGGTTGGTGTGCCCCGGGTGGCCACAGTCGAAGCATTGGTCGGCGAAGGCAGGCGGCTAGTGGCGCGTCGCACGGAGAGCACCTTTGCAGGCGCTTCCGCTTGCACGATCGTCGGCGCATCTCCCCGGATGCCCTGCCGGACAACAGAGTCGGCGCGAGTCGCGGCAGCGATGACAGCTTGCGTCAGAGCTTCTGGATCAAGCTCAAGCGCGCTAGCGGCGCGGCCGACCTGCCGGGCCACTTGTTCGTGCGGCAGGCCGGCTATGGCGTGCGCGGCATGACGAGTAGCCACGACCACCTGCTGAGGCTCGGCTAGATCGTGTGCGGCGAGGGCCTGATCAACGACCGCGTCGGCTAGAGGCCGCGGCACCGCTTGCAGCAGGCCGATGAGTTCATCGGGAGCGCTCAATCGGAGGGCGGCAGGGTCGGCGCCATCAGGGAGGGGAATCCACTCCGGATCGCCGTATCTGGTCCGAAGTAGCTCAAACGCGCGCGCGACAGCGGCGTTGCCTGCAGCGTCGCCGTCGAGCGCCACGGCAACTCGCGGCGCATGTTGCACGAGCAGCTGGACCTGCCGGGCTGTGAGCGCCGTCCCGCATGGTGCGACGGCCGCGGTTTCAGGCTGGAGGCCGTCCATGGCCAGCACGTCGAGCGGTCCTTCGACCAGGATGGCGCGGCCGAGACGAAGCTGGGCCGCTTGCTCGGCCAGTCCGTAGAGCAACTCGCCCTTCACGAACACTGAGGTGGCGGGGGTGTTGAGGTACTTCGGCACGGCCGCTGGCGCGTCCGGCATGACACGGCCAATGAAGCCGACGACGGCGCCGTCCAGTTCTCGGATCGGGAACATGATCCGGCCCCGGAACCTGTCCACCACGGTGCCCCGGCGTGAGCGAAGCGCTAGCCCAGCATCGAGCAGCTGGGCATCGGTGAATCCGGCATCACGGAGATTGCCGGTGAGAGCGGTCCAGCTGTCCTCGGCATAGCCGACGTGCCACGGGGAGTCCCGGTCGAGGGCGTGGCCGACGGCACGCTCGTGGAGGTACTGCTGAGCGTCGCTGTTCCGCGCCAGACGGGCGGCCCAGAAGGTGGCCGCAGCCTCATTGGCTGCCATCGTGCGGGCCACTTCGGGCTCTGACGCACGCACGGCGCTGCTACCCGCGACAGTGCCCGGCACGTTTGCTCCCACTAGCACGGCAGCCCGGCGACCCCCGAACGGAGACGTGCGCCCTTGACCGACCCGCGCCTTGTCTGCCAGGTCGCGGCGCGCCGCCACCCGGACCGCGTCGGTGTCCGCCTGCGAGTCCGCACGGTCGAGCCGATCGAGGACCTGGTGCGCGGTGGTCAGGGACCGGTGTGCGGTCTGCTGGACGACGACCAGGACCTGGTCCGACGCCAGCCCTCCGGCAGCGGAGGCCCACCGCGCGACGTACGGGAAGGTGTAGCCGGACACGTCGAGCCCGCGCCCGGCGGCAACTAGGAAGGCAACGGACTCGGCTTCGACCTCAGCGACACCGCGGCATTCCCGGGTGTCGCGCGCAGCAGACCGGTCCGGACCATGGAGCAGGACGTGGCCGAGCTCATGCACCAAGGTCTTGACGGCCTGAGCGTCATCGACGTCGTCACGGACGACCACGACCCGATCCAAGAAGTCGGTGTAGCCGTTCCGACCCTCGCAGGGTCCACGGCTCACGGTGAAGCCCCGGTCGGTGACCTCGTGCGCGAGCAGATCCCAGAGCCTGTCGGGGGCCTCGCCGACGACGAGTTCTGGCCGCGCGCCCTCGGAGAGCGGGTCACCCTTGGTCTGGCTGACGTCGAACACGGTCGCCGCCCGGAACCCCGCAAGCCGGCGTCGCCCGTCGTTCCGGTCCGCCGCTGCTCGATCGTTGTCCGTCTGGTCACTCGTGTCATCCACCTCATTCTCGCCAGGACTTCTGCGGTGGACGATGGGGGCCAGAATGCGGATTCCGCGCTCGCCCTTGTTGACCTGACGCCCCAACTGCCGCCAGGTCTGGTACCCGGCCACCTGCGTGGCGTCCGGCCGCTGGGCGTAGATGAGCAGGGTGTTGTTGAGCGAGTAGGAGTGGAACCGACCGGCCACATGCAGCCAGTCCGTCCACTCCTTGCTGCCCGTCAGGGAGCGGATGCCGGAGGTCAGCTGGTTGTGCAGCTCGGCGAGCCGGCGTTCGCGGCCCTCGCGGGCGCCGTCCGGAGACCTGACGGCCACGGCCGTCCTGGGTCGGTCGCGGTCGGGCATGGTTGTCCCCCTTGGCAAGTCAGCGGGTGCGTGGCCGCGGCCTGATCGGCCGGCTGGGTACTGGCGTTGGCGCAGCGATCGACGCTGTCTTGGGCAGCGGCGGCAGGAAACGGGTCGCCCGCTCCATGGCGGTCAGGTTGTGAGCGCCTTGCTCGTGCACGCCAGCCGTACGCAGGCGGGCCGGATGCTCGTCGACCGCGGTGCGCGGTTCGTCGGCGATGTTCGTGGCTGCGTCGGCGGTCCGCTCGTAGCCTGCCGCCGCTCTGACCGGCGCCGAGTCCCCGCCGCCGCGTCCTCCCGGCAGCGCCGGACGGACATGAGGGGCAGGCTGCGGCCGGGCGGTCCGGGTCGGATCCCAGCCGGCGTTGCCGGCGGTCGTCAACATGTTGCGCATCGCGTCCTGCCCCGGCAGTCCCGCGGCGCGGGCATCGTCGAACAGCCGCATCTGATCCGGCCAGCGGCGGCGCATCTCGCCCTCCGCCCGCTGCGCGCCGGCAGCGGCGCCACGGTCGTGCTCCTGCCAGGCGGTGGCCGTCGACCAGGCTTCGAACAGCTCGAAGGGTTCGGCAGCGCGTAGCCAGTCTCTGTCGTTGGCTCGCTCCCAGACCGGGTGCGCCCGGCCCCGTTCTTCCTGAAGTCGCCGTGCAGTCTCGGCTGCCCCGCATACGTCGGCCTCGGCGGCAGCCCGGTCGGCGTGTTCGCGCCGCTCGGCGCGCATCACCCGTACCCGGGCCGCAGTTTCGATGCCCTGGGCGAGCAGGTATGGCAGCTGTATCAGTGAACGCTCGACCTCATCGACCGGGTCGTCGTGACTCATCTGGCCTCCTCGGTGTCGACGTCGTTCGAATGGCTGTAGCCACCGAAGGTCGGCAAGCATCGAGCCTCGCGGTGGCTGGTCCGAGCTGATCGACCTCAGCACACAGCGCTGCGGCAGATCCGCGGGCCGCGGCGGCCTGATCGGCTCTCTGTACGGCGAGCTGGGCGTCGCCGAGGGCCTCGAGGGTGACCACCAGTTGGTGAACGACGAGCATCCATGCGCCCCGGTCGTTTCTGTGCGCAACCCGCCCGGCGAGAGCGACTGCCCGAGCCGTGCTGCGGAGATTCTGCGCAGTTCGCAGGTGGCACCGGCGGGCGCCGCGATCCGGCGTACGGCCGGCCCGGTCGGCCAGGTCCGCTGCCGCAGTGACAGGCCGGACACGCCGGCCGTCGTGCGCTCCGTCCCATGCGTATCCGATCGCGGCAGCGATGTCGGCCACGGCCGACTGCATCTCACCGGCGAGCGCTGGGTCGGCCCGCAGCATCGACGACACCTCACGCATCGCCCGGCGGGCGTCGCGGTACGTTTCTGGCCGCAGTCGCGGCGGCTGCTGCTTGGCGGAGAGACCGGGTGACCGCGCCCGGCCGGACGGGTCCTCGGTCGGCGGTGCCCATCGAGCGCGCAGCTTGGGCCAGGTCAGGTCTGCACCCAGACACCTTCCGGAATACCAGACCGGCTGCCCGTCGGAAGTGTGGTGGCCGGGCAGGGCCACCTTGTACCCGGTGATCTGGTCCGGGTTCTGTGTGGAACGGCGCAGCCCGACCATGACCCCTGCCCGCCCCAAGTGGGCCAGGAAATCCTCATCGCTGCCTGCCGCGATGGCCGCGACACCGACGGCGCGGCGCAGGGTGACGCGGGCCGGTTCCGTCCGGCGCTCGCGCCTGGCCTTGTCGTGCTCCCCGCGGGTCGGTCGCCGGTCGCCGGTGCGGGTCGTCCCAGTCCGCACGGTGCAGTAGCGAGGCTCCAGCCGACGACGAAGCGCGTCCAGCCGTCGCTTCTCCCACGACAACCGGCACCTCTCGCCGGACTCTGTAACCAGAACGGCCGCCAGGTGGATGCCGTCGTCGTCGTGGCGAACCGCGACCCAGCGCGTGTCGTCCAGGCCGACCGCGGCCACAACCTCGCGGGCGATGTCACCCCACTGCTCGTCGCTGAGCCGGGGATCGTCGGCATGGTTGCGTACCACGCAGTGCCACACCGGCCGGAGCGGACGGCACTGCGGTGGGATCGAGGTCAGGGGAACCTGCATCAGCTGGACTGTCCGTCGGAGGTCGTGGCGGCCGCCCGGCCGGAGGCCCGGACGTACGTCGTCCACGTCGACCCAGGCGGCCACCGCGCGTGGGTTGTGGTGCTCGTGATCCTTGCCGGGCGAGTAGAGGTACCAGAGCAGCCCGGAGAGTCGCTGGCCGCGCAGCTCGGGTCCGGCCTTGATGATCACGGCAGCAGGTCGCCGATCTGTTGGCAGGTGGCCTCGATGCGGGTCAGGCTCCGCCTCACGAAGGCCAGCGTCGGGCCGAGCCGGGCGTGGTCCACGTCGCCGGTCGAGTTCGCGACCTTGGCTAACTGGTTCAGGTTCGACCCGACCCGGTTGATCACCGTCCAGCACCGGCCCAGCTCCGCGCGCAGGACGCGGAGGTCCTCGACCTCACGCCGGCCGGACACGGCACCGGCGGCGTCAGCGGCCGCCGCGTACGCGAGGTATGCCGCAACCGGCATTCGTCGAGCCCTCGCCGCGCCGCGGATCGCTGCGAGCTCGTGGTCGTTGACTTTGACCGAGACGGTGCGGCTGCGCCGGTCGGCCAGCCGGGTCCGCCGGAACGTGCACCGCTGGTCAATCGTCACCCCGCACCTCCCGTCAGCCTCGCGCCCGAGGCTCTTCCGAACCGACGCCCGCAGCGTCGACCTGCGTTCGCATGAGGCTACGAAGCGAGCCGGTCACGGCGAGCAAAGGAGCCCTTATGCGCATCTTGCTCCGCTCGGCTGGTGGAGTCGCTCCTCTCATCCACAGCCCCGGACCCGCTCGGGCGCAGAGAGGGACCTGGCTCTCGGGCATCCAGGCCGGGGCAGTCCGCGGTAGCGTCCGGCTGGTGTCGGAGGTCTTGGAGGGGTGGTCGCGTCGCACGCTTGCGAGCGTCGACGGCCTCTCCGAGTCGAGGCTCCAGCACATCGCCGGCGTCGCCCGTCGCGCCGCCTCCGCCTGTGGGGCGTTGGCGATCGACGAGGCAGGGCTGGTTGTAGCGGCGGCCTGGTTGCATGACGTTGGGTACGCACCGGGGCTGGCTGACACGGGCTGTCACGCGATCGATGGGGCGCAGCATCTGAGGCGGCAAGGAGCGGCGGATGAAGTGGTCGGCCTGGTCGCGTACCACTCCGGCGCCGTGTATGAGACGGCCGAGCGGGGCCTCGACGCGAACCTGGCGAAGTTCTCTCGGCCCCCTGGCGAGCTTCTCGACTTGCTCACGTTCGCAGACATGACGACCAACGACAATGGTCGTGATATCAGCATCGAGAGCCGCCTCGATGGAATCCTCGACCGCTATGTCGTCGACGATCCCGTCCACGTTGCCGTCGACGCCGCGAGAACGCACCTGACCGCCGCTGTACGTCGGGTCGAGGACCGCCTCGCCGGGACACGACCGAGGAGTTAATTGCTGGCGGCGGGTGAGACCATCAGCGCGTGGAGTCGATCACCCGCACCCACCGGACGGGTGTACGCCGGCGTGGTCGAGGACGCCGCCTACGTGCACCCGGGGGCCTGCGGGCGAGGGTCGGCCGAGCTCTGGTCGATGCCCTCGTCGCGTCGACGGAAGCCGCCGGAATCAGGGCCATTCGGGCCGGGCTGTTCGCCGAGAACCGCGCGAGTCTGACTCTGCACCGGCGAGCCGGCTTCCGCGATGTCGGTCTGCAGCGCCGGCTCGGTCTGATGACCTACGCGCCCTGCGCTGGATCATGGCGTGACGTGATCATGATGGAACGGCGCAGCACGATCGCCCTCGTCCAGTTGGCATCGAAGGATCCGGGTCGCACCTTTCGAGGGAGATGGGCGGGTTGAGCGGACGCCTGCGCTTAAGACGATGAGTGACGAGAACCAGTCCGCTGACGACCCTGCTGATGGGGAGGAGGCTGCCCCAGCGAAGGGCTGGTCGACCTGGTCGTTGGAGAAGAAGCTCAGCGTGGTGATCATCCCGGTCATGGTGGCCCTGATCGGCGTGGGAGTCCCGCTGCTCACCACGGTGCTCGACGACGAATCCGGACCCCTTCCCACCCCGACCCCGACATCAGTGGAGCCGTCCCCAGCCAAGGGGGACGTACCCCGGTTCAGTGGCGTGGTGGGCAACTTCGAACAGGCCCGCGCCTTCGTGACCTTCCTCGAGGACAACGACGGTGACCCGGTGCAGCTGGAGGAGGTCGGATTCTACGAGGCAACCTTCGACGACTTCATCGGCGACCCGGGAAGTGTCAGCTACGTGCAGGTGTGGACCGAGTGCACCCCTGACATCGGCGCCGAAGTCGACCCCGACTTCGGCATGGGCTGCTTGGCCACGTCCTTCGAGATCGACGGCGCGGAGACCGCGGACACGCAGACATACCTCCAGCACGGAGTTCCGGTCTACGACGGATTCTTCCGCATCGACGTGTCTGGGAACCTGCAGAACGGGGTATCACCGATCTTCCTCGAACCGCTGGTGCGCGAGGACGCGACCGCAGGCTGACTGGCCGGTGCCGGACCCGGAGCGCATCATGATTTCGGATCGCCGACTCCTTCGTTTTGGAAGCTCCGAAGTGGCCCTCTACGACGCCGCCGACAGCCGCCGACATGCCCCAGACCGACCGGTTGGCCAAGCCATCCAGACCTGGTGGCCCCGGGGTGGACGCGTTCCTGAGGCTGCGGGGGCACCAACGCCCGCACCGACCGAGCACTGTCGGCGCCCTGAGCTTCGCTCCACCGCCCCAGTGGCACAGACACTGGCCCTGTGGCCTTGGAGTCAGCCAATGTAAGGTCCGGGGTCCCTCGCCAGGTAGCGGTCGATCCGCTTGCGCATCGACGGGTGCATGTCCAGTCCGTCGAGGTCATCGGGCGCAACCCACTCGACTTCCTTGCTCTCCGAGCTGGTTGCCAACTGCCCGCCGAGCAGCCGCGTGGTGAAGCAGATCGAGAACTGCTGGCGCACTTCACCATCGTCGTAAGCCATGACGTGCCGCGGGTCGGTGTAGAGGCCGACGATCCCGGTGACCTCGACGTCCACGCCGGTCTCCTCCTTGACCTCGCGCACGACGGTGGTCGCGATCGACTCGCCGACGTCGTGTCCGCCGCCGGGCAGCGCCCAAAGGTCGTTGTCCGTCTTGTGGATCAGCAGGATCTCGTCCCGCTCGTTGACCACAACGGCGGTCACCGACGGCACGACGCTGTTGGCTTTCGGTGCGTCGGGGTCGTCGAAGTAGTCAATGCGGGTCACAGGTCGCCTCCTTCCGCCGCTGCCTCCATGCTCATCGAAAAGCTCCACACCGCCTCGAAGCTGGCCAAGTAGTGGTCGAACAGCCGGCCGGAGTCAAGCCGGTGCAAGTGCACCACCGGTGACCGGCCCGCGGGGACACCGTACGTGTGCGTGTTTACGAGCACCTCGTCGTCGAAGCGGAAGATCGAGTTGTACAGGGTCGTGTCGTGCAGTCGGATCTCGACCCCGTTCTCCGCCACTAGCGGGGCGAGGTAGGACAGCTGTAGCCGCACCCGGCCGCCGAGCCCCTCGCCGATGCCCTCCTCCTGCCCACGCAGCTCGACCGCGGGCGCGCTCGGTGCTCCCAGGCACAGTCGCACGGCCGCACCGTTGCGTGCCCGATCCCCGAGGATCATGGGCAAGTCGGCATTGCCGTCGGTCATGAACAACGCCGAGTAGGCCAGCACGTCGACGTGCTCACGCGCTCGCGCGAGCAGCCCGTTCCACAGATCCTGCGGCACGGCGCCGCGAGTGGGGAAGAGCTGGACCAGCTCCTCCGACGGCGCCTCGGCGCGCAACCGCTGGTGCGCGGCCTCCGGCCAGAGGTAGGCCTCGTCGCGGCCGAGCACGTCGGCGGACCTGCGCCGAAGCCGGCTCATCGGGAGCCGCCCGGTGCCGACCCACCGCTCCACCGTCTTGGGGTCCACCTCAACCCTCTCGGCCAGGTCGGCCAGGCTCAGGCCGGCCGCCCCGATGCTGCTGCGGAGGCGCTCGTTGGGCATCGTGACTCCTTCCAGCGGACGCCCGGTGGGACGCCCGGGCGTCCGTCTACGTCAGTTCGCGCGGTTGGCTCGTCCCATTAACTCACGTGGACTGGGTCTATGCCAGTGCACAGCTGTCGCCCTGTTGATCAGCCGCTACCGGTGCGGATCCCTGGCGCTGTCGGTCTCGACCGCCGCCCTTGGGTCGCTCGCGCCGCGTGCCTGGAGACGCCCCCCGAGGTCTTCTTCTCCATGGAGGCAGCGGACGTGTTCGAGGCATTGCTGCTGTGCCGGACCTGTCCTGTGCGGCTCGCCTGCCTCGAGCATGCCCTCTCCGAGGGCGAGCACTACGGCATCTGGGGTGGCGCGACTCCGGACGAACGCCGCAGGCTCGCGGCCATCGCCGACCCGCCACTCGCGGCGCACGACGAGGAGGTGGCGTGACGTGGACCCCTTGCTACTGACGCCCGAACAGGCCGCCGAAGCCCTCGCGATCTGCCGAGCCCGCGTCTACGAGCTCATGCGCTCCGGCGAGCTGGGATCGATACGGATCGGCGCCTCCCGCCGGGTGCCGCGCCAGGCGCTGGACGCGTTCATCGAGCAGAAGATGTTGACGGCGCCGTGACCGACGGCCCGCGACGCCGGCGTAACCAGCAGGGGGCTGTCTACAAGTCCTCGACGGGCTGGCGTGGTGCTGTTGATCTCGGCTGGATCGACGGCAAGCGTCGACGCAAGTACGTCCACGGCAAGACGCGTACCGAGGTACTGGCCAAGATGCGGCCGCTGGTCGAGGCCGCCCGGTCGCAGGCGCTCACCGCGACACGTAGCCCGCGCGTCGACGAGTGGATGACGACGTACCTGGACGAGGTTGCAGCAGTCTCCGTGCGCTCGTCGACGCTGCAGCGGTACCGCCAGGAGGTTCGCCTCTACATCAATCCGGCCCTCGGCCGCATGTCGATGGAGAAGGTCAATCCGCACCACGTGTCTGCCTTCTACCGCCAACAGCTCGAGCACCTCGCCCCGAGCAGCGTCCGGCGGCTGCACGCACTGCTGCGCCGATCCTT
>Ga0136620_10000310_pt1 | contig 22263 bp, 24 predicted proteins | sample AntDrymUQ4162106_2_FD_104806 | JGI IMG/M metagenome (GOLD analysis project Ga0136620, IMG submission 104806) | Polar desert sand microbial communities from Dry Valleys, Antarctica - metaG UQ416 (21.06) | ecosystem: Environmental > Terrestrial > Soil > Desert | place: Antarctica: Dry Valley... | reverse complement strand
TCTCCTCGTCAAGCGGGGGCCCGTTTGGGATGGGCTTGCGTTCGATGATAAGCGCCTAGCTAGCAGCAGCGTCGGAGCCGAACTCGGGGTTGTCCCAGACAATGAGGGCCGAATCGCCACCAGTCATCTCGTCGTGGAGATAGCCCTTGAGCAACGTCACGATACGAAACCCGTTCTCCATTTGAAAGGTGAGTGTCGGGTCGTAGAGCTCACGATCTCGCACCTTTTCGAGGTATTCCTCCGTAGTCAGCTCCTGACGATGGGCGGCATATCCGGGCATGTGGCCGCCGGCGATGATGCCGCGTTTGTTGTGTCGCTTGACCAGCTCTTTGCGGGCTTCGTAAAGCATGCGGCCGATTCCCCTCCGGCGATACTCGGGTTGCGTGGCCATATCGGTTCCGTAGTACCACTCGCCGTCGGGATCATGGTTCCCGCACTGGTGCTCCCCGGTAATGCCAGCAATCGTGTGTTGAGGATGGTCGAAGTCGAAATCGAGGAAGATTCCCGCCCCTTGGCCCACCACCCGTTCGCCGTCGAGCACCACAACGAATCCCTCCGGAAACGTCTCGCTATAAGCGATGATGTCGTCCTCGCTCAGCAATTCGGAAGCATCGGCATGGGGAAAGGCTGCCAGCTCTAGGGCTGCGCATTGGGCAGCAAGCTCTTTTCGGAGGTTGACGAGTCGAAGCTCGGTCATAGCCGGAACTCCTCGAAATCGTTCTCGGACGGCAAACCCCAACTGGCCCACAATTGCTTCGACTGAGGACGCATGATCACCGCCCCCGCGGATTCGGTGTGATGGGGTGGTTCGGAACGCCGGCAGATCGCTTCCGAGTCCCTGGTCAGGGCCATGAGGTGTTCCGCGTCGACGCCGCCTGAGCGATCGGCAAGCACCTTCTCGGCCCTGGTGAGGCGCGCCTCCGAAGAAGCCAACAAGTCGGGGGGGCGCTCTGCCTCGACCGATCGCGACTTGTCATCGAGGGCATGATTCGTGTGAATGAGGGGCCTTCCCTCAAGCTTGGAAACGGCTCGATAACCGACCATTGCCTCGACGTTGAAGCCGTTGCCTTCCGAATCGAACAAAAGGTAATTATGGGCGCCGGCCAAGTCGGCTTCGAGGATGCACCCGAGGGCAGCGCCGATCGTCGTCTGCTTGAGGGCCTTGCGAACGACGAACGGCCAGGTGACTCCGGCCTTGCCGTTGGAAGCTGTGAGGTTGTTGATGCCGAGAGCGATACCGGCTTCGTTCAGCCCGATTTGGCCGAGACAGCCAACTGTCGAGAACACGAGCGCCGCCGGATCCGTCTCGGGCTCAACTCGGAGCAGCACGACATGTTCGGTCGCGGTGTCGTGCATGTCCCAGGTCTGGGCCAAAAAGCCCGCTCCGCCGGCGAGGTCGTCGGGGACGATCACCGCCGTGCAGTCGTCTTCCTCCGGGACGGTATTGCTGCCCTTTGCCCGCACGAAATCGACGAAGTCGGTAAAGCCCGAGACGATCAGCACCTCTTCGATTGTCAGGTTGGTTGCCGCCGCCAGCGCCGTCATCTCCTCGTAAAGGTCGGCGTCATAGGCGCGATGGGCGTCGAGCATTTGCGATGCCAGGTCCAAGGCATCCTCCGACGTCGCCGGTCTTCCCGCCCAGCTCCCATTGCTGGCCAGACGGAGGCGCTCGGCCGAGTAGCGGCGGATCTCGGAGTAGAACGCAGCGCCGTGCACCGCTCCGCGATGCTCGCCACGCCCGGTGGCCTCGAGAACGCGAATCGGGCGACCCTTCATTGGATCCCGCCGATGTACCTAGTGCGTGGTTCGAGGTATTCGTAGAGGCCTTCCATCCCCGACTCGCGACCAAGGCCAGATTGCTTAACCCCGCCAAAGGGTGCCTCGGGAGTTGCCACTGCCCAATCGTTGATCGCCACCATTCCGTAATCGAGCTCCTCGGAGAGCCGAATGGCAGTATTGAGGTCGTTGGTGTGAACGAACGCAGCCAAGCCGTACTCGGTCTGGTTCGCCATCTCGATGACTTCAGCCAGAGAGTTGAACGGGATCATCGGCATGACCGGACCGAACACCTCTTCATCATGCAGCGGTGTGCCCGGCGCAACGTCGGCCACGACGGTCGGCTGGAAGAAGTAGCCCTTGCGATCAAGGCGCTCGCCACCGGTCAACACTTTGGCTCCGGCGTCGACTGACTCGTTTACGATTCGCTCGACTCGTTCGCGCTGGATCGAGTTGATCAGCGGACCAATGGTGGTGGACCGATCGCGTCCGTCCCCGACCACTTGTTGCTCGGCCGCGGTCACTGCCGCCGAGGTAAATTCGTCGATCATTTCTTCGTGCACATAGAAGCGCTGGGGCGCCACACAGACCTGACCGGCGTTCCGCACCTTCGTCGTCACCCCTGCTTGTGCGACCGCGGTCGCATCGCCGGCGTCGGGGAAGATGATCACGGGAGCGTTGCCGCCCATCTCCAAGGCGAGGCGGGTTACGGTCCGCGAGGCGCCGTCCATCAGGATCTTCCCTACTCGGGTCGAGCCCGTGAAGCTGATCTTGCGACAGCGGGGATCGTTGAGGAACTCCTGTCCTATCCCTTCCGGTTCGCCGTTGACGAGATTGAGGACCCCGGCCGGGAGGCCGGCTTCGGCGAAACACGAGGCGATCAGCATCGCCGAGCGGGGCGTGTACTCACTTGGTCGGGAGACAACGGTGCAGCCGGCGGCGAGGGCCGAACTGATCGCTCGGGCCTGGTTGTAGACCGGGAAGTTCCAGGCGGTGATCAACCCGACAACGCCCACCGGGCGATAAAAGACGTCGATCCGCCTCCCTTCGCTGCGGGCGGGGATCGAACGTCCATAGATCCGCTTGGCTTCCTCGGCTGCCCACTGGAAGTAGTTCGGGCAGGACAGCCACTCGGCCTTCGCCTGCTCATGCGGTTTGCCGGACTCTTCGGTGGTGACGTCGGCAAACTCCTCTGCTTTCGCGCGCAGCATCGCGGCCGCGGTCTCGAGAAAGCGGGCGCGTTTGTAAGGGTTGGTGTGGCTCCAAGACTCGAACGCCTCGTGGGCCGCGTTGAGGGCGATGCGCGCGTCGACGACGTCGCCGAACGGCACCTGCTCGACGACATCCTCCGTGGCTGGGTTGACCAGATCCCACACGCCGCCCGCCTGTGCCGGCAGCCATTCGCCGGCGATGAATTGCCCGTACTTCACGCTGTCACTCCTAGATCTGAGGCCACCTGCGCCACCGATTCGTCGACGACGTCGAGGGCTTCGTCGAGCAGCCCATCGGTGATGTCGAGGGCCGGCAGAAACCGAACGCAGTTGGAGTAGAGACCGGCCCGAATGGTGATGACCCCCCGCTTTACGGTCTCGGCCGTGACTGCAGCAGTCGCTTCCATCCACGGGGTCTTCGCCTTTTGATCCTTCACGAATTCCATCACCAGCATCGACCCGAGCCCGCGCACGTCGCCAATCAGATTCGGATGCTGGTCCTTGATCGTCTCGAGCCGCGACCGGAGCCGTTCGCCCACCTCGGCCGACCGGCGCAAGAACTCGGGGGCGCTGATCTGGTCGAGGGCGGCGAGAGCAGCGACGCAGGAGAGCGGGTTGCCCGAGTAGGTGCCTCCGAGCCCACCGGGATGGGGGGCATCCATGACTTCGGCCCGACCGACCACGGCGGAGAGCGGCATCCCTGCCGCGAGCGACTTAGCGGTGGTTAGCAGATCGGGGACGACCCCGGAATGGTCGATTGCCCAGAGCTTCCCGGTGCGGCCCATCCCCGCTTGGATCTCGTCGGAGACGAGGAGTATCCCGTGCTCATCGGCGAGCTCTCGGAGCCGGCGCAACCAGGCGAAGGGAGCCACGACGAATCCGCCTTCGCCCTGGACAGGCTCGACCACGATCGCGGCGACGTGCGAAGGGTCGACTTGGGCCATGAAGGCTTGGTCGAGCAATGACAGGTGCCAATCGACAAAACCGTCCTCGCTCATCCCTTCCGGTCGGCGATAGACGTTGGGATAGGGGAAGCGATAGACCTCGGGAGCGAAGGGGCCGAAGCCTTTCTTGAACAGGTTGAACTTCGAGGTCATCGACATCGTCAAGTTGGTGCGGCCGTGATAGGCGCCTTCGAAGACCACGATCCCTTGTCGCCTCTGATAGTTGCGGCAGATGTGGACAGCGGTTTCCACTGCCTCGGCTCCGGTGTTCATCAGCACCGTCTTCTTTTGGAAGTCGCCTGGGGCCAGGACGTTGAGCTTCTCCGCTACCGCGACGAACGACTCGTAGGTCGAAACGATCGCACACATATGGATGAGCTCCTGTGCCTGGTTTTGCAAGGCTTCGACGACCGCGCTGGGCGTATGCCCGACGGCGAGAACGCCAATGCCGCCGGCCAGATCGATGAGCTGGTTGCCGTCGACATCGGTCACCAAGCTGCCGTGGGCGGAAGCGATGCTGATCGGCGTCAGCCGGGCATTGCCCTGCGGGATCGCGGCCTCGCGTCGGGCGACGATCGCCTGGCTCTTGGGACCGGGGATGGAGGTGACGAGCCGGATGCCGGTAGCAGTGGTGGTCATCGAGCGGAATGCTAGGAAGTCGAAAACACCACCGTTCCGCCGATGATGGTGTGGGTGATCTTGGTGTCGGCGATCGACCCGCCGACGAAGGGGTTGCGGTCGGCGATGGCCAGGTCGGCCTCCATCCCCACCTTGATCCGGCCCACTTCATGTTCGACCCGGTTGACCTGAGCCGACCCGTTGGTAAAGCCGTTGAGGGCCTGAGTGAGGGTAAGGCTTTGGACGAGATCGAGCGGTGGCCGCTCGCGATACTCACGATGGGTCCGGGTGACGGCGACGTCGATCTGCTCATAGACGTTGGCGGTCGAAACCGGCCAGTCCGAGCCCATCGCCAGGGTGGCGCCGGCTCTTGCGAGGCCGGCGAAGGGGTATTGGTTATCGGCCGAGGTTGGGCCCAGGAAAGGAAGCGTCAGGTCGGTCATTTGGGGCTCCCGGCACGCCCACAACGCCTGACAGTTGGCAATTGCACCGACCTCGGCGAAGCGATGGACATCGGCCCGATCGACAACTTGGAGGTGGGCGAGATGATGACTGCGCCTTCTCGGGGCGGGCAGCGCATCGAGAGCGTCGAGAGCATGGCGGACGGCTCGGCTGCCGAGGGTGTGAAAGTGGCATTGGAAGCCGAGCCGGTCGAGAATTCTCACGATCTCTTTCAGGAGGGTGCCGTCGATGAAGTCAATGCCGGTGTTCTCGGTTTCGTTTCCTTCGTAGTCTCGGTAGGGCTCGAGCAACGCGGCGGTGTAGTTCTCGACGATCCCGTCGAGCATGAGCTTCACCGAAGTCGGCCGGTAGCCGGGGGCGAATCGCGCCCGGCGGCCGAGGAGCGCGTCGATCTGCTCTAGTGCCTGGTCCCGTTTCCACCACAAGGCGCCAACGACAGAGGCTTTGAGCGCACCGCGCCCGGCGAGGGCGATGTAGGCCTCCTCTTGCGCAGGTTGGACATCGGCATCCTGCCAACCGGTGATGCCGCACGAGAAGAGATACTTCTGGCCGGCCAAGAGCGCGGCCTCCCAGTCGGTTCTAGTGAACTTCGGCAGGAGTTCCGAAACGAGGTCCATCGCCCCCTCGTGCAGGGTGCCTTGTGGGCGTCCGTCGTCGAGCCGCTCAATCCTCCCGTCGTTGGGGTCCCCGGTGGTGGCGCTGATGTGGGCTCGCCGCAGGGCGGCGGTGTTTACCCAAGCGCCGTGGCCATCCTTGTTGTAGAGCAGTGCCGGCCGATCACCGGTGACCTGGTCGAGAGCCTCGGCACTTGGCGTTCCTCGTGGGAACCATTCCATCGACCAACCCCCACCCCAGATCCACTCGGCGCCCTGTCTCGCCTTTGCATAGGCACCTACGAGCTCGAGAGCTTCTTGTGCAGTGGTGGCGTCGTAGAGCGAACAGTGCGCGAGCTTGAGCCCACCGCTGAGCGGATGGACATGGGCGTCTATGAAGCCCGGCGTGATCAGGCCCCCGTCGGCGTCGATCGTCTCGGTCCTCGGCGAGTCGAAGCCCTTGACATCACCGACCCCGACGATGCGCCCGTTACGGACGGCGACCCCACCCGGTTTCGGATCATCGGTGCCGGTGAAAACGACTCCGTCGCGGACGATCAGATCTGCCTTCATATGCGCCGAGGCTAAATCGTGCCATTCTCTGGGCCGCAACCCACGTTGAACGCTGGTTCCAAAACCTGAGTTTCGCCGAAGGAGGTAAAAACGGACATCATCGATCGGCACTTCGCCGCCGAGAACGCTCATGACGTCGAGGGAACACTGGCCACCTATACGGATGACATCGTGTGGGACGACGTCACCCATCCTGAAGCCCCATTCCACGGAAAAGAGGAAGTGGGCAAGGTTTACTCCTCGATCCTCGACGCCATACCGGATGTCGTTTTGGAGTCGGTCCGGAGATTCACCGGAGAGGACGGCCGTTTTGTTGTCGACGAGTCGCTCTTGACAGGCCACGTACAGGAGGAATGGTCGGGTATGCAGGGTGGTGGGGCACCGGTCGAGGTCCGGATCCTTCACATTTTCGAGCTGCGTGATGGACTGATCTGCTACGAGAACGCGTGGTTTGACGCCTCGGCCGTCCAACGCCAAATCCTCGAGTTTGGAGCTGATTCTGAAGGCAATCGTGGTGGCATAGCCACCACGCAAACCTTAGGTTTGGGGAGAGGTCCGCTACTTGGACACCTAGGCTCGTGGGCCATCTCGAGAAAGTGACGGACTTGTCAGACCGCATCCGGGACGCGATTGAAGCGGCCAGTAGTTATCTGCGCGAACATCCAGAGGAAGCCAAATACACCGACTCGGTTGCAACAGCCAAAATCGTTGATGGTCTCAACATTCGTGTCGAAGGTACCAATGGCGAGTCGCTGTCCACGGACATGCCTTCCGGAGTCGGCGGAGGAGCGCTTGCCCCCAGCCCTGGTTGGTACTTTCGGGCTTCTCTGGCCGCCTGTTTGAGTTCGCTGGCAGCGATGCGTGCCGCGCAGCTCGGGATCGGGGATCTGACCTGCGAGGTCGAGGTAGATGGCGAGTCCGACGACCGTGGAATCCTCGGACTCGATGATTCGATCGCCGCCGGCCCGCTGTCAATGCGAATCCGTGTTCGACTCTCAGCCAACAACGCCGACGCAATAACTCTGACCGATCTTGCGAAGTGGGCGGTCGATCACTGCCCAGTATCCGACGCCGTAAGGCGCGCCGTTCCCATCGAGCTGGAGATCCTCAGCTAGCCGGCAGTCTTCCAGGTCCAAGCTCTCGCGCATCAAACGTGAGCCAAGGACTGCGTTTGATGCGCGAAAGCGCTTCAGCGGTTAGGTCGCGTCAAGGAGTCTTTCGAGGCCGTCGAGGATCAGATCGAGCCCGACCTCGAATACATCGGCAAACCTGAAGCCGGACCTCGTCAGCTCGACGATGGTCTCGGCGAGGTGGGGATACTCATGGACCGGAAAATCGGCCAGCATGCTCTCGCCAACCTCGGCAAGCTCCTCGGGAGACTCGAACGGCAACGTTTGCTTTTGCAGCGCGAACCCATAGACATAGCTGTCAAGGGTGGAGAACGCGGCGACGGCCTGGCTGATCGAGAAGCCGCCCTCCCGCAAACATCCGATGACCGCGTCGTGATGCCGCAGGTTGAACGGACCTGGACTTGCCCGCGACTCCATCAAAGGGATCGCCCATCGATGGCGCGCAAAGGCGTTTCGGGCCGAGATCGTGGGAGGTTGTCGGCGATGGCGTCGGGGGCGGCAGGCTCGGCGTGTAGCGTGAGCCCCGGCAGCAGGGTTACTTGTGCGCGGCAGGCGACATGCAATGAAACAAGTTACGACATGCTGGCGTGCTCAGGAACGACCACCTTCACCCATCATCAGCCCAGACCGCGATGATCCGGCCTAGACCCGCTCGCCTGGCTGCCTGGGTGGCCTCTTCGTTCAGGTACCAAACATAGGCACCTTCGGCTCGCAGGTAACCGTTGACCTTGTGAGCCACCGCCCAATTTGACAACGCCTCAGAAGGTTCGAAGAACCGGGACTGGCGCACCTGCGCCTGTCCAACCAACCGGACTCCATCAGGCGATGAGGTAGACAGAAGTTCCCCAACTATCGCCCCACTCTCGTCGGGAGCGCCGTTGAAGCTAGCGGTCACTCGGTACCAATCTCCAGAAACGAGCTCTCCCTCCGCGCCGACCAGCGACACGTCGAATAGACACGATGGTCGACCTTGGCCCGAGCCAGCCAGCAGGCAGAATCGATAGGGATCGCCGACAGCCCCGGCACCGTGGGCCAAGAACAGTGTCGCCTCCAGCGGTTCTTCAAGGGGCAGCAGTGGCGGCGATCCTGTGCCAACATTGGGTGCTTCCGAGGAGAACAGGAAGGGCTCCTCCTCTTCATGAGGCCAGGAGAACACAACGGCCGCGGCCACCGCCAACATAGCCAAGACACCAATCGTCCACCGCACGAAGCAACCGTATCCGCATCAGCCGGTCTGGGGCAAAGAACATCGGCAACACGACTATCTACCGAATCCCACTCGAAGGATCTCACTCCCCGCACTGCTTCCGGGCGGGAGCAGGACCCGGCTGGTCAGAGTGGTTCGCCTCCTGAGAAGCGATCAAGCACTCGGCCAAGATCAGATCCCTCTTCTTGCGTTGGTGCGATCGGCTGTCGGCCAAGAACATCGACAGCCTCGAGGAGTTGGTTTCGGCCGACCAAAGCAACCCTGTTTGCCGGCACCGCCCCGGGAGTGGGTGACAGAGCGGGCCCGTCTTCGTTTTGGATTGGAGACGGAGGGGTTGCGTCTGGAGCCAAGGAACCCTCGGGGCTATGAAGAGGGATCCATGGGATGGTTCGTCGATGAGCAGAAGTTGTCTTCCCGTCGGGCGCCGATGCGGACCTGGCTGACCGGAATTGTCCGCAAGGAAGAACCGCCGAGAGAGATCGTTCACATGAAATTCTCGGTAGGCGTCCAGACGAAGAGGGTCCTCGAGTTACGGAAACTTGGCTCACGTAACTAGGTGTGAGTCCATCGCATGACCGACCGCTTCAGGCTGGTACAGCTCTTAATGTGGCTGACGAGAAAGGTGACTGTCGCAGCAGGGAGATGATGCCATCATGAGCGGGCACATCCCTACCGATGGCAGCCTGAAAGGTGACGCGGCCCGGCGACGTTGGAGTGTCTAGCGGCGATTGCTATTGGTCCACAGCGCCGAGGAGAGGACCCCTTAACAAGCTGATCGTGCGGTTTCCGTCCAACAAGGTCGCCCGCGAGCTTCGGGAGTTCGGCCAGATAAGGACCGTATTGGGATTAGGCCTCGGTCTCCTGCTGTTGTCGTCTTCAGTTGTCTCACATATCGCTGTTGCGGGCCGGATGGTCGATGGTCCGTTCAATAGCCACCACCCCGCCGCCTCGACCCCATGGTGAAGGATCGGTCGATCATTCGGCTCTGGCTGGCATCCTCCGATCGCTTGCAACCGATGGCGACCAGCGGTTGCCCGACCTCGACGGTGACCTCGCGATGTACGTCGCCAGTTTGGCCACGGTTGATCCCGACCAGCTAGGCGTGTCTGAGGCGCTTGTCTACTGGATCAATCTCTACAACGCCGGGGCCTTGCGTCTGGCGGCCGATGCCCAGAAGGCAGGAGAGCACACGGTGCTCCGGGTACCGGGCGCCTTCCAGCAGCCATTTGTCAATGTGGCCGGACGGCCATTGTCACTCCACTCCATCGAGAATGGGAAGGTGCGCCGATTCAAGGACCCCCGAATCCATGCCGCGCTGGTGTGCGGATCGGTGTCCTGCCCAACCCTGCGGGCAGAGCCTTACACCGGTATCGGAGTCGACGCCCAGCTGGACGATCAGATTCGTCATTTCCTGACCGCGGGGGCGGCGATCCGATCAGACGACGACCAACTTCTGCTGTCTCGGGTGTTTGCCTGGTATGGCGCCGATTTTGTGCGGCCCCGACGGATGCCAGCACTACTCCCGGCATCACGCTCGGCGATAAGAGAGGCTCTTACGCGATGGCTTCCCACCGAGCTGGCCGATTGGGCTGGGAGAGCTAAGCCCAAGGTTGTGTTCATGGAATACGACTGGTCTTTACGCTGCTCGGTGGGTTGATCGAGGATGACAAGCACTTTGTCGAGCCCCCTGCGTTTCAGGTCCGGAACCACGCAGTCTGCGGCCGGATAGCCAACCGGAAACAGGCAGAAAGGCAGTTCGTTTGAGGGTCGTTCCAGCACCGGGTTTAGAAAAGCAATCAGGCTGAGGGTGTTGGTCAAAGTGGCCAAACCTACCAAGAGACGCTCTCGGCAGTAAGGACGAACGGCGCCACCATTCGGGTTCGAGTTTTTCGGATGTTTCGACCTACTTTCGCGCTGTGACATATCCGTGCGCGATGAATGGGGTGATCCCGGTAAATCCGGGCAACCACAAAGGAGGACCGAATGCGAAAGCTTCTCTTGGCACTGGCCGCCGTGACCCTGGCGGCTACCACACTCGCTACAGCGGCAGGAGCGGTTCCGGCCGCCACTACCTATGAGATCACAGTCACCAACCTCACCACCGGCCAGTGGCTGACCCCGCCGGCGGCGGCCACCCACGGCAGTAAATTCGACCTCTGGTCGGTCGGCAATTCGGCAACAGTCGCTACGAAGGAGATAGCAGAGAACGGGAATCTTGACTCGGCCGTGGGTGCCTTTGAAGCGAGTCCCTTTGTCTTCGCTTGGAAGGTCGCCCCTTCGCCCACGGGTCCACCGCCACTCGCACCGGGCGCTTCGGTCACCTTTGAGATCACGGCGCCGCACGGAGCAGTCTTTTCGTTCGCCTCCATGCTGATTTGCACCAACGACGGGTTCACCGGCGTGGACTCGATGCGCTTGCCCAGCGGGCACCAATCGCAAGTACACGAACTGGTTGCCTATGACGCCGGAACCGAGATCAACACCGAAGCGTGGGCAGATTTGGTGCCTCCTTGCGCCCAGTTGACCGGATTCGGTGATCAGGGTGGGACGGCGGTCTCCAACCCCGCTCTCTTCGAGAACGGCGTGATCGTCCACCACCCAGGAATCGCCGGCGTCGGAGACCTGGATCCGGGTACCCACGGCGGGACCAATCCGGTGGGAACCATCGAGATCCGTCGCGTTAGATAGAAGCCACAGCTGCTCAATCGGGACGGCCTGATCGTTTCAGGCCGTCTCGGTTTTTCTGAAAGCACACCGTCAGCAGGACGAACAGGTTCGGTCGAATTGGAGCGGTTCCCACAAGCCGCCTAGGTCTATGGCAACCCCCAGCCGGCGGCCGACCACATTCGCGGGCACGTGGCCATCTGGCGAGGAGTACGGGTGGTTGCCTCCGAGTGATACAAGCTCGGCCCATCAACCCGTGACCAGCTCTGAGTTCGGCTGGTAAGTGGCCCAGGCGAACCAGAAGGTGTCAAGGTGGTGGATCTGGGGTAACGAGGTACCGGCCAGGGCACCGCTGCCGGCCCGCCCGGTGATATCCCAGGTTGAGCCGGTTTGGTCATCAACGAAAGTCCCGTCTTCGACCCGGAAAGTGAGTGTCTGACCATCGACTAGGGGAGAGAACACGCCTACCGAACCAACATCACGACCCTCATCGATCTTGGCCGTATCGAGCGCACTGGACTGGCCTGACCTCCAGAAAACCACGATCGGATCATTCCCCACGGTTGCCATTGTGGCGCGGACCGAGTCCCCGGAGATAGCCTCCAAAGTAAAGGCAACAGCAGCTCCGTCGAGCGCCACTCCTACCACCCGTTGCATCGCTGCGGTGCGCTCATCCACCGTGCCCCGGAACAGGAAAGGAAAGGCGTCGGGGTTGTCGTATCCCGAGTAAGGATTCGATCCATAGGGCCGACTGTGGCCGGTGGCTTCCCGGTCGAGCACCCTTCCGTCGGGGTAGGCCGCCACGAAATCCGCCCAGGCCAGCAAGGGCGATGCAATCGGTTCGAGTTGCTCGCCGGTGAGGACACCCGCCACCGCCCGGCCGTCGAAATGGGTCCACAGCGACTCGGTGGCCCGGTCATACATGACGAGGGCAGAGGCGTAGAGCATTCCTGACGTACCGAAAGTGGTTTCGACTCCGTTGATCACCCGCCGGTAGGAAACGGCGCTGTTGCACAGCGGGCAGTAGGTAATCGACACCGGCACTCCTCCTACCGTGTCGTTGACGATCTCGTGCCAAATCAGGACCTGAACTGGATAGGCATGAGCCTCTCCCCCTATCTCCAGGTAGACCACCGGCTCGCCGTCCTCCAACCAGGCGTCCGCTTCCTCTACTCCAATGAAGACAGGGTTATCGATCGGCGGGATACCGTCGGGAGGGGGACCACCCGAGATGATTTCGGAAGCGTCCACCAGCGGCGGCGGCAGGGCCGAGTTGCCAAGGTCCGTCAAGGCCGAAGGGCCCTCGGGAAGCACACCGGCAGAATCAGTGCTCGTGGGGCGTGTCGAGGTGACGGCCGTTTCGGTGGTGGTGGTCGTCAATTCCGGGCCCTCGGTTGTGACGCCTATACCTCCACCGCAGGCAGCCACGATCACCACCAAACCCCATAGGAGGGACCGCCAATCAGTCGGCATCACAATGGCAACGCCTGCGTGCCTAAGAGCATTCGTCCATTGTCGTAGCTCCGACCATCTACCGGGTTCGCGCTCGGAGAGAACCCGGCAGTCGCATTCCGGGAGGGAGCACCCCACACCCGGGTCCTCCGGAGTGTCGGGACCCCGACCATCAAGCCCTTCTAGCCCCTGATGTGGGTTTACCGTCTGCCAAATGGTCGGAATCCCCAAAGCGGCACCATCCCGTTTCTTATGGCTCCTGGTACTCGTTATCGCGGCCTCGCTGCTGGCTTTGGGCCTGGCCACCGCGGAGCAACGGGATTCCGCCGAGGAGGTCGACGCCAGCTTCACCTACTTCGACGGCACCAACGGCACCCTTGCCAACTTCCGGGGAAAGCCACTCGTCCTCAACTTCTGGGCCTCGTGGTGCCCGGCCTGTGTTGCCGAGATGCCCGACTTCCAAGAGGTCAGCGAACGCTTCGCCGGACGAGTCGAGTTCCTGGGCATGAACATGCAAGAGGTGAGTCTCGACGCCGCCCTAGGTCTGGTGGAGGCAACCGGTGTCGAGTATCGAATGGCCCACGACCCCGACGGTGCCATCTTCCAGATGTTCGGTGGAGTGGCCATGCCGACCACCGTGTTCATCGCCGCCACCGGTGAGGTGGTGCGGGTACACGCCGGAGCGATCTTCGCCGCCGACCTGGTCGCCCTTATCGAACAAGAGCTGCTGGCAGGCTGACCGGGCTGGTTGGCATACGTTTCCCAATCAAGTCATCAGTCAATCGATCCACCGAATCGGATGAAAACCCTGGTTGTTGAGGTTGTCTCAACCGGAAGACTCCAACGATGACCGTGCCTCACAACCAACATCTGGCCTGGCTGGCCCGTTCCTTCGGCCGGTCCGATTACCTGCCGCTATCGTCGGCTGACCTGGAAGTGATCAGCTCGGTAAGCGAGACGATGAGCCGGTATCCAGCGTCTCACCTGTTTCGGGAAGGCGGGCAGGCCGTTGCTGCCTATCTCATCGAATCCGGCGAAGTTGACCTCTACCGGACCAGCGCCGGCCGCAAAAGGGTGGTGGCCCGGGTCGGATCAGGGTCGGTCATTGGAGATATCGCCATGTTCGGGGAAGGGACCTACCAATCCTCCGCCCAGGCGGTAGATCACGTGCGGGCCTTCCGGTTCGATCGGGCCCAGCTGATTCCCGAACTAGCGAAACACCCAGCCATTTGCCTTCGCTGGCTGGTATCCGGCCTGCAGCAGTTGGAAAGAGCTCAAAGTCGGATCATCCACCTGATGCACAAGACCGTCGTTGCCCAGGTTGCAGACCTCCTGGTCGAGGAAGCATGCGACAAGAAGGAGATCCAACTCTCCCAAGCGGCTATCGGAACCTTGCTCGGGGCGAGCCGGCAGACCGTCAACGAAGCATTGAGCTCATTGCGGAGAATCAATGCCATCGAGACTGGGTACCGGGTGATACGGGTCACCGACACCGACGCTCTCACCCGGGTGGCCGAGCGAGGAACCATTTAAAATGATCGTCGGGAAGCCGACTTTCCCGGCAGATCAAAGCTGAGCTGCATGTTCCCCAGGGAAGTGTTGGCAGTATTGAGCGCGGCCTTTGCCGCAGGAATGGTGGCCACGGTCAATCCCTGTGGGTTTGCAATGTTGCCCGCCTACCTCGGTTACATGCTCGGGAGCAAGGAGACCAGCACCCACCTGAACATGTTGAAGGTGGGGGTGACCGTGGCAGCAGGGTTCCTCACCGTTTTTGTGACGGCCGGCGTCGTCATCACCGCAGGCCTTCGCTCGATCATCAACGTGATACCTTGGCTTGCCGGCCTCATCGGCTTGGGCATGATCTTTGTCGGCATTTTCCAGTTGGGCGGCAAAAGACTGCTTCCCGCCCTCCGTACGCCCTCTCGAGCCCGCAAGGATCGATCTCTCACCGGCATGTTCGGGTTTGGGGTCTCCTACGCGGTTGCGTCGTTGTCCTGTACCCTGCCGATCTTCTTGAGCTTGCTGGCTGGCAGCGTGGCCGGCCGGTCCTTCGGTGAGGCCTTGCTTGCATTCGTGGCATACGGGGCTGGGATGAGCCTGGCAGTCCTTGCTCTTACCGTTTCATTAGCCATCGGCAAGGAAGGAGTTGTCGCCAAGATACGGCCGCTTGCCCGTCGGCTCGACCTCATCTCCGGATGGGTGCTGATCGCCGCAGGCGGATTCGTGGTGTGGTATTGGGCGACCGTGCTCGGGTCGGGAAGCACCGCCCTGTCCACAGTCGGGTTGGTTCGTTGGATCGATCGGATAACTGCCACCGTTGCCCAGCTCGTCGCCGATCGGCCGTTGCGGATCGCAATCGCCGTTGTTCTCCTTCTTCTGGCCTGGCTCGCAATTGGTAGCTTTCGGAGCCGGAATCCGAGAACGAGCAGTGGACCGGCTGAAAAAGGTTGAGGGTTTGTGGCAAGCATCGAGCTGCTACTCCCTCGTACCGACACAGGCGCTGCCGCACAAGCATGATTGGTCGTAGTAGCCGGAGGCATCGCCATGTGGTTCACTGAGGGCGGGTTGCCCCTCATGTGACCTGCAACACGGCAGGCCCTGAACGAGAAGGGGGAGTGCACGATGACCCGTCGAACTAGCAATGATGGTTGCGGCCTGTGGAGGGTCCGCCTCGACGACCACCACCGCAGCGCGGGCACCCGTTACCACCGAGGCAGTGGCTGTGAAAGAAATGGGTGACGTTCTGGAGGTCGCCGCAGTCGAAGGTGATCTCACAACCTTCCTGGCGGCGTTGGAAGCGGCCGGGATCATGGCGGACTTCCATGGCGATGGTCCCTTTACTCTGTTCATCCCCACTGGCGACGCGTTCTCGGCCTACCTGGCCGGGGCCGGGATGAGCCAGGCCGAAGTCTTTGCTGGGCCGAGATGCTCCAGGCAATCCTTAACCACCACATCATCAACATGATGGACGCCGAGATGGTGATGGGGATGGCCGGCCAGTCGTTCACGACCGCCGGTGGACAGACGCTCGAAGTCACCGTTGAGGGCGAGACCGTGATGGTCGGACAGGCCACGGCCGAGCGTTACGACATCCACGCCTCCAACGGCGTGATTGACGCGGTGCTGATCCCCTCCGAAGCCTGATGAAGGCCTTCTTTCGCAACCCGTTGGTTGTTGCTGGTGGCATCGTGTTGCTCGTGGTCGGATTTCTGCTCTTCAGGCCCGACACGCTCTTCACCGACGTGCGGGTAGCCGAATCGCTGGAAGACGCGTTTGCGACCTCGACGACGGGGACAACCAGCGCGGCAGATGAGACCACCGCCACCTCAACAGCCTCACCGCCGGTGGCCGAGATCGTCGATATCGTCAGTGGCGCCTTCATTGGCATCGATCACCGGGCCTCGGGCACCGCCACGATCTACAGCCAGGAGGGTCGATACGTCTTGCGGTTTGAAGACAACACCGACATTCAGAACGGCCCCGATCTCTACGTCTGGCTGCTCGCCTCCGACTCATATGACGGGGGCATCCCAGACGAGTACCTCGACCTGGGCAGGCTCACCGGCAACGTCGGTGGGCAGAACTATCAGCTACCCGAAAGCTTCGATCCCGAGGTTCATCGCACTGTCCTGATCTGGTGTCTGCGTTTCTCCGTAGCTTTCGCGGCGGCACCATTGGTGTGAGGCAAGATCGAGAGGTTCTCTGAAGAGATCAATGGCCCTTGCGGCGGTTGTGGCGATTCCGTTGATCGCGTGCTCGCAAGGAGTCACTAACGCTACGGAAGCGTCATCAGATATGGTCGCGATCGAGGGGAACGCGAGGCCAATCGACGCCCGCGGCTACCTCTTTCCCCCTCCTCCCCCGGTGCCGGACGGGAAGCTGGCACCCGCAACCTCGACCGCGGTCGACCAGCTGGTGGCCAGCGCCGAGACCAGCCTCGACTTCGAAGCCCTGGAAGCGGTGGCCGCATCCGGCGACGCCCGACTGGCCTGGGTGGTAGCCGATCTGCTGCGGTTCCTCCAAGTTGGACGGGCCGAGGAAGCGCTTGCGGAAGCCTTCGAGAAGCTGACCGAAGTCGACCTTGCCGCCGACCCTACCAGTTCGGAAAGTTCCTGGCGGGCAGTGACCGACCATCTGATCGCCTGGGACCTACCCGCCCCGCCCGGATATCAAGGGTTGAAGCGTCGATTGTTCGTCCTGGTCGAGCCGCGCTGGTCACCCTTCTTCAGCGACGAAGACGCGGCCATCGACTGGCGCTGGGTGAGTTGGGGTGGCGTGTTGATCGATGACCGTCCCCTCGGGGATGGCGGCTTCTGCGAGCGCGGGTGCATCCCAGCTCTTGATGACCCGGCCTTGACGGACGCCATCGGCGGCGAGTGGTACTCGGACGGTTACGTCGTCTTCGGGGTTGTGGTCAATGGCGAAGCCGTTGCCTTTCCCAAGAACTTGATGGAGATCCATGAGCTGGTCAACATCACCATCGGCGGGCGGCGCTTGGGAATCCCCTATTGCACCCTGTGCGGCTCGGCTCAGGCATACTTCCTCGACTCAGTACCGTCGTGGGATGAACCGATCGTGTTGCGGACCAGTGGCCTCTTGTCGCGATCCAACAAGGTCATGTATGACCTCAACACCGAGTCGGTCATCGATACGTTTACCGGGGTGGCCCTCTCCGGCCCCCTCCAGGATGCGGCCGTGACCTTGGAGCAGACCACTGTGGTCGGCAGCTCCTGGGGTGATTGGAAAACGGAGCACCCCGACACCATGATCGTCGCCCGAGACGGTGGCATCGGCCGCAGCTATCCAGACGATCCGTTGCAGGGGCGGGACGCCACTGGTCCCATCTTCCCCGTCGGCGACGTCGACCCCCGCCTGGCGGCCCAGACACTGGTGGTCGGGGTGATTGGGCCGGACGGAATGCCAATCGCATTTCCGATCGAAGAGGCCCGCTCGGCGATGGAACAAGGTAAGGAGGTGACGCTGGGAGACGTTCGCCTCCTGGCGGACGGCAGCGGTTTCCGGGCCGAGTTGCCTAGTGGAAACGAGGTTGTGGCCCATCAAGCCTTCTGGTTCGCTTGGAGCCAGTTCCATCCCGGCACCCTGCTCTGGACCGCCAGTTCCCAGCCGTGATGGTGCCGGCTGCTCAGTCCTCGCCTCCGCCGGCATACACGGCCAGCTTCACGCACCGGTGTTGCCACCGGTTGAACCTTCGACCTCAAACCTGAACACCCGTCCCGTGATCGCAAGGTCGGTCACCGACGGATCGGCCTTTCTGCGGGAGAAGGCCGTAGCCGAGGTCGGAACTGGCTGCGGTTGCTCGAACCCGGCGGGAACGACTACCTTCGTCGGCGTGACAAAGTCAGTGCAAGAACGGCTGAACGCCAACGGCTTCCAAGCACCTGGTTTTTCTCTCGTCGTATGAGAGCGCGGGACCTCGCGACCCCTCGGACGTCCATTCCGCCCACGGAAACCTTCGCGCGGGTGTTACAGCTCGTCGCTGAGCACGGGCCGATACTCGTCGTAGACGAACATCGCGGCTTGCTTGGTGTTATATCGAATGAGACCCTTTTGCGAGGTCTTCTCCCTGCCTATGTCCAATCCGAGGATCTCCTAGCCGGAGTGCTCGACGAGAAATCTGCTGCAACGCTGTTCGCCAAGGCCCATGAGCGTAAGGTCGAGGAGTTGCTGGCAGTTGGTGACGTCCCGCTGGTCGAGGGGGAGGATTCGTTGATCGAGGTGGCGTCGGTGATGGTGAGGACCAGCTCCTCCCTGGTGGCGGTGCAGGATCAAGGAAGAATCATCGGCGGAATCGCCCTGACCGATTTATTGGAACAACTGGCCCGATGACCGAGCTCGTAGCCGTCGCCGTTTTCTTGGTCGCGTACGTCCTCATCGCTACCGAGTGGGTTCATCGAGTGGTTGTGGTGCTGGGCGCGGCCGGACTCCTCCTCACCCTCCGAGTGGTCACCGGCACCGATGCCTTCCACTCCGAGGAGTTCGGCATCGACTGGAACGTGATTTTTCTGCTTTTCGGAATGATGGTGATCGTTGGCGTGCTCAAACACACCGGCTTGTTTGAGTTCATCGCGATTTGGTCGGCGAAGAAAGCCGGAGGCCGGCCATTCCGGATTTTGGTAATGCTGGTCCTGCTGACTGCGGCAGCATCGGCCCTCCTCGACAACGTCACCACTGTGCTATTGATGGTGCCAGTCACACTCCTCATCTGCGAGCGACTTGGGATAACCCCCGCACCGTTTCTGATTGCCCAGGTCATGGCGTCGAACATCGGCGGCACTGCCACCTTGATCGGGGATCCGCCGAACATCATCATCGCCAGCGAAGCAGGACTCAGTTATTTCGAGTTTTTGGTCAACCTGGCACCAGTGGTGGCGGTGACCATGATCGTCTTCATCGCCTTGGTTAGGGTGCTGTTCCGTAAGTCGTTGACCTTCGATCCCGAGCGCGCAGCGGCGGTCATGGCACTCGACGAGAAAGAAGCCCTTCAGCGAGGACCGCTCCTGAACCGTTCACTATGGGTTCTGGGCGGAGTCACTGCTGGCTTCGCCCTCCACGGATGGCTCCACTACGAGCCGTCGGTCGTGGCGCTCCTAGGGGCCGGGGTTCTTTTGTTGATCTCCGGGCGGAATCCCGAGATCTTCTTTCGTGATGTCGAGTGGCAGACGCTCGTTTTCTTCGTCGGCCTTTTCATAATGGTCGGTGCCCTGGTGAAGACGGGGGTGGTCGGGCGGCTCGCCGACGCGGCCCTCGACGCCACCGACGGCAGCATCTTTGCCGGATCCATGTTGCTCTTGTCGGTGTCGGCAGTCCTCTCCGGCGTCGTAGACAACATCCCTTACGTCGCAACTATGGCTCCTCTCGTAACGGCGCTGATCGCCGGACTCCCCGACGCTGCGAACGCCGACGTTCTCTGGTGGTCGCTCGCCCTCGGCGCCGACTACGGCGGCAACCTCACTGCGATCGGGGCCAGCGCCAACGTCGTCGTGCTCGGGCTAGCCGAACGGGCCGGGTCGAGGATCCGTTTTCTGGAATTCTTCAAGTACGGAGCAGTTGTGACATTGGTTTCGATGGTGATCGCAACCGCCTATGTCTGGATCCGGTATTTCCCAATCGCAAGCTGAGCTCACCACTGAACTGGGGTGCTCCACCATCCCAGCAGCCGAGTCGGCCTTCTCGCTCGGATCACGGCGGGCTGAGCGATCGCTGTCAACGATGTCCTGAAGGGAACCCCCTACCCTTGGGGTGTGGTCGGATGGATGCGCAATCGCTGGCGCCAACTGCCTGCGGTAAGCACCCTTACCGAGAGGGAAAACGGGCGGCTTTCTGATAATCGCGGCCGTAGTAGGGGCAGCCGTTGGTACTGGGGCGGCGCTGCTGGTGGCCATCGTCAACGGATTCTCGGGAGTCATCAACCGGTTCGGTGACGGAGCGAGTGACCGAAACTACTGGGTTCTGGCCCTGATACCGATTGGGCTCGCCGGCGCTTGGCTGATGGCCCGGACTCTGGCGCCTGAAACAGCCGGCGACGGAGTGGCCGAGACAGCTGAGGCTTTGGCGGTCCATGGAGGCCAGATGAGGGCTCGCGTGATCCCCACCAAGATCGCAACGACGGCGCTCACTCTCGGAACTGGAGGCTCGGCGGGGCGCGAAGGCCCCATCGTTCAGATCGGAGCTGCAATCGGCTCATTTGTCGGACAACGCTTTGGAATGGGCGAAGCGGAGCTGCGGAGCCTGGTGGCCGCCGGAGCCGCCGCCGGCATCGGCGCAACGTTCAACGCTCCCATCGCAGGGATGCTATTTGCCCTTGAGGTGATCCTCCGCAGCTTTTCAGTCCGTCACATGTCAGCCATCGTCATCGCCTCGGTAGTTGCAGCTGTCACCAGCCGCAGCCTTGCCCGCGATGACCTGGGATTGCACGCCGACGTCTTTCGCATGGGCGACGCACGCGAGCTTTTTCTATACGTTGGGCTCGCGCTTCTAATTGTGATACTCGCAGTCGGGTTTCTCGGACTGATCGATCGCGTCGACCGGCTAGCGACCGCCAACTCGCGCCTGGGGATACTTCGCCCCGTTGGGCTGGGACTGCTGGTCGCGGTTGTTGGATTCTTTGACCCGCGACTCTTGGGCACCGGTCAAGAGTTTGCCAACCAAATGATTCAATGGGCGGCGGGCGATCCGCTCACTCTCTAAAGAAGCGCGAACGAGAGGTTCTTCGACTGGTGGGCCTCGGGCTCTCGAACCCCGAAATCGCCCAGCGGCTATACATCAGCCGAAAGACCGCAGCCCATCACGTCAGCAACATGCTCGTAAAGCTCGGCCTGAGGAACCGCTCCGAGGCTGTCGCCTATGTGGCGCGAACTCCTGACCAGCCGACGTGGTAAGGCTGCTTCGGGCCCGGGGGACGGTTCACTCGACGACCTCCGCATTCGGGGTCGAGTGCCTGCACCAGTCGTGGTCTGTGCCCGGCCAGATCGCCAAGATCCTGCCCACGTCTGGACACCCAGACCGGCGAACGTCCCAGCACTCCCCTATCGGCCGATTTGGGCGTCCGTTCGGGGAGGCAGCGCTCACCTAGTTGATTGGCTTTTTCGTACTCAACCATGCCCGCGATGTCACCGCGACCGTCGTAGCCGTAGCTGTGTGTCTGGCGGTATCGGTGGTCCTTTCACTGATTCTCAGGTGTGGCGACGGGCAGTTGTCGTATGATCTCGAGTCCGCGCTCGTTCTTTCCATCGGGGGTCAGGTCGTCCCAGGATTCGATCTCTCTCAACGTGCGTTCTGCCCAGGCGTCAACCGTGTGGAGGAGGCTGATGAAGAAGTCCACCGCCAAGGCGCGGATGTAGACCTGGTCCTGAGTGACGGCGATGCCTTCGAGGAACTCCTGTTTGACCGCTCCCCCAAAACGGAGCATCTCTTGGGCGTCGTTCTGCACCTGGGTGAGGGTCGAGTTGATCTGCTCCTTGGTGCCGAGCGGAGCGACGAAGAGGCGGATCATGGCCTCGAAGTCCATGGCGAATGGAGACACCGGCGTGTCGAGCCACTGCCGTAGTGCCGCTAAGCCTTGGTCAGTGATCGAATACACGGTCCGTGCACGCTTGCCGACGTATTCCTTTCTGCCCGTGATCAGACCCATCGAGGAAAGCCGCGTCACTTCCCGGTAGATGGCGCTTTCGGCACGTGGCCACACGTATCGGAAGTAGCGCACCCGTTGTTGGGCGAGCTCATAGGTGGACCAGGGGTGTAGCGCAACCTGGGCCAGTACCGCATACGACGTCGTGGTGAGCCGCTTGCTCATCCCTACCTCTTGACATACTCCAAACGCGAGTATAAGATTACTCTACTTTGGAGTATACGCCTGAAAGACCCAGGGTGGCAGTGCCGGATGAGGAGGTTTCGCATGGCCGTAACGGGAATCGAAATCACACGGATCGATGGTGGATCGGCAACCCTGGAGCAAAGCCGGGTAGCTGATCTTCAGCGGCGATTAGATGGTCGGCTCCTGCTCCCAGAAGACGAAGGCTGGGCTCAGGCCACCACGACCTGGAACGGGATGGTTGCCAAACTTCCCGCAGTCGTCTTCCAGCCAACTTCACCGGCAGATGTGGCAACGATCGT
>Ga0136620_10000307_pt1 | contig 22295 bp, 24 predicted proteins | sample AntDrymUQ4162106_2_FD_104806 | JGI IMG/M metagenome (GOLD analysis project Ga0136620, IMG submission 104806) | Polar desert sand microbial communities from Dry Valleys, Antarctica - metaG UQ416 (21.06) | ecosystem: Environmental > Terrestrial > Soil > Desert | place: Antarctica: Dry Valley... | reverse complement strand
TGGACGCGGATCTGCTTCTGCGGCCAGGCCGTGGAAAAAGGCAAGGTCGCCGACGAGTCGCAGGTGGGGGTCCCCTTCCTGACCGGCTCCGAGGAAGAGCGCGGTCCCCTGTTCGATTTGACCCAGGAGCACTTCGAGGGCCGCCGCGCGCCGGCCGGGACGGACCCCCACGGGCGCAAGATCTTCCCGCCGGGCGCGGGCGGTGGAGTGCCCAGGGGCGTGCCGCTGATGGCCGTGCGTGTGGGCAAGCGGATGATCGTGTCGCTTCCCGGCGAGGGGACCAAGGAGGTGGGTGCGCGGATCAAGGCCGGGGCCCGCTTGGCCATCGCCGGCTCCGGCGTGGAGGAGGTGGTGCTCTCTGGCCTGGCCAACGAGTTCGTCCTCTATTTCACCACCCCCGAGGAGTACGAGAAGCAGCACTACGAGGGCGGCAATACCCACTTCGGCCGACTGTCATCGGTGCTGATGCGCAACGAGATCGCGCAGCTGGCGGCGACTCTGGCCTACGGCGCGCCTGCGCCCGCGCCGTACCCGTTCGATGCCACCAACGGCGTGGTTCCGGACGGTGCGCCGTACTCCAGCGGCGCCCTCGGCGGGACGGCGCTGCAGCAGCCCGCCGCCGCGTACGGCCGCCTCCAGCACGCGACCTTCTCGTGGCAGGGCGGGCCCAAGGGACTCGACCGTCCCGTGGACCGCGCCTTTGTCACGGCACAGCGGCGCCGGGGCCGGCGCTGGGTGCGCGCCGACTCCGATCTCGGCCTGGCAATGCTGTGGACCGTGAACGACGATGGCCTGCACACCGTGAAGTGGGAGATCCCGCTGGCCGCCAAGCCCGGCCGCTACCGCCTGGTGGTCACCGCCAAGCGCTACCGCCTGGCCTCGAGGCCATTCAGCGTCGGTGTCTCCCGCGCACTCCGCATGGTCACGGTGCCCGCCGAGAGCGGCCGGGTGGCCGTGGGCCTGGAGTACCCGGGCGCCAGGCGCGACATCGACCTGACCCACCGCCCGCAGTACTCGCGCGGCGGCGTGGTGCGCTTCCGGGTCGGTGGGCGAAACGTAACCGTGCGGCTCAGGCGGGGCCGGTTCTTCTCGGTGCGGGCGCCGGCCGGCAGGACGGTCACCGTGCCGGCCGGTCAGGGCCAGGACCGATTCGGCAACCGCAACGGCGCCGCGCTGACGCTTCGCTGAGCTACTCCTCCAGCCGCGCCGACACGAACCGCACCTGCGCCGCGCGCTCCCCGCCGCTGAGCAGCGCCACCCGCGCCGACTCCTCCACCCGCCCGCGCAGCCGGCCGCCCACGTTGCGCCATCTGGCCCCGTCCGGGCTGATCTGGAAGCGGTAGCTGTTGCCATCGGCGGTGAGCCGTAGATGCACCTGCGCAGAGGCCGGGGTGCGGCCGGCCGCCAGCCGGCGGAAGCGGTTGCGGTCGCGCTGCCAGACGACGGTCTCGGCGCGCTCCACTGAGATGCCGATGGCCTCCGAGCCGCTGCGGAAGGCCGCGAGGCCCGCAGCCTCTTCGCCGTCCAGCGACGAACGGTCGACCACGGCGCCGGCGCGGTACCGGGAGCCACTGATGCGGTGCGCCAGCACGCCGCCGTCATATCGCACGTTCGCGCGCGAGCCGTCACGCAGGCGGACCGGCGCCCGCAGCTCCAAGCCGCCGCCCGCGCGGATGCCGGGCACCCGCTCCAGCGGCCACTCCCACTCGGGGGACAGGCGCGGGCTTACGAAGTCGTCGTCGAAGGCGTTGGGGACGGCGCCGGGGGCCGGGGTGGGCGGACGACCGTCGCCGATCTGCGGCCAGCCATCGGGTCGGAAGGTCAGCGGCGCGGCCAGCACCTGGCGACCGGCCAGGCGCTCCAGACCGCTTCGGTAGGCGTGAAACAGCACCGTGGTCCCCCCCGCGCCGTCGGTGGCCAGGCCGGTGTGCCCCGGACAGCGCCAGCCGTTGCCATTGCGCAGGATCGGGTTGCCGGCGAACTTGCGCCAGCGACCGAGCAACGTCTGTGCCCGGGCGGCACCGACCGCATAGCGGCAGTCCTTGGTGCAGCACAACGCGCCGGAATACAGCATGTAGAAGTAGCCGTCGGGGCGGCGAACGACGGTGGGAGCCTCCACCACGTCGCCCTCCCAGCGCGCCGTGTTGCCAAACAGGCGCTTGGGGCTGCCCAGCAGCCGTCGCCCGTTCTCGGCCAGGCGCTGGCCGAAGATGTAGGTGCGCCGGCCGAAGTTGTTGCCGTCGTTCTTGAAGAGCAGGTTCAGGCGGCCGTTCTCATCCCGGACCGGGAAGGGGTCGATCGAGCCGTCGCGCCCGCAGCGCAGCGGCCGCCCCAGGTCGCGCCAGGGCCCCTCGGGCCGGGCGGCTGTGGCCACGCCTACGCAGTACCAGGACCCTTTTCGCTTGGGCAGGGCGCTGTAGAAGACCGCGTACTGGCCGCTGGCCAGGCGTGTGATCTCAGGCGCCCAGAAGTTCTTGAGCACCCAGCGCGGCGGGCGGCGGAACACCTCGCCGGTCAGCCGCCAGGCCGCAAGGTCGGGCGAGCGCAGCACCCTCATGCTAGGCGCCCACCCGTTGGCGGTGACCACCGCCACGTGCTCGCTTCCGTCGAAGATCGACGTGGGATCGGGCCAGTCGCCCGCGATCACGGGCGCGGGCAGGGCCAGCGCGGCCACAGCAAGGTGTCGGGCAAAGCGCTCCCGCAAGACCCGGCGGACTGTAGAGACACTCGCACCCGGCTGAGCCACCCCCCGCCCTGGTATGCCTATGGCGTGAAAGTGCTCGTCGCAGGAGCCGGGGGGATGCTCGGGCAGGACGTCGCCCGTGCCGCGCAGCTGTCGGGTCACGAGGTCGTGGCCGCCGACCACGCGACCCTCGATGTGACCGACTCCGCAGCCACCCACGCCATGATCGGGCGCGAGATCCCGCAGGCGGTGATCAACTGCGCCGCCTACACGGACGTCGACGGCGCCGAGCGCGAGTCCGACGAGGCCATGCGGGTGAACGCCGACGGCGCGCGCAACCTGGCCTCTGCCGCCACCAGCATCGGCGCCTCTATCGTCTACCCGTCCACCGACTACGTCTTCGACGGGGCGAAGAATGCCCCCTATCTCGAGTCGGACGACCCCAACCCGCTCAACAGCTACGGCACCTCCAAGCTGGCCGGCGAGGTCGACACGGCGGCGCTGAACCCGCAGCATTTCATCGTGCGCAGCTCGTGGCTGTTCGGCGTGGGAGGGCGCAACTTCGTGGAGACGATGCTGGGCCTTGCCGCCGATAACGACTTCGTAGTGGTGGTGCGCGACCAGGTGGGCTCGCCCACCTACACCGCGCACCTCGCCGAGGGCCTGGTCCGGATGCTGGACACGCGCGCATACGGCCTACACCACATGTCCGCAGCAGACGAGTGCTCCTGGTACGACTTCGCCGTGTCCATCTTCGACAAGGCGAAGGTTGACTGCCGGGTGATGTCGGCCACCACCGACGAGCTGGCGCGACCAGCCCCCCGCCCGCCCTACTCGGTGATGGACACCGAGTACGAGGACGCAATCCACCTGCCCGGCTGGCAGGACGGCCTGCTCGACTACCTGGACGAGCGGGCGTGAGACTGCTGGTGACCGGCGCCGCCGGATTCATCGGCTCCACCTACGCCCGGCTGGTGGCAGAGGCGCACGATGTGGTGGTGCTGGACAAGCTCACCTACGCCGGCCGGCGGGAGAACCTCGACGGCGTGGATGTGGAGCTCCTCGAGGGCGCGATCGAGGACCGCGACACCGTCCGAGGCGCAATGGAGGGTGCGGATGCCGTCGTCAACTTCGCCGCGGAGACTCACGTGGACCGCTCGATCGCGGGCCAGGACCCGTTCGCCCTAACTCACGTGATCGGTACGGGCGTGCTGCTCGAGGCGGCCCGCGAGCTCGGTGTGGCGCGCTACCTGCAGGTGTCCACCGACGAGGTGTACGGGTCGATCGAGTCGGGATCGTTCGCCGAATCCTCGCCGCTGGACCCCTCCTCGCCCTACTCGGCCACGAAGGCGGCGGGCGACCTGCTGGTATCGGCCCACCACCACACCTACGGGCTGGAGACCGTGATCTGCCGCGGCTCGAACAACTACGGACCGAGGCAGTACCCGGAGAAGCTGATTCCGTTGTGCGTGCTCAACGCGCTGCACGGCGACTCGCTACCGGTCTACGGCGACGGCCGCCAGGTGCGCAACTGGCTGTACGTGGAGGACTTCGCGCGCGCCATCCACCTGGTCCTGGAGCGCGGTGAGCCGGGCCAGGCCTACAACGTGGGCGGCCCGGACGAGTGCGAGAATCTGGAGGTGGTGCGGCAGATCCTCGACCTCACCGGCCAGGACGAGTCGCTGATCGAGCACGTGACCGACCGCCCCGGCCACGACCGCCGGTACTCGCTCTCCTCCGATCGCGTGCGGGGGCTGGGCTGGGAGGCGCAGACCCACTTCGCCGAAGGCCTGGAGCGAACGGTGGAGTGGTACCGAGACAACGAGAGGTGGTGGGAGCCGATCCGCTCGGGCGAGTACCGCGCCTACTACGAGAGCCACTACGGCCGCGCGCTGGGCCGCCACCGCGGCTAGGGGCGGCGGACGCTGCCGACGTTCCAGCCGTCTTCTGGGTGGTCTGGCCGGGCTGCGTGGCAGCGTTGGGCAGCCGGCACGGCTTGATCGCGACGAACCGCTTGGCGCGACTGGTGCTCTGGTTGAGCTTCTTGACCGCGTCTGAGGGCTTGAGGCCGTCGCAGATGCGGATCTCACTGAAGTAGAGGCTGGTTATCTTCGACGCCGGATTGGTCTCTCTCGGCGTCCGGACGCAGTCGCGCTTTACGAAGGCCCACCGACCTTCTCCTTCATGGGACTCCGGTTGCCCTTGAGGAACAGCTCCTTGGCGCGCTTGCCCGTGACTGGGTCCTGGAATCGATTCTCGGGGGGCTCTGCGGGCACGTAGTTCGTGTACAGCGTCGAGCACCCGGGCGCGAGCAGATCCTCATCCTGGGGGTTGCGCGCCAGTCGCACCTCGCTCGCCGAGCCGGTAGTGGTCCAGTTGCCCCTGTAGATCCTGCGCTTCTTGCCCCGCCCGATCTCCTTGGTGCGACGGAAGGTGACGCTGCGAAACGGCGCGTTCACGAAGCCGATCCTGTCGTCGTACCTGACAGTCGCATTGCAGTCGCGCTTGGTCCGCCGGACCACGGCGAGCCCTCTGCGGGCCGCACAGAGACGTCCACGGCGGTCACGTAGGCGTCTTGGGCGGATGCGGGTGTCGCGAGCGCCAAGCCCCACAGCAGCAGCACGAGTCCTCCACGCCGGTATCTGGTCACCCCCACGCTTGAACGCTACGCACCTCCCGCGACCAGGAGCCCACCACTGGGTGCCGAGTACTCTCGAACGGGTGTATCGGGAAGACATTCCCGCGCTCCAGCTGCGCGGGCTCACCAAGCGCTACGACGACGGAACCCTCGCGGTCGAGGACTTCGACCTCGAGGTGCACGATGGGGCCTTCTTCGGCCTGCTCGGGCCCAACGGGGCCGGCAAGACCACGGCCATAAGCGCAATCTGCAACCTGATCCGGGTCACCTCCGGTGAGGTGCTGGTCTTCGGTGAGCCGATCACCTCGCTGCGCGCACGCAGCTGGATCGGTCTTGCCGAGCAGGACGTGAACCTCGACCGGTTCCTCACGGTGCGCGAGACGCTGGTCTACCACGGGGGCTACTTCGGGATGGGCAAGGAGGAGGCAGAGTCCCGGGCCGAGGAGATGATCGACGCCTTCGACCTGCGCGCCAAGCGCGACGTGCCCGCCCCCAAGCTGTCGGGCGGGCAGCGCCGGCGGCTGCTGCTGGCCCGCGCGCTCATGCACCGCCCGCGTCTGGTGATCCTCGATGAGCCCACCGCCGGCGTGGACTTCGAGCTGCGTCAGGAGCTGTGGCGCTACATCCGCCGGCTGCACGCCGAGGGCACCACGATCCTCCTCACCACCCACTACCTCGAGGAGGCGGAGGAGCTCTGTGAGGAGATCGCCCTGATCCGCGGCGGCAAGCTGATCGCGCGCGACAGCGCCGACGGCCTGCGAGAGCGCTACGAGGCAGCCAACCTCTCCGACGTCTACGTGAAGGCCATGCGCGGCAGCTGATGGAGGCCGGGACGCACACTCAGGAGATGACCGGCACGCAGGGCATGGTGTGGCTCGCGCGCCGCGAGACGCTGCGCGTGTCCAAGCTCTGGACCCAGACCGTGCTCGCGCCGATGGTCTCCTCGCTGCTGTTCATCCTCGTCTTCGGCCTCTCCCTCAGCGGGCGCGTGCGCAACGTGAGCGGCGTGGAGTACGACCAGTTCATCGTGCCGGGATTGATCACCATGGCAATGGTGCAGGGCGCGTTCGCCAACAACTCCTCGACGATCTTCCAGGCCCGCTTCGACCGCTACATCAACGACATCCTGTCCTCGCCCATGCACCCGTGGCAGATGACGATCGGCTTCGTGTTGGGGGGCGTCTACCGCGGCCTGCTGATCGGCGTCGGCCTGCTGGCGCTGACCATCGTGCTCACCGGCATCTCGATCGCCCATCCGGTGGCACTGATCGCGGTGGTGGCGCTGTGCCTCGTGCTGTTCGCCGCCTTCGGCACGGTGGTGGGCATCTACGCGCAGAGCTGGGACTCCATGAGCTTCATCGGCAACATCGTGATCCTTCCGCTGGCCTTCGTCGCCGGCACGTTCTACTCCGTGGAGCTGCTGCCCTCCCCGTGGGAGGAGCTCACCCACTTCAACCCGATCTTCTACATGGTGCAGGCCATGCGCTTCGGCCTGCTCGGCGAGTCCGACGTGAGCATCTGGCTCGCGCTGGGCGTGACCGCGGCGCTGGCGGCGCCGGCGTACGCGTGGGCGCAGTGGCTGTTCACCACGGGCCGCAAGCTCAAGGCGTAGAAGCGCCCGGCCTGGCGGCCCTCGAAGAGAGGGTGGTCCGGTGCCGCCGCTGCCCGCGCCTGGTGGAGTGGCGCGAACGGGTGGCGCGCGAGAAGCGGGCCTCTTTTTGCGATGAGGAGTACTGGGGGCGGCCGGTGCCCGGCTTCGGCGATCCCTCGGCGCGCATCTACGTCCTCGGCCTGGCCCCCGCCGCCCACGGCGGCAACCGCACCGGCCGGGTGTTCACCGGCGACAGGTCCGCCGATTGGCTCTACGCCGCGATGCACCGGGCGGGGCTGGCGAACCAGGCCGAGTCGGTACACGTGGACGACGGCCTGCGTTTGAGCGACGCCTTCGTCACCGCCGCCGTGCGCTGCGCCCCGCCTGCCAACAAGCCCACGCCGCACGAACGCGACAACTGCCTCCCGTACGCCGCCGAGGAGCTCAGGCTGTTGCCCCGGGTACGGGTGATCGTCTGCCTGGGGGGCTTTGCCTGGGACGCGGCGCTGAGGGTCACCCGCTCGGCCACCTCGCCGCGGCCGAGGTTCGGGCACGGCGCCCAGCACGCATTGGAGGGCGGCCGCACCCTGCTGGGCTGTTACCACCCCAGCCAGCAGAACACCTTCACCGGCAGGCTCACCGAGGAGATGCTGGACGCCGTGTTCAGCCGCGCGGTCGAGCTGGCCGCCATCGAGCGGGCCTAGCGCGCGTCGGAGTCCTTCTTGGTCCGCACGTCGTCCTCGCCCACCTCGCGGTCAGCCCTGTCCTTGGCCTTACGGCCCTCGCGCTCGGCGTCGCCGCCGGCCTGCTTGCCTTCACGCTTGGCGTCCTCGCCGACTTCGCGGGCCTCACGCTTTGCGTCCTCGCCGATGTCATCGGCCTCCTTCTTTATGTCCCGGCCGGCCTCCTTGGCCTCGCGCTCGGCCGCCTCGCCCGCCTTCTTGCCCTCGCGCCCCGCGGCTTCTCCCACCCCCTTGCCGTCGTCGTCCCCGCAGGCAGGGAGGCCCACCGCCACGGTGGCGGCGGCGATCAGGGCGATGAAGCGGTAGCGCGGGATCTCCATTTGACCGAGCCTAGGGAAGCGAAGCCTCTGCCGCTGGTCAGCGGTCCCGTGGCGGACCGAGCACCGGCTTGAGATCCACTACCGGCGTCCCATCGAGGGCCTCCATGTTCTGAACCCGGACTCTCGTGCCGTCGATCGAAACGATTCGCACACGGTGTAGCCCGATGGGATTCGGGCGCCCGGGCGACCGTGTGCTGAACACACCCTGCTCAGGATTCGCCGGATCGCCGCGAGGGTGAACGCTCAGGACATCGCGGCGGGCGCGATCGAGCCACGTCAGCACGATCACCTCGGTGCCGGCCCGCAGGTCACGAAGGCCCTCGCTCACGCCCTGATCGAAAACCAGCCAGGCCTCGGGTGACCCTTCGTCACCCTGTTTCGGGGCCAGCTCCAGGTCCACCAGCGGGGACTCGACCCACCCGATCGGTTGCAACTCATACGGGCCGTCGGTCATGCGCAGCGAGCCTAGGGAAGCTCGACGACCTCTGCCAGGCGCCGGTAGCCCGCCACCGAAGGATGGTTGCCGTCGTCGGTCCAGCCTGCCTTCATCCGGCCCGATGATGCGGGATCGTCGAGTGCCTCGTACCAGGGGAACACGGGCACGTTCTCGCTTCGCCCGATGTCCGCGATGAGCGTGTTCAGGCGGCGAATCCTGCGCGCCGCGCCCGGGTAGCCGTTGTTCCACGGCAGCACCTCCACCAGCGCCACCCTCATCCCGAGCTCCCTGCCGCGAGCGACCATGCCGCGTAGGTTGCGCGCGGCGCCCCTCACGCGGCGCATCTGGGCTATGTCGTTGATGCCGCCCTGGACAATCAGGACCTCGGCCCCCTCGGCACATTCCTCGAGACGAGCGGCGATCTGATCGGTGCGTTCGCCGAAGATCCCGCAGTTGCGAAAGCGCGCGCGGGGGATGCGGCGCTGAGCCCAGTACTCGTACTGGCTGCGCCTGTCCAGCGAAGCGCCGATCGAGCCCTGGACGGTGGGGTCGGGGTCATACAGCGGAGACCCAGCCGTGATCGAGTCGCCGAGCGCGGCCACCACGGTCGCGCGAGCAGCGGCCGGGGGCTCCCCCTCGCCCAGCCGCACCTCCTCCGCAGGCCCGTCGTCGGCCCCGCCGCATCCAGCCGCGAGGACGCTCAGCAGCGCGGCGAGCGCCGGTGCGGCCCAGCGATGACACCCGCGGCGCACGCGTCGAAGGTTAGAAGCGCGCCCTGCCCGCGTCATGACCCAAGTACGCTCAAAGGTCGATGACGCCCGATCCGCTCGCATCGTTCACCCCGGTGGTCCGTAGCTGGTTCGAGCGCTCCTTCGCCGAGCCCACCGCTGCCCAAGCTCAGGCCTGGCCCGCCATCGCCGGGGGCGAGAACGTGATCGTCTCCGCGCCCACCGGGTCGGGCAAGACGCTGGCGGCCTTCCTGTGGGGACTGGACCGCCTGGGCGCCGACCCCCTGTCCGAGGGCGAGAAGCGCACGCGCCTGATCTACATCTCTCCGCTGAAGGCGCTGTCCTACGACGTCGAGAAGAACTTGCGCGCGCCCTTGAAGGGAATCGGCGGCGACATCTCGGTGGCGATCCGCACCGGGGACACGCCCCAGAAGGATCGCCAGGCGATGCTGCGCACGCCACCCGACGTGTTGATCACCACGCCTGAGTCCCTGTATCTGATGCTCACCTCCCGCGCGCGGGAGATGCTCCAGGGGGTGCAGTGGTGCATCGTGGACGAGATCCACGCCGTGGCGCGCACCAAGCGCGGCGCGCACCTCTCGCTGAGCCTGGAGCGCCTGGAGCATCAATCCGAGCACCCGGTGCAGCGCATCGGCCTGTCGGCCACGCAGAGGCCCCTCGAGGAGGTGGGCCGCTTCCTCGTGGGGGCCGGGCGCGACTGCAAGGTGGTGGACACCGGCGTGCGCAAGGAGCTGGACCTGCGGATCCAGGTGCCGGTCGAGGACATGCGCGAGCCCGGCCAGCACGACGTGACCGACCCCGCCGTGGGCGGCCAGGGCACGGCGGCCGGAGGCGGCGACCTGGTCGGAATCGGCCTCGGGTCGCCGGAGGACGGCGTCACGCGTCGCTCCATCTGGCCGGCGATCTACCCCGAGATCCTCGAGCTGGTCAAGGAGCACCGGTCCACGATCGTATTCGTGAACAGCCGCCGGGGCGCGGAGCGGCTGGCGCTGAGGCTTAACGAGCTGGACGCCGAGCAGGAGGATGGCTCGCCGCCGCCGGATGACGTAGCGCCTGCCGCGATCGCCAGGGCCCACCACGGCTCCCTCGCCCGCGAAGAGCGCCTCGTGGTGGAGGACCTGCTCAAGTCCGGCGAGCTGCCGTGCTTGGTGGCCACGTCCTCACTGGAGCTGGGCATCGACATGGGCGCCGTGGACCTGGTGCTGCAGGTGGAGTCGCCCAAGTCGGTGACCACCGGCCTCCAGCGCATCGGCCGGGCCGGGCATAACGTGGGCGACGTATCCAAGGGGCGGATCTTCCCCAAGTTCAGGGCCGACCTGCTCGAGTGCGCCGTGGTGGCGCGGCGCATGCGCGACGGCGAGATCGAGACCACCGTGGTGCCCCGCAACCCGCTCGACGTGCTGGCACAGCAGATCGTGGCCATGGTGGCCACGGGCGACGACTGGAGGGTGCCCGAGCTCCACGAGGTGGTGCGCCGCGCCTATCCCTTCGCCGATCTGTCGCGGGAGATGCTCGACCAGGTGCTGGACATGCTGGACGGGCGCTACCCGTCCGAGGAGTTCGCCGAGTTGCGCCCCCGGATCGTGTGGGACCGCGTGGAGGACACCATCCGCGCTCGGAAGGGCGCCCTGCAGCTGGCGGTGACCAACGCCGGGACGATCCCCGACCGTGGCCTGTTCGGCGTGCACCTACCGGACGGCCGCCGCGTGGGCGAGCTCGACGAGGAGATGGTCTATGAGGCCCGCCCGGGCCAGACCTTCCTGCTCGGGGCCTCGTCGTGGCGGATCGAGGAGATCACTCGCGACCGCGTGATTGTGACCCCCGCGCCCGGTGCTCCCGGCGCGCTGCCGTACTGGAAGGGCGACGGCCTCGGTCGCCCTATGGAGCTCGGGAAGGCGATCGGCGAGTTCTCACGCACGGCCATTGACATGGAGCCGGCCCAGCTGGCCGCTGAGTACTCGCTGGACGAGCGCGCCGCGCGCAACCTGCTCACCTACCTCCGCGAGCAGCGCGAGGCCACGCGCGTCGTGCCGAGCGACCGCACGATCGTGGTCGAGCGCTTCCGCGACGAGATCGGCGATTGGCGGCTGTGCGTCCTCACCCCCTTCGGCGGGCGCGTGCACGCCGCCTGGGGACTGGCGCTGAGCGCCCGCATCCGTGACGAGTTCGGCTTGGAGTCGGATGCCATCTGGTCTGACGACGGCATCGTTGTCCATCTCCCCGACGCCGACGAGCCCCCCGGCGCCGATCTCGTGCTGGTGGAGCCCGACCTGGTGGAGGAGATGGTGGTGCGCGAGCTGTCTTCGTCAGCCCTGTACGGCGCGCGCTTCCGTGAGAACGCTGCGCGCGCGCTGCTGCTCCCACGGGCCTACCCGGGCAAGCGCACGCCGCTGTGGCAGCAGCGGCTCAAGGCCCAATCGCTCCTGGAGGTGGCCAAGCGCTACGGCCAGTTCCCGATCGTGCTCGAGACCTACCGCGAGTGCCTGCGCGACGTGCTCGATCTGCCCGGCCTCGAGGAGCTGCTGCGGGGGCTGCACACGCGCGAGCTGTCGCTGGTCGAGGTCGAGACGCCGCGTGCGTCGCCGTTCGCCTCCTCGCTGCTGTTCGACTACGTGGCCACCTACATGTACGAGGGCGACACGCCCAACGCGGAGCGCCGGGCGGCGGCCCTCTCGCTGGACCGCGACCTGTTGCGCGAGCTGCTCGGCCAGGAGGAGCTGCGGGAGCTGATCGACGCAACGGCGATGGAGGAGGTCGAGGCCGACCTCCAGCGCGTTAGCGAGCGAACTCGCGCCGCCAACGCCGATGGCCTGCACGATGTTCTCCGCGCCGTCGGCGACCTCACCCTGGACGAGGCCCAGCAGCGCTGCCTGCCGGCCGTATCGGCTCGTGGCATGCTCGACGACCTCGAGCGGGAGCGCCGGACGGTGTCGTTGCGCATCGGCGGCGAGGAGCGCGTCATTGCGGCCGAGGACGCGGGCCTGTACCGCGACGCCTTCGGCGCCGTCCCGCCAGGCGGCCTTCCCGCCGCCTTCCTCGAGGAGCAGGAGGACCCGCTGGGACGAGTCCTGCGCCGTTTCGCGCGCACGCACGGCCCGTTCACCACGCGCGAGGTGGGCGAGCGCTACCGGGTCGACCTCGGACCGGCCCTGCGCGAGCTGGAGCGTGCTGACGTGCTGGTGCGCGGGGAGCTGCGACCCGGTGGCAGCGAGCGCGAATGGTGTGACACCGATGTCTTGCGCCGCCTGCGGCGCGCCTCGCTGGCCACCCTGCGCAAGGAGGTCGAGCCGGCCGAGCAGCGCACGCTGGCGCGCTTCCTGCCCGCCTGGCAGGGTGTGGACACGGCGCCGCCCGGCGGCGCCGGAGTGGACCGCCTGCGCGAGACGCTGGTGGCTTTGCAGGGGGTGGCGCTGGCGCCCGAGGTGTGGGAGCGCGACGTCCTGCCGCGCCGCGTCGGCGCGTACTCGCCCGCCTGGATCGATCAGCTGTGCGCCGGCGGCGAGCTGGTGTGGGTGGGCGCGGGCTCCCTCGGCCGCAGCTCGGGCAAGGTGGCGTTGTACTTCCGCGACGAGGCCCGCTGGCTCGGTCCGCCGCCGTTCAAGGGCGATCGCCCGGCCGAGTCGGTTCACGACGCCATCCGCCAGCGACTCGCGCGCGGGGCGTCCTTCTGGACCGATCTACTCGCTGACATAAAGGTGCGGCGCTCGCCGGGTGAACGTTCCGGCTCCGCTCCTCCCGGAGAAGTGGACGGCTTGAAGGTCGAGCCGGTGGAGATCCAGGAGGCCCTCTGGGACCTCGTCTGGGCCGGCGAGGTGACCAATGACGCCTTCGCGCCTCTGCGGGCGCCCCGGCTCAGCCTGGCCCGCGAGCAGCGCGAGAACGGGCGGCGCTTCGCCCGGCGGCGCCGGCCGGGGGCGCCCCAGGTTCAGGGCCGCTGGTCGCTCACCGATCCGCTCTTTGCCGACGCGCCGGCGTACGGCCCCCGCATGCGCGCGCTGAGCGAGATCATGCTCGAGCGCTTCGGCCTCGTCACTCGCGAGACCGTGCTGGCGGAGGGGGTACCCGGGGGCTTCGCCGCCCTGTACTCCGAGCTTGCCAACCTCGAGACGCTCGGCACCGCGCGTCGCGGCTACTTCGTCGAGGGTCTGGGCGGCGCCCAGTTCGCGCTGCCCGCCGCGATCGAGCGGCTCCGGGGCCTACGCGCGGACGACCCCGCCGGGCCGTTGGTGCTGGCCGCCACCGACCCGGCCAACCCGTTCGGCGCCACTTTGCCCTGGCCCCGCCGGGAGGACGGTAGAAAGCCGAGCCGCGTGCCGGGGGCCTACGTGGTCACGCTCGACTCCGAGCCCGCGTTGTACGTGGAGCGCGGCGGCAAGGGACTTCTCCCCCTGCGTGACCCACTCGAAGGCGGCGAGCCGGCGCAGTGGTTGCACGAGGCACTCGAGGCGCTGGCCGACCACGTGCGCCGCGGCCGCGTCAAGCGGTTGGGCATCGAGCGCTTCGACGGCGAGCCCGCGGTGGGCTCCGCCTTCGAGTCGCCCCTGGTCCGAGCGGGCTTCCGCCAGGGCCCGCGGCGGCTGACGCTCAGCGCGTGAGGTGAGCCGCGTCCGGTCATAGTCACCGCATGGATGGCGCCAGGTCTACTAACGCTCGAGCTTGAACAGCTCATCCAGGGCCAGCGCGAAGCCCGGCAGGTGAGGCGAGGCGAGCGTGTCGCCCTTCGTGAGCTCCAATGCGACATCGAAGCGCGTGGCCTCGGGAGTCGAACGTCGGTACACCAGAACGGTGTCGGCGGCGTCGTCCACCAGCCACAGCTCGGGCAGCCCGCCGCGCTCGTAGACCGCCTTCTTCGCGCCCACGTCGTAGCGCCACGTACCTGGCGAGCGGATCTCAACGCACAGATCCGGAACCCACGCTGGATACTCGTCCACCAGCGGCGGGCGCCTCTCCTCCGAGAACCAGAGCACGTCGGGCCCGAAGACGTTGTGTCCGTCCACGGCTATATCGGTCGGAGAAAGGGCCAGCCCGCGGCGATCGCCCGCCCGTACCCAGGATTCGAGCGCAAAGGCGATCTTCATCTGGAGACGCGCGTGAATGGTCTTGGGCTCATTCACGATGATCTCGCCCTCGACCAGCTGCTTGCGGTCGCCCTCCACGGTCAGGGCGTAGTACTGCTCGGCTGTCATTCGGGTGGCGGTCTCGGCCATGACTCACTGTCACCATAAGTCATCCCGGACCCCCTTTCGCCCCCTGGAGACCGATGCTGATCGACACCCGCGAGCCGCCCTCCTCCGACGATGGCCTGCCGGCCTGGGAGCCCAACTGGGCGATGTGGTTGCGCGTGGCCCTGGCCATTGGGCTGGGCTGGGTTGCCACGGCCAGTGCGGGCGTCCTGGCCGTGCTGCTGATCTTTGCGTCGTTCGCGGCGGCCTGCAGCGCTGTTGCCGTGGTGTTCGACTACTGGGGAGGCCTGAGCGAGTGGCAGCAGTGAGCCGTACTCCCTAGATGCCCGAGGGCGACACGATTCACCACGCCGCAAAGCGTGTGGGCGGCGCGCTGGTGGGGTCGGAGATCCGATCCATCGAGACACCCCACCCTCGCCACCGCCACGATCGCTGGCCCGAGCGGCTGGTCGGGCGGGCCGTGCGATCGGTGGACGCTCACGGCAAGCACCTGTTCGTGCGCTTCGACGGCGACCTAACGCTGCACTCCCACCTACGCATGGGGGGCAAGTGGGGGGTCTACCGCCACGGTGAGCGCTGGCGGCGCGCGCGGCGGCGCGCGTGGCTGGTGATCCGCACCGACTCCCACGAGGTCGTCCAATTCGACGGTCCGGTGCTGGAGCTGATGACCGAGTCGCGCAGCCGCTTCGACCAGCGCCTGGCGGCGCTTGGGCCGGACATCCTGGCCGAGCAGCTGGACGAGGCGGGCTTCCTGCGCCGGCTGCGTGAAGACGACCCGACTCGCGGGATCGGCGACGCCCTCCTCGACCAGCGCAACCTGGCGGGCATCGGGAACATCTGGAAGTCGGAGTCCTGCTTCATGGCCCGCGTGGACCCGTGGCGGCGCACCCGCGCGGTCTCCGACGACGAGGCGCTGGCGATCGTCCGCGCCGCCCGCCCGCTGATGCAGCGCTCCGCCGAGCGCGGCGGGCACGTGACCACCGTCCCCGGGGGCCGGCGGGGGGCGACTTGGGTCTACGAGCGCCAGGGCTTGCCCTGCCGGCGCTGTCAGACACCCGTCCGCGCGCGGGGGCAGGGCGAGGACAACCGCACGACGTTCTGGTGTCCCGGCTGCCAGGCGTGAGCGGGGCGGTGCAGCTTCTCCTCCCTAGGGTGAGGGAATGGCCAAGTCACTGATCCGCGTGGGTCACAAGGGCGCCGACCACGTGGCGCCGGGCAACACCGTCGCCAGCTTCGAGGCGGCGCTGGAGCATGGCGTGGACATGATCGAGTTCGACGTTCTACCCCAGCGCGACGGGCGGCTCGTGCTCGCCCACGACTATGAGGACGCCACCACGAGAGTTCCGCTGACACTTGAGGAGGGACTCGAGCACTTCGCCGGAGAGGCCTACCGCGGCATCGAGCTGGACGTGGATCTGAAGCTGCCCGGGTATGAGCGCGAGGTGGTGCAGGGCCTGGTGGAGCGCGGCTTGGACTCCCGGGCGCTGATCTCCTCGACCTACCCGGAGAGCCTCGCGGTGGTCGGCCACGCCGCGCCCGGCTTACGGCGCGGATGGTCGGTGCCACGGGTCAAGCGCGACTACACCAAGAGCCTGCTCACCGTTCTCCCCGCCTACGGGCTGCTGGCCTGGTTCCGGGCCGGCCTGCCCGCGAAGGCCTCCCGGGCCATCGAGCGCGGAGAGTGCGAAGCGCTCATGGTCCACCGCCTGCTGGTCAGTCGCCACCTCGTGGACCGCGTGCACCGAGCCGGGGGCCAGCTGTACGTATGGACGGTGGACGACGGCCCAGAGATCGAGCGCCTCGAGGCGCTCGGCGTGGATGGCGTGATCACCAACGACCCGCGGCTGTTCTAGGTGGCTGACTCCGTGGCCACCTAAGGCCCCTTGATCTCGCACACCGCGCGCGAGTAGCCGGGCGGGTCGGCGTCCTCGACGTCCCGGATCCCCGCCCGAGTGATGCGCGTGGCCCGCTTGACCACCCGCCAGCGGCCCTTGCGGCGGCCCATCCAGCGGAAGTCCACCACGCCCCGGATCGTGAAGGTACTGCCGACGGAGGGCCCGTCGAATCGAAAGTCAAAGCCCGACTGCACCGACTCCGACGCCCCCCGGCCCACACGTAGCCAGCGTGAGCGCTCCCCTGTGCGCACGAAGGCTCCCTTCGCTGTGTCGAAGAACTCGGCGCCGAAGCGCATCAACAACCGGCGACGCACCCGGGTGCCGGGCATGCTGGCGCGTACGCCGACGGTGTTTGGTGAAGCCAGCGTGTCGCACACGTTGACCGTGGCCCAGAGGTCTCGCTCCGCGTGGGCAGGAGCAGGCGCCAAGAGGGCCAGGCCGGTGGCTACCAGGAGGCCGGTGAGCTTTGCACGGGTTCGCATTGACCGCGCATCATGACTAACGCGTGCCCCAATACGCGAAGGTCCTGTGATGAATCCTCTCCACGTTCGTAGTGGGGGCGTGAATGAGGCGATCGCAGCGCCAATGGCACCGGCGGCCAGCGACATCCCTGACGAGACCTTCGCGTGCCTCTACGAGCACACGTTTCCCCGCGTGTATGCGTACGTGGCCTCGCTGCTGCGCGACCGCTCGGCTGCCGAGGACGTGACTGCCCTGGCCTTCGAGCGCGCCTACCGCAAGCGCCGCAGCTACCGCCCGGGGCGCGGCAGCCCCGAGCAGTGGGTCTTCGGCATCGCGCGCAACGCTGCCCTGGACGAGCTGCGCCGGCGAAAGCACCGCGCGGGCCTGGAGGGCGACCCCGAGGACGTCGGTGCTCCCACCGCGGAGGATCACGCCGAGCTGTCGCTTCGTCGCGAGGTGGTGCGCGCGGCGATGGCCGGCCTCGGCGGTCAGGAGCGCGATCTCGTAGCGCTCAAGTTCATGGGCGGCCTGTCCAACGCCGAGATCGCGCAGGTGCTGGGTACCAGCGAGTCCAGCGCCGGCACACGACTTCACCGGACCATCACGAAGCTGCGGGAGGCCTGCCATGAGCGAGCGTGACGCCTTGATCGACGCCCAACTCGATGCCGTCGACGAGGCGCTGTCCAGCGGCTCGGTGACCGCGACCGAGGATCTGGAGCGCGAGCTGCAGGAGCTGGCGCTGGCGCTGCGCGCCGAGTCGCCTGACCCGGACTCCGGGTTCGCGGCCGAACTGGGCGGGCGTGTGCGGGACGGGTTCCCTCGCAAGCCGCGCCTCGCATGGCTGCCTCGTTTGGGGATGCCCCAGCTGGCAGGTCTCGGCGTCGCGGCGTCGATCCTCGCTGCCGCGGTGGTGGTCGCCGCGCTCGTGCCCGCGAGCGAGGACAACGTGGATCTCGGCGGGGGTGGCTCGGCTGCGGTCGAGCAGCCCGCGCCGGAACCCCTCGAGGACAGCATTGACAAACGTCTCCGCCAAGCGGCTCCCGCCGAGTCGGGCGACGCTCCCGCCCAGTCGCCCGCCGCGACCTCCGATGAGGGCTTCGCCCCCGGCCGGCGCGAGCGCGCCATCGAGCGCTCGGCCTCGCTTACCCTGGCCGCTCCCGGCGATCGGCTGGACCGCGTGGCTGAGGGCGTCACGACCGTCACGGAGCGCTACGGGGGCTTTGTGCTGCGCTCCTCTCTCGGCACCGGCGACGAGGGCACCGCCGGCGGCAGCTACGAGCTGCGGATCCCCGAGGCGAGGCTCCAGCCCGCGCTGCGCGATCTCGCCAAGCTCGGCGAGGTGCGATCTCGCACGCAGTCTGGCGAGGACGTGACCAGCCAGGTGGTCTCCGCCTCGGACCGCCTCGAGGCCGCCCGCGCGCAGCGCCGCGGCCTGCTGCGGCGGCTGGAGTCGGCGGGCACCGACACCGCGGTTGAGGCGCTGCGCGCGCAGCTCGACGTCAACGCGCGAGAGATCTCGGGCCTGCGAGCCTCGCTTCGCGGCCTGCGACTGCGCACCGCCTACGCCGCGGTCAGCGTGGAGCTGCAGGCCATCGGCGACGAGGACTCGGGCTTCGGCGACGACTCACGCGGCGACGGCCTGAGTGGGGCCCTCGACGACTCCCTGAGCACGCTGTCCGGCTCGCTGGAGCTTCTGGTTCGGGCGCTGGGGGCGTTGATCCCGCTGGGCCTGCTGGCCGCGCTCGGCTGGCTGGGTGTGCGCGCCCTCCTCCGGCGGCGCCGCGAGGGCGCGCTCGTCTGAGCCCTGGCGCGCCGGCATCGCGCCATGCGAGAGACTCCCCGCGGGCACCCGCCGCACGTTGGCGCTGAGGCTGCTGGTGCGGGGCCGGCGCGAGATCCGCCGTGCCCACCGTGCCTGCGGCGGCTCGCGGATCCAGGTGTTCGGCCTCTACGACGCCCGCCGGCGGGCCCGGGACGTCGGCAAGGGCAGGACGGTGCGCTATCAGGCTCAGGGCCGGTCGCTCAACCGTGACCTGGGGCGCTGCCTGAAGGGCGCCGCGCCGGGGGCCAGAGGTGACGGCTACCGCGTCGGGGCCTACCGGACTTACTCCGAGCCGATTCGGCGCAGCTTCATCAACCAGCGCGGCGACGAGGTCTCACCGATCGACAACGACAACTACTTCTTCAACGTCTCCACGACGATGGGCGAGCGTGACCTGCTCGCTGCTGCGCGGGGCCGGGGAGGTGTTCGGCCGCGGAGGCAGCGCCCGCGGCGCCCATGAGCCCTGCGCCACCTTCCCCAACGACGATCTCCAGCCCGCTGGGGCCGACGTGGGCGGGGACTGACTCGGCGCTCCCGCCGTATCATCGGTCAATGCAAGGCGGCGGGGAGACGGCCGCCCTCCTCCAGAGTCTCGAAGTCTTCTCAGAGCTCGAGGAGCGCGAGCTCACAGAGGTGGCACAGGTGGCCGTGCCGCGCTCCTTCGAGCGCGGCGAGGTGATCTTCCGCGAGGGGGATAGCGGCAGCACCCTCTACGTGGTGCGCACCGGCTCGGTGAGCATCCACCGCGAGCATCCCGACGGGCGGCGCCTGGCGCTGGCCGAGCTGCGCCATGGCGACATGTTCGGCGAGCTGGCGCTGTTCAGCGGGGAAACGCGCTCGGCCACGGCCGAGGCGCTCGAGCCCACCTCGCTGGTGGCCCTGCTCAGCGGGGACATGCAGCGGGTGATCCGGTCGAGCCCAGAGATCGCGCTCAAGCTGCTCGCCGCCCTGGCCAACCGCGTGCGGCGCGTAAACGAGCGCTTGATCTCGCAGTCCTTCCAGACGGTGGCGGGTCGCGTGGCCAGCACCCTGCTCCACCAGGTGAGCGCCCGCCAGGACGAGGGTGCGGGCGACCGTGAGGTGCTCGTGCGGGCCACGCAGGCCGAGATCGCCAATCTGGCCGGCACCTCGCGCGAGAGCGCAAGCCGCTTCCTGGCAACCCTCGAGCGCGAGGGTGTCGTGGCCCTGGGCCGGGGGAAGGTGACAGTCCATGAGCCCGACCGCCTTCGTGCCTTCATTCACTGAAGAGGATCCCTATGCGCTGCCGCGCCGGCGAATGGTGCAGCGCCAGCTGCGGCGTCGCGGGGTCGAGGACGAGCGCGTCCTGGCGGCCATGGAGACCGTCCCGCGGGAGCGCTTCGTGCCGCGCAGCCAGCGGCGCCGCGCCTATCGCGACGGCGCCCTGCCGGTGGGCCAGGGGCAGACGATCTCCCAGCCGTGGATCGTTGCCCACATGACGGCACTGTTGGAGCTGGAGGGGGTCGAGCGGGTGCTCGAGGTGGGTACAGGCTCGGGCTATGGGGCCGCGGTGCTGTCGCGTTGCTGCTCGCACGTGGTCACCGTCGAGCGCCACGAGAGGCTGTCCGCCGCCGCCGGCCGCGTTCTGGCCGAGCTCGGTTACCGCAACGTGGAGGTCCGCACCGGCGACGGGTCGCTGGGCGTGCCCGATCGAGCGCCCTTCGACGGGATCCTGGTGACCGCCGCCGCCGAGCACGGGCCGCCTCGCGCGCTGACCGACCAGCTGGCTGCGGGCGCCACGCTGGTCTGCCCCGTCGACCGGGGGGCCGGCGAGCGGTTGGTGCGGGTGCGCGACGGTGAGGTGGAGGACATCGCACCCGTCCGCTTCGTGCCCCTGATCGAGGGCGGCGGGTGAAGCGCGAGTTCTCCGCCGGCGGCGTGGTCCTGCGCCCCGACGGGACAGGCCATCCCGAGGTGGTGGTGGTGAGCCCGCGGCGCGGTGTGCTGTCGCTGCCCAAGGGCCACCCCGAGCAGGGCGAGACGCTGGAGCAGGCGGCCACGCGCGAGGTGCGCGAGGAGGCCGGGATCGTGGCCGAGCCCCAGGAGCTCTTGGGCGAGGTGCGCTACTGGTACACGCTCGCGGGCGAGCGTGTGCTCAAGGGCGTCACGTTCTTTCTATTCAGCTACCTGGAAGGCAGCGTGGCCGATCACGACGACGAGGTGGAGACGGCGGCTTGGGTACCGCTGGCCGAGGCGGTGGAGACGCTCTCCTTCAGGGGAGAGCGCGAGATGGCCGCAAAGGCGCTGTTTCGGAGCTAGCCGTAAGGCGGGCAGGACGCCCGCCGAAGTATCCTGCGGCGCTCTCGTGTTCGTGCTGAACTTCTACTCGCCGATCTTCATCGACCAGCTCAAGCGCGGCCGCAAGACCGCCACGATTCGGCTCGGCGACAAGGAGAAGAAGTACCGCAAGGGTGAGGTCGTTCTCGTCACCGTGGGCTTCCAGCACTCTCCGCGCGAGCGGATCTTCGAAGCAGTGATCGACGGGGTGGAGGTGAAGAAGGTCTGCGACCTGTCGCCGCGCGACATCGAGCACGACAACCCCGAGTTCCGGCGCCTGGACGAGACGGTGCACTTCCTCGAGCAGATCTACGGCCGCCAAGTCGACCAGGAGGATCTGGTCACAGTCGTCCGCTTCTCGCAGATCTCCGACCGGCCGCAGCCGCTCAGCGAGCGCATGATGCCGGGCCCGGCGCAGAACTGAGCGCGGCCACCGCTCGCGGTAACCGCCCCGCCACGAGCTTTGGCACTCCTCTTGTTAGAGTGCCAAGCGAACTAGTGAAACGTCAGTCATAGACGGAGGTCCCGCATGAAGCTCAAGCCCTTGGGTGATCGTTTGATCGTCCAGGCCATCGAGGAGGACGAGACGACCGCCAGCGGCATCGTCCTGCCCGACACGGCCAAAGAGAAGCCGCAGCGCGGCAAGGTACTCGCCGTCGGCGAGGGCCGCTTCGACGACGACGGGGACAAGCGCATTCCCCTCGACGTCGCCGAGGGGGACGAGGTCCTCTACTCCAAGTACGGCGGCACAGAGATCACCGTGGAGGGCGACGAACTGCTCGTGCTCCGCGAATCCGACGTGCTCGCCAAGGTCGCCTAGCCGGGCTTCACCCATCCAAGCACCTGAGAAGAGGAAGGACTAAGTAATGGCTCACAAGGAGCTGAAGTACGCCCAGGACGCGCGCACCGCGCTTCAGGAGGGTGTCGATGCCGTGGCCAACGCCGTCAAGGTCACGCTCGGCCCCAAGGGGCGCTACGTAGTGCTGGACAAGAAGTTCGGCGCTCCCACCATCACCAATGACGGCGTCACCATCGCTCGTGAGATCGAGGTCGAGGACGTCTTCCAGAATCAGGGCGCGCAGCTGGTCCGCGAGGTCGCGACCGCGACCAACGACGTGGCCGGCGACGGCACCACCACCGCCACCGTGCTGGCCCAGCAGATCGTGCGCTCGGGCCTCCAGAACGTGGCCGCCGGCGCCAACCCGCTCAGCCTCAAGCGCGGCATCGAGAAGGCCGTCGACCAGGTTGTCGAGAACATAGGCAAGCAGTCCACCGAGATCTCGGGCAAGGATCAGATCGCCCGCGTGGCCGCCATCTCGGCCGCCGACGACGAGATCGGCGACGTGATCGCCGACGCCATCGACAAGGTCGGCAAGGACGGCGTCGTGAACGTCGAGGAGGGCCAGACCTTCGGGATGGACCTCGAGTTCACCGAGGGCATGCAGTTCGACAAGGGCTACATCTCGCCCTACATGGTC
>Ga0136620_10000305_pt1 | contig 22440 bp, 18 predicted proteins | sample AntDrymUQ4162106_2_FD_104806 | JGI IMG/M metagenome (GOLD analysis project Ga0136620, IMG submission 104806) | Polar desert sand microbial communities from Dry Valleys, Antarctica - metaG UQ416 (21.06) | ecosystem: Environmental > Terrestrial > Soil > Desert | place: Antarctica: Dry Valley... | reverse complement strand
CGACGACGGGGCGGCGGTCTTCGTGAAGGAGGTGCCCGATCCGGAGCGCTTCGGCGTCGTCGTGTACGGCGACGGCGGACGCGTGACGGACGTGGTCGAGAAGGCCGGCACGGTGGACACTCGCTACGACGCGCCGCCGTCGAACGACGCTGTCGTCGGTCTCTACTGCTACTCCCCCGACGTCTTCGACGTGATCCGCGGGCTCGAGCCGTCGTCTCGGGACGAGCTCGAGATCACCGACGTCAACCGTCACTACGCCGAGCGGGACACGCTCGCCTGCCACCGCGTCAAGGGCTGGTGGGAGGACGCGGGCACCCAGGAGTCGCTGCCGGAGATCGGCGCGCTGATCGGCCGCACCGGGGTGAACAAGGTCGCATGATCGAGGGCCTGCTCCGCATCCCGCTGCAGCGGTTCGAGGACGAGCGCGGCTGGTTCTCCGAGCTGATGCGGGCGGGAACGCTTCCGAAGCCGGTGCGCCAGGCGAACCTCGCCTTCTCCAGGCAGGGTGTTGTCCGCGGGCTGCACTTCCACGAGCGGGGACAGGACGATCTGTTCACGTGCGTCCAGGGGATGGTGCGCGTCGTCGTCCTCGACCGGCGGAGCGGCGAGACGTTCACCGAGGACATCGGCGTCGACAACCCGGTTGCGATCTACATTCCCGGCGTCAACGCGCACGGCTACGAGGCGCTCACCGACTGCCTCTTCCTCTACCACGTGACGGAGGAGTACGACCCCGACGACCCCGACGAGCACGGATTGTGCTGGGCCGACCCGCGGGTGAAGTACCTCTGGAGCACGCAGGCGCCGATCCTCTCGCCCCGGGATCTCGCCGCTTGCTGATCACCGGCGCAGGCGGCCAGCTCGGTCGTGCGCTCGCAGAGGAGTTTCCGGACGCGATCGCCATCTCCCGCCTCGACTGGGACGTGACGCTGCCCGCACCGGCGGGGCTGGAGGCGGACCTGGTGCTGCACACGGCAGCGTGGACCGACGTCGATGGCGCCGAGGAGGACCCGCAGGGCGCGTCGGCGGTGAACGTCAGCGGGACGGGCAACGTCGCCGCGTTGTGCTCCTCGCTGGGCGCGCCGCTCGTCGCGTACTCGACCGACTACGTCTTCGACGGGCGCAAGCGCGAGCCGTACCTCGAGTCGGACGGGCCCAACCCCACGTCGGCATACGGACGCACGAAGCGGCACGCCGAGGCGGCCGCCGGCGAGCGGGCCTGGATCGTGCGCAGCTCGTGGCTCTTCGGGCCGACGGGCAACAACTTCCTCCGCACGATGCTGCGGCTCGGCGCCGAGCGCGCCGAGATCGCCGTCGTGGACGACCAGCGCGGCTGTCCGACCTACGTCGGTCATCTCGCGGCGGCGACGCGCGCCGTGCTCGAGCTGCCGTTCGGGGTCTGGCACGTGGCCGCCGACGGCGACTGCACCTGGGCGGAGTTCGCCGAGGCGATCTTCGCGGAGGCCGGGCTCGACTGCCGCGTGCGCCGCATCTCCACCGCCGAGCTCGGGCGGCCGGCACCGAGACCCGCATTCTCCGTCCTGCGCAGCGAGAAGGGCGCGCCCGCGCTCCCGCACTGGCGGGACGGGCTGCGGGCGTGCCTGGCGAGGCTGACGTAGCCCAGGTTCCGCCCCGGGACGACCGATGGCGCGCTACTCGTTCCTGACCACCTGGGCCTTCGCCGCGCCGATCGAGGACGTCTGGGAGGCGATCCACGACACGCGCGAGTGGCCGTCGTGGTGGCGCGGCGTCCGGGTGGCCGAGCAGCTCGAGGCTGGGGACGAGGACGGCATCGGGTCGGTGCATCGGTATGTCTGGCGCAGCCGGCTCCCCTACGACATCGAGTTCGAGATGCGGACGGTTCGCGTCGAGGCGCCGCACCTCCTGGAGGGCGAGGCCGACGGCAACCTCCGTGGCACCGGTCGCTGGCGCCTCTGGCAGGGAGCAGGAGCAACGGCCGTGACCTACGAGTGGGACGTCGAGACCACGATTCCCTGGATGAACGCCGTGGCGCCATTGGGCCGTCCGATCTTCCGCTGGAGTCACGACGTGGTCATGCGACGGGGCGGCGAGGGACTGGCGCGCCGGCTCGGTGTACCGCTGCTCCTGGGGCGCTAGGCTTGCCCGATGCGTGTGCTCGTCACCGGCGGGGCCGGCTTCATTGGCTCGAACTTCGCCCGCTACTGGTGCGAGAACCACCCCGCCGATCGTGTCGTGGTCTACGACCTGCTCACCTACGCGGGTGATCGCAGGAGCATCGCCGACCTCGGAGATCGCGTCGACTTCGTGCAGGGTGACATCGGCGACGCGGAGCTCGTCGGCATGGCCCTGCGCGAGCACGAGATCGACACGATCGTCAACTTCGCGGCGGAATCGCACAACAGCCTGGCCGTGCTCGACCCGACGCTCTTCTTCCGGACGAACGTGCTCGGAACCCAGGCGCTGCTCGAAGCCGCGAGGCAGCACGGCGGCATCGAGCGCTTCCATCACGTCTCGACGTGCGAGGTGTACGGCGATCTGCCGCTCGAGAGCGACGACGTCTTCACGGAGGACACGCCGTATCGCCCCCGCACGCCGTACAACGCGTCCAAGGCCGGAGCCGACCATGCCGTTCGTGCGTACAGCGAGACCTACGGGCTGCCGATCACGATCACGAACTGCTCGAACAACTACGGCCCGTACCAGTTTCCCGAGAAGGTCATCCCCCTGTTCGTCACGAACGCCCTCGACGACGTCCCGCTGCCGATGTACGAGTCGACGGCCAACAAGCGAGAGTGGCTGCACGTCGTCGACCACTGCCGCGCGATCGAGCTCGTGCTCGAGCGCGGCCGGATCGGCGACACCTACAACGTCGGGTCCGGGGTCGAGAAGAGCATCAGCGAGATCGCGGAGCTCGTGCTCGAGCTGACCGGGAAGCCGGAGACGTTGAAGACCATCGTCCCCGACAGGCCCGGACACGACCGGCGCTATCTGCTCGATTCGTCCAAGCTGCGCTCCGAGCTCGGCTGGGAGCCGACGATCGGGTTCGAGGACGGACTCACAGGGACGGTGCGGTGGTACGAATCCCACCGAGACTGGTGGGAGGCGATGAAGGGGCGGGCGCCGGTCGTCGAGTCGGCCTGGGCGGGCTGACGGCTAGTCGTCGCAGTCCCGCTCGGTCTCCCGGCGCAGCCGGCGGATCTCCTGGCGCTCGCCCTGGATCTCCTCGGAGCGGGCGAGCAGCTCCAGCACACCCTCGCACTGCCCGAGCGCGCGGCGTGTGAACGCCAGGTTGTAGCTCGCGTAGGCCTCGGTGAGATCGCCCGTCTGCGCCGCCACGGCCTGCTCGAGCAGCGGCAGCGCCGACTCGTACTCTCCCGCCTGCATCAGCGCGAAGCCTTCGTCGTTGAGGGCGCTCGGGCTCGCCGCGGGCTCCTCGGGCTCCGGCTCGGGCTCCGGCTCGGGCGCGGTGGTCGGCGGCGGCGGCTCGGGCTCGGGCTCGGGTTCGGGTTCGGGCGACGGCGCCGTCGTGACGACGGTCTCCACGACCGTCGTTCCCTCGAGCGTGACGGTCTCACGCACGGTCTGTGAGCGCGGCTCGGCTGTCGGCGGATCGTCCTCGCCGCCGAGGAGAGAGAGGCCGATCGCCGTACCGACGAGCGCCAGCGCGAGCGCGCCGATCAAGCCGAATACGAGCGGCAACCGTCCGCGTCGGTCTACCGCCTCGCGGGTGTACGCGGGCGGCGGGGCGCTGACGATCGTGCCGCCCGCCGCTGCGTGGAGGGCCTCGCGCAGCGCGGCGACGAGGTCGGCGCACGACTCGTACCGCTGTGAGGGCTCCTTCGCCAGGCCGCGGGCGAAGACGGCGTCGAGCTCCCGCGGAAGCTCCGGCGCCTGGGCGACTGCGGACGGCGCAGGTGCGTTCACATGCGCCGCCGCCTCCGCTGCGGCGGAGTCGCGCTCGAACGGTCGCGAGCCGGTCAACAACTCGAAAGCCAACACGGCGAGCGCGTAGCGGTCGCTGGCCGGGCCGACCCGTTCGCCGCGCGCCTGTTCTGGCGCGAGGTAGCCGGCAGTGCCGAGCACGGTTCCCGCAGCGGTGAACGAGTCGAGCCCGGCTGCGCTCGCGACGCCGAAGTCGGCGACGCGAACGCAGCCGTCGTCGTCGAGCAGCAGATTCGCGGGCTTCACGTCGCGATGCACGACTCCCTGTGCGTGGGCGGCGTCCAGCGCAGCGGCCGCCTGCGCGAGCCAGGCGAGGGCTCGCCCGGGCGGTTGTGCGCCCTCCGCCGAGATGCGATCCGCGAGCGACCCGCCCGGGAGGTACTCCATCACGATGTACGGATGACCCTCGTGCTCCCCGACGTCGAAGATCGTGATCGTGTTCGGGGCGTTCGAGAGCCGCGCGGCGGCCAGCGCCTCGTGCGTGAAGCGGCGTCGGATCCCGTCGTCGTCGGCGTACGGGTCGGCAAGCACCTTCACCGCCACGGTGCGCTCGAGGATGCCGTCCTCGGCCCTGTAGATCACGCCCATGCCGCCGCGGGCGACGCGCTCGGGGTCGCGGTAACGTGGCGGCAGGGGGTTGCCGGGACTCACCGGACCCGCGTGCCCGTGACGCCTGCGCCGAAAACGCCGCCGATCGAGGTCAAGGTTCGGTAAGGACGCCGGGCGGGCGCGGACGCGTGCGCTAGCCTCAGCGGACGGTCGAGACCATGCTGCGGACGCTCTTCGCTCTCATCGGTTGCGCGCTCGCCCTGGCCGGGGTCGCCGCAGCGCGGCCCGAATCGATCGCCCAGACCGACCGAAGGCAGACGACGGCAACGACGACGAGCTTCCTCGTCAGTGGGCGAGGCTGGGGTCACGGCGTCGGCATGAGCCAGTACGGGGCGCTCGGCCTCGCGAACGAGGGCCGCACGTTCGCGGAGATCCTCGCCCACTTCTACCCGCACACCGCGCTCTCACCCGCTCCGGTCGCCCGCGTGCGGGTACTCGTCGGCGAGGAGAAGGGGTCCGTGACGGTCTCCTCGGAGCGGCCGTTTCGCGTCCGCGACGTCTTCGGCAAGGCCTATCCCCTGCCGGCCGGCGAGGTGAAGCTGGGACCGAAGCTCGAGGTCGTCCTGAACGGAGTGCCGACGGAGCTCGCCGGACCGCTCGTCTTTCTTCCCGGCGCGGCTCTGCTCGAGGTGGGAACGCCGTACCGGGGCCAGATCGAGGTGGCGGTCACCGGCAGCAAGCTGAACGCGGTGAACGCGGTCGGGCTCGAGGACTATCTCGCGGGTGTGGTGCCGCGCGAGATGCCCGCGAGCTGGGCGGCCGCGGCGCTCGAGGCGCAAGCGGTCGCGGCGCGCTCGTACGCCCTTGCGCACCGGGTCCGCGGGAAGGGGTTCGACCTCTACGCGGACGTGCGCAGCCAGGTTTACGGAGGGGTCGCGTCCGAGGACGCGCGTGCGACGCAGGCGATCGCCGCCACCGCGGGCACGGTGCTGACCTACGAGGGGAAGATCGCCGACACGCTGTTCCATTCCACCTCCGGCGGCAGCACGGTCGCCGCCGAGGAGGCCTTCGGCACAGCCGTCCCGTACCTCGTCGGCGTCGACGACCCTCACAGCTCGCTCTCGCCCGTGCATCGCTGGGGGCCAGTGGCCATCCAGGATTCAGTCGTGCGCAGGGGGCTGAAGCTCGGTGCGCCCGTGCTCGGCCTGCGGCTCGTGCGGGCTCCGTCGGGTCGGGTCGCGCGCGCGGTCGTCACGACGACGGCGAGAGCGCAGACAGTCTCCGGCAGCGCCCTGCGCTCGGGCGCCGGACTGCGCTCGACCTGGGTCACGAAGCTCGCCTCGGTCTCGCTGGCTCGCCCCGCCGGCCCGGCCGTCTACCGACGGAAGCTCTCGCTCGTCGCGCGCGGGCAGGGGACGAAGGTGACGGTTCAGATGCGTCTCGACGGTGCCTGGAAGACGCTCGGCGGGCCGACCGGGATCTTCTCCGGGAACGTGAGTCTCGAGACGCCCACCACCCTCCGGCTGCTTTCCGGCCAGACGGTGGCCGCCGTCGTGCGGATTCCGGTTGCGCCCCGCGTGGCCGTGCGCCGGGTCCCTGCCGGGATCGCCGGCACCGTGACGCCACCGCGTGTGGGCGCGACGGCGCAGGTGCAGCGTCTCGAGGGCGACGCCTGGCTGCCGGCCGGTGCTGCCGTGGTCGATGCCACCGGCGCCTTCCTCGCCCAGCTCGACCTCGTGCCAGGCTCCTACCGGATCCGCGTCGCGCCCGTTGCAGGCCTCGCCCAGGGGCTCAGCGCTACGATCCGCGCCGGTTGACGGTGCGCGCGGCGCTCGCGACTCTCGCCGTCTTCCTCGCCCTCCCACAGGCAGCCGGGGCCGCGCGTTACGCGGTCGGAGCCGAGTCGGTCGAGGATCTCTCGCGACTGCAGCGCGCGCTCGGCGGCGAGATCGAGAGCCTCGCTCCGATTCCGGCCCTCGTTGTCGAGCGTCCGGCGGCGCCCCGTCTCCGTGACCTTCCGGGCGCCACGTACGTCGAGCGGCTCGGAGCGCGGCGGCTCGCGTTCACGCCCAACGACCCGCTCGCCAGGAACCAGTGGCATCTCGGCGCGAACCGATCGTTCGACTACTGGCCCGAACTGCCGGTGCTCCCGCGCGTGCGCGTGGCCGTGATCGACTCCGGCATCGACGGCGACCATCCGGAGTTCCAGGGCCGCATCGCCGACTGGAAGAGCTTCGTCGGAACCTCCGCACTCCTGGACACCCAGGGCCACGGCACCTTCGTTGCCGGCGTGATCGGCGCGACCGTGAACAACGAGCAGGGCATCGCCGGCATGGCTCCCTCGGTCGACCTGCTGATCGCGAAGGTGGTCGCCGGGGACGGGACGATCGACATCGAGGCGGAGGCGAAGGCGATTCGGTGGGCGGTCGAGCGCGGTGCGCGTGTGATCAACGTGAGCCTCGGCGGCCTGCGCGACCCGCGGAGCCCTGCGCGCGACACGTTCTCGAGGCTCGAGGCCGCCGCGATCGACTTCGCCACGGAGAGGCGCGTCCTCGTCGTCGCTGCGGTCGGGAACGGCGACTCCGCGCCGCGACAGCCCTGGCCCTACGCGACGTATCCCGCTGCACTCCCGCACGTGCTCGGCGTCAGCGCGCTGGCGCGGAGCGGCTCTTCGCCGGACTTCTCGAACCGGGACAAGATCTACAACGATCTCGCAGCGCCCGGTCAGGGCATCCTCTCGACCCTGCCGCGGGAGTTGACCGCGCAGTTCAAGGACTGCGCCGAGCAGGGGTACTCGATCTGCGGCACGGAGGACTGGCGCGCGGCCGAAGGCACCTCCTTCGCGGCGCCACAGGTGACCGCGGCAGCCGCGATGCTGATCGCGGAGCACCCGAGAATCAGGCCCGAGCAGGTGTCGGCGCTGCTGACCGGCACCGCCGTCGACTCCAATCCCGCGACGGGGTGCCTGCGCTGCCCGCTCCGGCGCGACGAGTTCACCGGCTGGGGCCGCCTGGACATGACGTCGGCTCTGCGCCAGCTCGGCGCCCGGTTGCCCCAGCGGGACCTGCTCGAGCCGAACGACGACGCCGGCCCGCACGCGGCACGCATCTGGGGCCAGACGAGGAGGCTCGCGGCGACGCTCGACTTCTGGGACGATCAGAGCGACGTCTACGCGATCAAGCTCAGGCGCGATCAGCCCGTCTTCGTCAGCGTCCGCGGCCCGGCCGGCACGGACACGAACCTCATCCTCTGGCACCCCGCCACCCGCCGTGTCGACGACCTTCGCTCCTTCGACCGGATCGCGCAGCAGTCGATCCGGCCGGGACCGCGGGAGTTCCTCTCGTACGACGCTCCCAGAGCGGGTTGGTACTTCGTGCAGGTGAAGCTCGGCTCGCGCGGTGCGGGTCGGTACACGCTCGCAATCGTCAAGGGCTGAGCAGCTCCTCGTCGGGAACCTCGCGCAGGACGCGGGCGGGGCTCCCGACGACGAGCGAGCGGGGTGGCACGTCCTTGGTCACGACGGCGCCGGCGCCGACGAACGCCTCCTCGCCGACCTCGATTCCGGGACAGAGGATCGCGCCGCCGCCGATGCGGGCGCCTCGCCGGATCGTCGGCCCCTTCATCAGCGCGAGCCGCCCTTCGGTGCGGCCCATGAAGTTGTCGTTGGTGGTCACGACGCACGGCGCGATGAAGACGTCCTCCTCGACAGTCGAGTAGGCGGTCACGTACGCGTCGGCCTGGATCTTCGTGCGCGCTCCGATCGTCGTGTCGTTCTCGACCAGCGAGCCGCGCCCCACGACGACGTCGTCGCCGATGCCGACCCGCTCGCGCACGCAGGACTGATCGCCGACGATCACCCGCTCGCCGATCTCCGTGCCCGCGAAGACGATCGCGCCAGTGGACACGATCGAGCCGGCCCCGATCGACGTCGGTGGCAGCGGCTCGCGCCTTGCCGTGGAGCGCGGCGACAGGGTCGGCTGCTTGCCGACGACGGCGTGCTCGAGCACCTTCACGCCCTCCCCGAGCACCGTACCCGGGTAGACGATCGCCGTGGCGTGGATCTCGGCCAACCCAGCTACCCGGAGCCCCGGAGCGACTCCGTCAGCCGCTCGAGGGATCGCACGACGCTGAGCCCGTCGCGGGCCTCCTTGTGCCCGTCGGCGCCGTTCTCGACGAGAGCGAGGAAATGCTGGCACTCCAGCCGCAGCGGCTCGTCGTTCGCGACCTTCGGGCTGAAGATGTCGCCCGTGCGCGTCCGCCACTCGCCGTAGGTGCCCGCGGGCTCCCAAGGCGCCTTCTCATAGATCGTCACCTTGCGCTCGAGCTCCATGTCGTCGAAGACCACCATCTTCTCGCGGCCGACGATCGTCAGCTTGCGCATCTTGTGCGGGTCGAGCCACGAGAGGTGCATGTGCGCGATCTTGCCCGAGGGAAAGCGCAGGTAGCAGAAGACGACGTCCTCGACGCCCTCGTTCAGGAACGCGCTGCCGTGCGCGATCGCCTCCTCCGGCTCCTCGCCCACGAGCAGGAGGATCACCGACAGGTCGTGCACGCCGAGCGACCAGAGCGCGTTCTCGTCCCGGCGGATGATCCCGAGGTTCTGGCGGTTCGAGTAGACGCAGAGGAGGTCACCGAGCTCCCCAGCGTCCAGGAGCTCCTTCAGCTTGCGCACGCCCGGGTGGTAGAGCAGGAGATGGCCGGGCATGAGCACCAGGTCGCGCTCGACCGCGAGCTCCAGGAGCTCCTCCATCTCGGCGGCCCTCATCGCAGGCGGCTTCTCGACGAACACGTGCTTGTCCGCCTCGAGCGCCTGCTTGGCGAGCGTGTAGTGCGTCGGGACGGGCGTCGCGATCACGACCGCGTCGAGACCGGGATCGGCGAGCAGCTCCGCGAAGTCGGGCGTGACGCGCGCGCGCGGATTCCGGGACGCGAACTGTGCCTGCAGATCGGGTGACGCATCGCACAGCCAGGTCAGCTCGGCGAGCTCGTCGAAGTTCCGGACGAGGTTCTTGCCCCAGTAGCCGAGTCCGATCTGCCCGACGGTCACCGCCACTCAGAGCTTCCAGACGTTCGCGGCTGTGCGGCCCTTGGCGCCGGTCGCGTTCCGGAAGTCGACGATGACGGCGGCATCGTCGACGAGCGCCTCGTAGTCGATCCCTGCGTGGTCGGTGACGATCGCGAGACAATCGTACGGCTCCGTCTCGAGCGGCACCGAGGCGAGGCCGAGCTCGGGGAGCTCGGGCACGTGTGCGTCGTGATACGAGACCTCGGCGCCGGCGGTCCGGAGCAGCTCGATCAGCTTCAGCGCCGGCGACTCGCGCATGTCGCCGATCTCGGGCTTGTAGGCCACCCCGAGCACGAGGATCCGCGAGCCCTTCAGCGACTTCTCGCGGCCATGGTTCAGGGCCTGTGAGATCAGGGAGCGGCAGTGGTAGGGCATGTTCTCGTTCACCTTGCCGGCAAGCTCGACGAACTCCGTGTAGAAGCCGTACTCCCGCGCCTTCCAGGTGAGATAGAAGGGATCGATCGGAATGCAGTGCCCGCCGAGGCCGGGCCCGGGCTTGAAGCTCATGAAGCCGAACGGCTTGGTGGCCGCCGCCTCGATCACCTCCCAGACGTCGATTCCGAGTCGCTCGCACATCTGCGCCAGCTCGTTCACGAGCGCGATGTTGACCGAGCGGAAGATGTTCTCGAGCAGCTTCGTCAGCTCGGCGGACTCTGGCGAGGTGACGCGGTGCACCGTGTCCACGGCGGTGCCGTAGAGCTCGGCGGCGCGTTCGGTGCAGGCGTCCGTGATCCCGCCGACGATCTTCGGCACGTTCTTCGTCGTCCAGTCCTCGCGCCCGGGATCCACGCGCTCGGGAGAGAAGGCGAGGTGGAAGTCCTCGCCCACCTTCAATCCGGTCGCCTCGAGGCGCGGCAGCACCTCCTCGCGCGTCGTGCCGGGGTAGGTGGTCGACTCGAGCACGACGAGGTGGCCGGGCCGGAGGCGCAGGGCGATCTCGTCGACGGCCCCGGTGACGATCGAGAGGTCGGGCTCGCGCTGCTTGGAGAGTGGCGTCGGCAGCGCGATCAGGATCGCGTCGCAGTCACGCAGCTCGTCGTAGTCCGTCGTGGCGCGGACGAGGTCAGCGTCGACGAGCCGCTTCAGTGCCTCCGAGGGGACGTCCTCGACGTAGCTCTCGCCGCGGTTCAATGACGCGACCCGGTTCGCGTCCCGGTCCACGAGCAGGACGGAGCGGCCCGCTTCTGCGAAAACCTGTGCGAGGGGAACGCCGACGTAGCCGGCGCCGACAATGGCCACGTCAGTCACGGCGGGTGATCGTATCGATGAGAACGGCCGCGACCCGCTCGGAAGCGTGACCGTCCCCGTAGAGCTGCGGCCGAGCGTCCGGCATGCGGGCTTCCGAGACGGCGTGCGCAAGTACGTCCGGGTCGTCGTCGACGAGGACGTTCGCGCCGGCCTCGACGGTGTCGAGCCACTCCGTGGACGGTCGGGCGGTGACGCAGGGGACGCCGTACCAGTACGCCTCCTTCTGGAGGCCGCCCGAGTCCGTCACGATCACGCGCGCCTGTGAGGCCGCGGCTGCGAGCTCCAGGTAGGGGAGCGGGGTGACGAGCTCGACGTGGGCTGCGACCGAGATCCGTTCGCGCTCGAGGGCCGCTCGCGTGCGCGGGTGGGCGGGGAAGACGACTGGCTCCGTCAGCCTGTTCAGACCTTCGAGGATGCGGCCGAGCCGGGGCTGCACGACGTTCGCCTGGCGATGCACGGTCGCGACGACGTAGGTGCCCGGCGGGTGCGGCGGAGCGCTGCGGCGCCGCGCAAGCGGCGCGAAGATCCGCGTCGCGTCGGCCATGACGTCGCCCACGACGGCCGTCGTGCCCGGAGCTCCCTCGGCTCGGAGCGTCTCGGCCGACCGCTCGTCGGGACAGAGCAGGAGCGCGGCGATGCGATCGACGGCGATCCGGTTTCGCTCCTCCGGCATCCCGAGGTCACCGCTGCGGAGGCCCGCCTCGACGTGGGCGACCGGAACGCCCGCGGCCACGCTCGCCTCGGCCCCCGCGAGCGTGGAATTCGTATCGCCGAAGACGATCGTCCAGTCCGGCCGCTCTCGCTCGAGCGCCTCGGCGATAAGGGGTCGCATCGCCGTCGGGTCGGCCGAGCGGAGGTCGAGCGCGTAGGTCGGCTCGGCGAGGCCGAGCTCCTCGTAGAAGACACCGGACAGCTCGCGGTCGTAGTGCTGCCCGGTGTGGAGCGAGATCTCCTCGACGTCGGCGGCCCGCAGGGCGAGCGAGAGCGGCGCGGCCTTGATGAACTGCGGCCGGTTGCCGACGACGGTGAGCACCTTCATCCGTGGCTACACTAATCAGCCGCCCGGGCCGTTAGCTCAGCTGGTAGAGCAGGGGACTCTTAATCCCAAGGTCGAAGGTTCGATCCCTTCACGGCCCATCGCGTCGCTCGGACGGCACGGACTCCGTTTGTCGCCCTGGACAGGTGTCCCGCCGCGGCTAACATCGACTCAGTCCAGGGGGAACACGTGTCGATTCGGGAAGGCCAGGAGCGTTCGGCGCGAGGGCGCTCCGGCAGCGTCCCGGACGAGCTGCGCCGTCTCGAGGCGGTCTACCGGATGGCGGAGACCGTCGCGCACGCTGCGTCGCTCGACGACATCTTCGAGGCGGCGCTGCAGGCGCTCGTCGATGCGCTCGCTGTGGAGCGCGCATCGATCCTGCTCCTCGACGCAGCCGGCACCATGCGCTTCCGGGCCTGGCACGGGCTCTCCGACGAGTACCGCGCCGCGCTCGACGGCCATTCGCCCTGGGCGCCGGGCGATCTCGATCCCCAGCCGATCCTGGTGCCACAGGTGCGGCTCGAAGCTGCCATCGAGGAGTACAGGACGGCGTTCGCGCGCGAGGGCATCGAGGCGCTCGCGTTCGTGCCGCTCGTTCACGCGGGCGAGCTGATCGGGAAGTTCACGTTCCTCTATGCCACACCACACGAGTTCACCGCCGGCGAGCTCCAGCTCGTGCAGACGATCGCGAGTCACATCGCGGCAGCGACTCAGCGGAAGCGGACGGAGGAGAAGCTCGTCGAGTCGCGAGCTGAGCTGCGCGCGATCTTCGACGCGGTCGCCGACGGGATCACCGCGCAAGGCTCCGACGGTCGTCTCGTTTACGCGAACGATTCGGCGGCGCGGCTCGTCGGCTTCGATTCCGCGGCGGAACTGCTGGCCGCGCCGCTACCCGAGGTGCTGGAGCGGTTCGAGCTGCTCGACGAGAACCACCGCCCCCTGCCGGTCGAGGAGCTGCCGGGACGCGTCGCGTTCCGTGAAGGTCGCTCGGCGGAGCGGACGATCTGCTATCGCGTGCGGGCCACGGGCGAGGAGCGCTGGTCGATCGTGCGCGCGACCCCGGTTCGTGGCGAGGAGGGCGACGTCAACCTCGCGATCAACAGCTTCCACGACGTCACCGAGGAACTGCGGTCGAGCAAGCGCGCGCGCTTCCTCGGCGAGGCGAGCTCCCTGCTCGCTTCGTCGCTCGACTTCGAGCTGACCCTGGCTCGGCTCGGTGACCTGATCGTCCCGGCAGTGGCCGACTACTGCATCATCGATCTCGCCGAGAAGGGCGCGCCGCTGCGGCAGGCGGTCCTGCATCACGTAAATCCGGCGAAGGAGGAGCTGCTGCGGGAGATCCGGCGCCGCTACCCGCCGGACCGGAACCCGCAGCATCCAGCCTCGCAGGTGCTCGCAAGCGGGGCCCCGCTGCTGATCGAGCGCGCAGACGAAGACGCCCTCGCGGCGGCTGCGCTGGACGAGCGGCACCTCGGCCTCTATCACGGGCTCGAGCCGACGTCGTACGTCGTGGTGCCGCTGATCGCTCGCGGGCGCACGCTCGGCACGCTCTCGCTCGGCACGGGAGAGTCCGAGCGGCGCTACACCGCCGCCGATGTCGCCTTCGCGGAGGAGGTCGCCGGCCGGATCGCGCTGGGAGTCGAGAATGCGAGGCTGTACACGGCGGTCGAGTCGTCGTATGCCCTGCTCGATACCTTGCTCATCTCCGCGCCGGTGGGAATCGGTTTCTGGGATCGCGAGCTCCGATTCGTCCGCGTCAACGACGCCCTCGCCGCGATCAACGGCCTCCCGGCGGCGGAGCACGTGGGCAAGACCCTCGCCGACGTGAAGCCCGCGCTCGCGCATCGGCTCGAGCCGCTCTACCGGCAGGTGCTGGAGACCGGCGAGCCCGTGGTCCACAACGAGTCGACTGACGAGGACGCGCTCGAGCCTGGCGACCGTCGTCACTGGCTTTCGAGCTACTATCCGGTCCGGACCGGGGAGGGCGAGATCACGGGCGTCGGCGCCGTGATCATGGACGTGACGGCGCAGCGTCGCGCCGACGAACGGCTGCGCATGCTCGCCGAGGCGGGCGAGCTCTTCGCCTCTTCGCTCGATGCGGACGACGTCTTCGCCCGCATCGCACGCGTCATGGTTCCGAGGCTCGCCGACTCCCTGCACATCTTCCTGGCGGCCGGAGACCACCTCGAGCGGGTCGCCTGCGCGCACGTCGACCCCGAGTTGCAGCCGCTGCTCGCGTCACTGCCGTCGTCCTACCCGCTCGGCCCCGACTCGCCTGCTTTCATGGCGAGCGTCTTCGAGCGGGCGGAGCCGGTGCTCTTCTCGGACGTGTCGAGCGAGTTCTACGAGCACCTGCAGCAGTTCGGCGCAGAGCCGGCCGCGCTGGAGCGGATCGGCTCGCGCTCGATGATGCTCGTACCGCTCGTCGCGCGCGGAGAGGCGCTCGGGGTGCTCGCAATCGGCTCGCGCGAGCCCGGTAGGTATTCGGACGTGGATCTCGCTCTCGCCGTCGAGCTCGCGGGCCGTGCAGCGGTGGCGGTCGACAACGCCCGCCTCTTCCGCGAGGCCTCCTTCCGGACGAGTGTCCTGGAGGCGCAGCAGGAAGCGTCGATCGACGGGTTGCTGCTCGTCTCCCCGGAGGGCGAGCTGCTCTCGTACAACCGGCGCTTTGCGGAGCTCTGGAACTTCCCGGATCAGCTGATCGAGCAGGGATCCGATGCCTCGGCGCTCGCGGAGGCGATGACCCGGGTGACGGACCCAGAGAGCTTCCGCGCGCGCGTGGAGTACCTGTACGAGCATCCCGAGGAGACGAGCCGGGAGGAGATCCTGCTGCGCAACGGCCGCGTACTGGACCGATACGGCGCTGCGGTGCGTGGCCCGGGCGGCGAGTATCTCGGCTGGTTGTGGTCGTTCCGCGACGTGACCGAGAGAGGCCTGCTCGAGCGGCAGACACGTCTCCTCTCCGAAGCGACGACGCTGCTCGGCTCATCGCTCGACGTCGACACGATGCTGCGAACTCTCGCGCCGTTCCTCGTCCCGCAGCTCGCGGACTGGTGCTCGATCACCCTGCTCGAGCCGGACGGCGCGCTGCGCGTGCTCGCCGTGGCACACAAGGATCCGGACAAGGCGGCGCTGGCGGAGGATCTACGGCGCCGGTTCCCGCCGCGAGCGGACGATCGCTTCGGGGTGGCCCAGGTGATTCGCACCGGGGAGCCGGAGCTCCATCCGGTGCTCTCTCGCGAGGTGCGCAGCGCCGTCGTCGCCGGAGCGCCGGACCTCGGTGAGACCCTGGACGGTCTCGGCCTGAGGTCGTTGTTGATCGTGCCGCTTCTCTCGCAAGACCGCGTGCTCGGCGCAATCTCCCTCGTCTTCTCCGACGACTCGGACAGGCGCTTCGGGGAGGACGATCTTGCCGTCGCGCAGGAGCTCTCACGCCGCACCGCGATCGCCGTCGATCGAGCCGAGTTGTTCGGCTCGGTCGAGCGGAGCGACCGCCGCCGCCGCTTCGCGCTCGACGCAGCCGAGCTCGGCAGCTGGGAGCTCGACCTCCGAACCGGGCAGACGTCCCGATCGCTGTTGCACGACCGCATCTTCGGCTACGAGGCCGGCGCGCCGGACTGGTCCTACGAGCGCTTCCTCCAGCACGTCCAGCCCTACGATCGGGAGGCGGTCGATGCGAGCTTTGCGGCCGCGATCGAGACGACGAGCGAGTGGGACTTCGAATGCCGAATCGCGCGCGGCGATGGCGAGGAGCGCTGGATCTGGGGCCGCGGCGCGATCGAGCGCGACGGTGAGGGCACACCGCTCAGCATGGTCGGTCTGGTTCGCGACATCACTGCCGCGAAGCAGGCGGAAACCGAGCTCGCCCGGCGAGCGGAGACGTCGCAGGCTCTCGAGTTCGTGGGCGACGGGGTCTTCCTGCTCGATGGCGACGGGATCGTCCGGCTCTGGAACCCGGCCGCCGCGGCGATCACTGGACTGCGCGAGGCCGACGTAGTCGGCCGGTCGCTTTCGGAGGCGCTGCCGGGCTGGGCGGATGTGGTCCGCCTGATCCCCGTGGCGGAGCGGCGACACGGAGGCGCCGTCCGGGCCGAGACCGTGCCGGTGGAGATCGGCGGGGTCGAGGCCTGGCTCTCGATCTCGGGAGTCGCCTTCGAGGACGGCACTGTCTACGCCTTCCGCGACCTGACCGAGGAGCATGCCGTCGACCGCCTCAAGAGCGACTTCGTCTCGACCGTCTCGCACGAGCTGCGCACGCCGCTCGCCGCGATCTACGGCGCCGCGATGACCCTGCGCCGGGAGGACGTCGAGCTCAGCGACGAGCAGCAGGAGGACATGCTCGGCGTAGTCTCGGGAGAGGCTGAACGGCTCGCGCGGATCGTCAACGACATCCTGCTCGCGAGTCGGCTCGACGCCGACGTCGTCGACGTCTCGATCGGCCATGCGGATGCGCGCGAGCTGGCCGAAGGCGTCGTGGCGGCCGCGACCGTGCACCTGCCGTCGGGGATCGAGCTCCGCCTGAAGGCCCCGGAGGATCTGCCCCCGATCGCAGCCGACGCGGACAAGCTCCGCCAGGTTCTCGTCAACCTCGTCGAGAACGCGATCAAGTACTCGCCGGACGGTGGCGCCGTCGAGGTCGCACTGACGGCGCTGCCCGGACAGCTGCGCTTCTCGGTGCGCGACCCGGGGCTCGGCATTCCGGCGGCCGAGCAGTCGCGGATCTTCGAGAAGTTCTACCGCCTCGATCCCAACCTGACCCGGGGTGTCGGCGGCACCGGGCTGGGGCTCTACATCTGCCGCGAGATCGTCCGCCGCATGGGCGGCCGCATCCGCGTCGAGTCTCAGCCCGGGAAGGGCTCGACGTTCAGCTTCGAGCTGCCGCTCGCCTAATGAACTGCCACGTGGGGTCGCTCGTGCAGCTGGGCCGCGAAGCGGCCCCTGTAGGAGTTTGCGCGATGGGGGATCCGCTCCTGCGGGTCCCCCATCTTGCGCAGCTGATTAAACCGCCGGCCCGTCGTCCACGTAGGTCGTGCGGCGGCGCGAGCCCGCGGCGCCTCCCCACGACGACCAGAAGATCAGCGAGAGCACGAGGCCGAGGATCCCGACGATCATCAGGATCACGCCGATCGTGTTCAACTCGAGGCCGGACACGCTCGCGTTCACGGCCCAGGTGAGGACCGCGCCTACCGCGATCAGGAAGATGCTGACTCCGAGACCCATCTTCGTCCTCCTTCTTTGCTGGAGATGCGGGGGTTCCAACCCCTGTTTTGCAGGTGTCGAACGTGTAACGAGCCAAGCGCCAGATCGGATGCGGCCTTCGTGTAGGCTCGGCCGCGGTGCGCAGGGGCTCGATCGTCCGCCTGGTGGTCTACGGCGTCCTCTCCGGGGTTGCGGCGTCACTCGTTGCCGTGTTCGTGCCCTGGCTGCCCACGTCCGCCTCGGAGGAGATGGACCGGATCGAGTTCGTCTTCTGGTTCACGACCGTGATCTGCGTCGCGATCTTCGCGATCGTCTCGGCCGTGATCATCTACTCGGTCCTGAAGTTCCGCGTCGCCCCCGAGGACGACACCGACGGCCCGCCGATCCACGGCCACACCGGCATCGAGATCGTCTGGACCGCCGTTCCGGCCGTCCTCGTCACCGCGATCTCCGTCGTCAGCGCAATCGTGCTTGCACAGAACGACGACCTCGGCTCGAACCCGCTCCGCATCTCCGTCACCGCACAGCAGTTCGCCTGGAGGTTCGAGTACCCTGGTGAGCCGCCCGTCACCTCCGGTGAGCTCGTGCTGCCGGTCGGGCAAGGCGTCAAGCTGACGCTGCACTCGCTCGACGTGATCCACGCTTTCTGGGTGCCGGAGTTCGGCCAGAAGTCCGATGCCGTCCCCGGGATCGAGACGACTCTCGCGATCACGCCGACGCGGATGGGGAGCTACTCGCTCGTCTGCACGGAGCTCTGCGGGCTCGGGCACTCGACGATGCGTGCGGCCGTCCGGGTCGTGAGCCGCGACGACTACGAGGCGTACCTTGCGAGCGAGCGGGAGGGCGGCGGGGCCGGCGAAGGCGCGGACGACGGCGAGTCCGTCTTCGCGACGGCGGGGTGCGGGAGCTGCCATGCCTTCGGGCCGGCGGGCTCGGACGCCGAGGTGGGGCCGTCCCTGGACGATCTGGCGGGCGCGGCCGAGAGCGCCGGCCAGCCGCTGGACGAGTTCGTCAGTGAGTCGATCGTCGACCCGAACGAGCGGCTCGCGGAGGGATACCAGGGGGACGTGATGCCGAACACCTACGACAAATCGCTCTCGGAGGACCAGCTCGACGGGCTCGTGCAGTATCTGGTCGACGGCCAGGCGAACGGGGGGTAGCGACGAGGTGACCGAGGTGCACCAGCACGAAGCGCACACGCCGCACGGGCCGACAGCACCGCCCCGCGTGGGGCGCCGACTCACGGCCGCGGGCTACGTCCGCACCGCCTGGGTGACGCCGCTCTTCTGGGCGATCGGCTTCGCGCTCGTCGTCTTCTTCCGCTGGCTCGGCGGGTACGACCCGACCGTCGACTGGGCGATCGTCACCGTGGTCGCGTCCCTGACGACCGCGCCGATCGGCTTCCTGGCGGGCATCGGCGCCTTCGACTACTGGGTCTACTACGTCGCCGGCCGCCCGACGCGGCCCGAGGATCACTCGAGCCACGGCGCCACGAGCTGGCGCGACTATTTCCGCGTCAACACAGACCACAAGGTGATCGGCGTCCAGTACCTGGTCACCGTCTTCTTCTTCTTCGTGGTCGCCGGGCTCGCGGCGATGCTCTTCCGGGCCGAGCTGGCGCAGCCCGACCTTCAGTTCGTCGACCCGCAGGCCTACAACGGCCTGATCTCGGTGCACGCCGCGCTGATGATCTTCCTCTTCATCATCCCCGCGTTCGCCGGCCTGGCCAACTTCGCCGTCCCGCTGATGCTCGGCGCGCCGGATATGGCCTTCCCGCGCCTGAACGCGCTGTCCTTCTGGCTCCTTCCGGTCGCCGGGATCATGATGATCGCGAGCTTCGTCGCGCCCGGCGGCGCGTTCGCCACCGGCTGGACGAGCTACGCGCCCCTTGCGTCCGACCAGCCGCTCGGGCAGGTCTTCTTCAACATGGGCGTGCAGTGGGCGGGCGCGAGCTCGATCATGACCGCGCTCAACTTCCTGGTCACGATCATCACGATGAGGGCGCCGGGCATGACGTTCTGGCGCATGCCGCTGCTCGTCTGGGCGAACTTCACGACCTCGCTGCTCGTTGTGATCGCGACGCCGTTCATCGCCGCCTCGCAGTTCTTCGTCATGTTCGACCGGATCATGCACACGAACTTCTTCACGGTCGCCGAGGGCGGCTACGTGCTGGCGTACCAGCACATCTTCTGGTTCTACTCGCATCCGGCCGTCTACATCATGATCCTGCCCGGCTTCGGGATCATCTCCGAGGTGATCGCCGTCTTCTCACGGAAGCCGGTGTTCGGCTACCGGCTGATGGCGCTCTCGCTGATGGCGATCCTCGTGCTCGGCTTCTCGGTCTGGGCGCACCACATGTTCGTCGCGGGCATGGCGCCGTGGCTGCGCGTGCCGATGATGGTGACCTCGATGATCATCGCGGTGCCGACGGGGGTGAAGGTGTTCTCCTGGCTGGCGACGATGTGGGAGGGGAAGATCCGGTTCAGGACGCCCATGTTGTTCGCCGTGGGCTTCATCTCGATGTTCGTGCTCGGCGGGCTGTCGGGGATCTTCCTCGCGTCGGTGCCGATCGACATCGCCGCCTCGGACACGTACTTCGTCGTCGCGCACATCCACTACGTGCTCTTCGGCGGATCGCTCTTCACGATCTTCGCCGGGATCTACTACTGGTTCCCGAAGATGACCGGCCGGATGTACGACGAGCGGCTGGGCCGGCTGCACTTCTGGCTGACGTTCATCGGCTTCAACGGGACGTTCTTCCCGATGCACTGGGTAGGGCTCCAGGGGATGCCCCGCCGCGTCGCCGACTATGCGGCCGAGTTCGGCAACTGGAACCTCGTGATCAGCATGTTCTCGTTCCTGCTCGGCGCCTCGACGATCGTCTTCGTCTACAACATCATCCAGAGCTGGACGCGCGGCCCGATCGCGGAGTCGAACCCGTGGCGGGCGATGACGCTCGAGTGGCAGGTCTCGTCACCGCCGCCCGTCTTCAACTTCGACGAGATCCCGCAGGTCGTCGGCGGCCCCTACGAGTACGGCGTCCCGGGGGCGCGCCATGCCGTCCTGAACGGGGACCGCGCCCCCGCGGCGACGACACGCGAGGAGGAGACTGTCGGATGACTGAGGGCCGGCGCACCCTTCTCGTCATCGCCAACGAGACGCTGACAGGGGACGAGCTGCTCGATGCGGTCCGCCGGCACGCGGAGACCGGCGACGTGCTCGTCCGCGTGATCGCGCCCGTGAGCGCTCCGCGGGAGGGCTACGTCGTCTACGAGAACACGCGGCGGGCCTCGGCCGCGCGGCGCCTCGACCGGACCCTGGCGCTGCTGCGCGAGGCCGGGCTCACCGTGATCGGCGACGTGATCGACAACGACCCGCTCACCGCCGTGCGCGACGCGATCGCGCTGGAGCAACCCGAGACGGTGATCGTCTCCACCCACCCCGACGCGAAGTCCGGCTGGCGGCGGCGAAACCTGGTCGAGGAGATCCGGCGCGTCGCGGGAGGCATCCCCGTCGAGCACGTGACCTCCGAAGTGGCCGACCGGGTCGGCGCTCGCAACGTGCTCGTGGTCGCCAACGAGACGGTGCTCGGCGCACCTCTGCTCGACCGCATCCGCGCCAAAGCGAAGGAGGACGAGCGGGTGACCTTCCTGATCATCTGCCCGCAGAGCGATCCCGACCGCGAAGCGCATCCGGACGCGGAGCGCCGCCTGCGGCGGGCCCTTGCCGAGCTGCGGTCGCAGCAGATCGAGGTGCACGGGCAGATCGCGCATCCCGATCCCTATACCGCGGCGATGCACGCCGTTCGCGACGAGCGGATCGACGAGATCCTCGTCTCGACCTTCCCCGAGCAGCGCGGGTCGTCGTGGCTGCGTCGCGATCTCGTTGGACGCCTCCGCAGCGACGCGAAGGTCCCGGTGGAGCACGTCGTCGTGGAGTCGTCAGAGACGGTGCCGTCCACGTGAGCGCACACGCCGAGCACGCCGCCCACGAGCACGCCGGTCACGGGCACGGCCCGCCGATTGCGAACCAGAGCTCCCGGATCGAGCCCCCCGTGCTCGGCATGTTCCTCTTCATCGCCTCCGAGGCGATGCTGTTCGGGGCGTTCTTCACGGCCTACTTCTTCGTCCGCGTGGTCAACCCCGAGGCGCCGAGCTGGCCGCTCGAGGGCTTCCACCTGCCGGTGTTCGTGGCCGGCGTGAACACGGTCATCCTCGTGACCTCGAGCTTCACCATGCATTGGGCGCTCCAGTCGATCAAGCGTGGCAACAGGACGGGTCTAAAGGCAGGTCTCGTCCTCACGTTCATGATGGGCCTCGCGTTCCTCGTCACGCAGATGCTCGAGTACGCGCGGATCGGCTTCAACCCCGCAGACGGCTCCTTCGGGACGATCTTCTACGGTCTGACGGGCCTGCACGGAGCACACGTCTTCGTCGGCCTGACGCTGCTCGCTGTTGCCACCGTGCGCGCGTTCCGTGGCCATTTCACCCCCGAGCACCACCACGGCGTCGAGCTCCCCGGAATCTACTGGCACTTCGTCGACGTAATGTGGATCGTGGTGTACGCGACCATCTATCTGATCTGATCTTGCGACAATCCCTAAAGAGGCCGCCAGCGGCCCAAAGTCGCCTCACATAGCGTCAAGGAGCACCGAGATGGCGAGGAATCCGTTCCGCAGCGAGGCCGACGCGTATCGCTTCCTGCTGCTGACGATCGGCTACTTCGCGCTGATCGTCGCCGCGGCGTCGCTCAACCGCTGGGTCGGTCTCGCCGTGTTCGCCATCCTGTCCGCGCTCGTCCTCTGGCGCTGGCTCGGCACCCGTTCTGCGGAGCCACCGGTGCGCCCGGCTGTGCCGCTGCGATCCGACGATGCGGAGCGGCACATCCTGGTGATCGCGAACGAAACCGTTGGCGGCGACGAGCTCCTGGCCGTGCTCGAGCAGCGCTCCGAGGGCGTGCGCGAGGAGGTCTTCGTCGTGGTCCCGGCGCTCAACTCCCCGGTGCGTCACTGGGCCTCCGACGAGGACGGCGCGCGTGCCGCTGCACAGCGGCGGCTGCAGACGTCGCTCGAACGGCTCGCGGCTGCGGGCGTGGACGCCCGCGGCGAGGTGGGTGACGGCGATCCCCTGCAGGCCATGGAGGACGCGCTGCGCACGTTCGGCGCCGACGAGATCGTCATCTCCACGCACCCGGAAGGGCGGTCGCACTGGCTGGAGCGGAACGTCGTCGGCGCCGCGCGCGATCGCTTCGACGTGCCGATTACGCACGTCGTCGTCGACCTCGAAGCCGAAGCCTCCTGAGCGGCGTAGGCTCGACGGAGCCGCTCCAGAGAGCGGAGGTGCCGGCTTTGCCGGTGCCGGAGCGGGAATCCAGCGGCGTAGGCTCGACGGAGCCGCTCCAGAGAGCGGAGGTGCCGGCT
>Ga0136620_10000304_pt1 | contig 22446 bp, 18 predicted proteins | sample AntDrymUQ4162106_2_FD_104806 | JGI IMG/M metagenome (GOLD analysis project Ga0136620, IMG submission 104806) | Polar desert sand microbial communities from Dry Valleys, Antarctica - metaG UQ416 (21.06) | ecosystem: Environmental > Terrestrial > Soil > Desert | place: Antarctica: Dry Valley... | reverse complement strand
GTCGCTGGACGACCAGGGCTCGGAGTCACTGCGCGACAAGCCGCCGACCAACGCCAAGCCTCAGCGCTGACCGCAGGGTCAGGTCTGCAGCCGTCGTAGCGTCTGCTCGACAGGTACGGCGCTGTCGAGCAGCCCCTTGTAGGAGGGGTGGCGCAGCAAGCCACCCTCGGTGTGTTCGACGTACTCGACCGTGCACACCAGCACGGGGTCGACGAAGCGGGCCTGGGCAGGCATCTGTGGACTCGGCGCGAACGGCGAGTCCTCGCGGGCCAGGTCGGCCAGCAAATCCCCCAGGCGGGCGAGCTCGGCGTCGTCGAAGCCCGTGCCCGCCCGGCCGACGAATTGCAACGCCGGGCCGTCGTACAGCCCGAGCAGCAGGGCGCCCAGGCGGCCGCTGCGGCCCTGTTTGCCCGGCAGCCAGCCGCCGATGACGACCTCGGCACTGCGGCGGACCTTGAACTTGAGCCAGTCGCGGGATCGCTTGCCCGGCCGGTACAGCGACGCCGAACGCTTGGCGATCAGCCCCTCCAAACCCTGTTGCCGTGCGGCCTCGAACAACGCCTTGCCGTCCTCGGCCACGGTGGTGCTGCGCACGAAGGGGCCGCCGGCGACGAGGACCTCGTCGAGCAGCGCGAGGCGGTCCCGCAACGGTCGGTCGATCAAGGGCCGCCCGTCGGCCGCGAGCAGGTCGAAGACCATGTAGCGGACAGGGGAACGCTCGGCGGCGCGAGCGACCCCGACGGTGTCGCGCAGGTGCATCCGCCGTTGCAGGCGCTGAAAGGACGGCCGGCCGTGGTCGTCCAACGCCACGATCTCGCCGTCGAGGACGGCGTTGCGCGCCAGCACGCGCTCCCACAGGGGCGCGAGCTCAGGGTAGGCGGGGGTGATGTCGTTGCCCTGGCGGCTGACCAGCCGGGTGCCGGCGTCGTCCCCGGTGCCAGGACGCCGGACCGTGGCGATCGCGCGCACGCCGTCCCACTTGATCTCGAACAGCCACTCGGGGTCGTCGAAGGCCTGGCCGCCGTCACTGGCCAGCATCGGCGCGAACGAGGGCGGGTCGGGGGGCACGTCGGTGAGCGCGTCGTCGGCGCGGATGACCAGCCACTGTTTGGCGTCGCCGTCGCGGCCCGTGCGAAACAGGTGGTACTCCCCGGAGTGGCGGCGACCGTGCAGACGGAAGTTGACCTTGTCGTCGGTCCACTCCAGCAGGTCATAGGTCCCCGAGTCCCAGATGCGCACCTGGCCGCCGCCGTACTCGCCGGCCGGGATCTCGCCGCTGAACGACATGTAGCTGACGGGATGGTCCTCGGTCTGCACCGCGAGGTGGCGCACCCCCTTGCGGTCAGGCAGGCCCTTGGGCAGAGCCCACGACGGCGCCGTGCCGTGCCGCTCCAAACGCAGGTCGTGGTGCAGCCGGCGAGCCAGATGGTGCTGCAGGACGAACTGTGGACGCTCGTCGACGTCCGCCGCATCCTCGACGTCTTCTCCGGGTCCGGCGGGGGGCGGGGGCTCCGGGGTGCGGGCGAAATCGCGTTTGCCCTGGTAGGTCGCCAGCCGCTCGGCAAGAACTTGTGGCGCCGTGACCTGGTGCGCGGCCGGATCGGGCTCCGGTGTGGGATCCATCCCAAGGGCCTGCAGCGCCGGCGACAGGTCCTGGCCTCCGGCCAGCACCGGGGCGAACAGGTCACCGACCTCCGCCAGCCGCCCGAAGATCGTCGCCATGGTGAAGTCGGCCGGTTCGACGCCAGCGGCGACCTCGTCCCAGCGCAGTGGCGTGGCCACCGAGGCGGCCCGTTCCGGGCGGGGGGAGTAGGTGACGGCGATGTTCTTGCCCTCGGTGTTCATGTTGTGGTCCAGGAACACCTGCGCGCCACGGCGCTCCACCACCCATTCCATCGTCGTGCGCTGCGGGTCGGCTCGGTTGAGCAGGCGGCAGACCCGGCCCACCCATTCGCGGACCTGACCGGCGGAGTGCCGGCGGTCCAGCGGCACGTAGACCTGCATGCCGGTGGCACCGGACGTCCTCGGGTAGCCGCGCAGGCCGAGGCCCTCCAAGGCTGTGCGCACGAGCAGCGCGACCTCGCGCACGTCGGCGAAGGTGGCCGCCCCCATCGGGTCGAGGTCGAAGAAGGCGTAGTCGGGCCGGCCGATGTCGTCGATGCGGCTGTGCCAGGGATGCAGTTCGATGCAGCCAAGGTTGGCCGTGAACACCAGGCTGGCGCGGTCGGTGGCCAGCAGGTACTCGGTGGTCTTGCCGCTGCGCCGACCGGTCACCGGCGCGGTGACCATCCACGGGGGCGTCCCCGGTGGGGCCTGCTTGGCGTAGAAGAAGGCCCCGTCGGCCCCGTCGGGCATGCGTTTGAGGGTCAGCGGCCGGTCCCGCAGGTAGGGCAGCACCCAGAGCGCCGCGTTGTACCAGTAGGCCAGCAGGTCGGCCTTGGTGTAACCCTCCGGACCCCAGTAGGGCTTGTCGGGGTTGGACACCTTGACGGTGGTGCCGTCGGCGTCGACGAACCAGGCCTTGCCCTCCCGCCGCAACGGCAGCGCCTCGGGGAAGTCGATGGTGGTCGCCACGGTGCTCATGGTCAGCCATCTTCCCACCGTTGCGCAGGCACGGGTTGCCCGGGCCGGGTTGACCAGGCGCCCCGCGAGGTAGACCATCGTTGCGACGCCGGCGGCCGTACCGTAGGGCTTCCTCACGCCGGCAGGAGGTTGAGATGCGGACACTGTGGAAGGGCTCGCTGTCCTTCGGACTGGTCACCATCCCCGTGCGGCTATACCCCGCCACGGAGGACAAGTCGGTATCGTTCAACCAGTTGCGCGCATCGGATCACAGCCGCATCGGCTACCAGCGCGTGGCCAAGGCGGACGGCGAGGAGGTCGGCTACGACCACATCGTCAAAGGCTATGAGTACGAGCCCGACCGTTACGTGGTGTTCGATGCCGACGAGCTCGAAGCGATGAAGCCGGCCTCGTCACGGGCCATCGACATCCTGCAGTTCGTCCCGCTTGAACAGATCGACCCGATCTACTTCCAGCGCTCGTACTACCTCGGCCCTGACCCGGCCGGCGCCAAGGCCTACGGGCTGCTGTCCAAGGCGATGCACGACCGCAACACGGTCGCGGTGTGCAAGATCACCATGCGCGACAAGGAACACCTGGCCACCCTGCGTCTGCACGATGAGATGTTCGTCCTGGAGACGATGTACTGGCCAGACGAGATCCGCCAGCTGTCGCTGGAAGACCTCGACATCGACGAGCTGCCGGAGCCGCGCAAGCAGGAAGTGCAGATGGCCGAGACGCTCATCGAAAACCTCACCGAGGACTTTGACCCCACCGCCTATTCCGACGAGTACCGCGAGAAGGTCATGGCGGCCGTCCAGGCCAAGGTCGAGGGTCAAGAGGTCACCGTCGTCGAGGAGCCCGGCGAGCCGGCAGCCGTGGTGGACCTCATGGAGGCGCTGCGCCAGTCGGTGGAGTCGGCGCGCAAGCGAGGCAGCGGCGCCGCCGCCGACCGCTCCGAGTCGCAGGACGAGGCATCGCCCAAGGCAGCCAAGGCGGGGAAGAAGAAGGCGTCATAGATGCCCGCGCTGCTGCTGATCGCGTTCATCGTCGTCCCGATCGTCGAGCTGTTCGTCATCGCCCAGGTCGGCGACCTGATCGGGCTGCTGCCGACGCTGGTGATCCTGCTGTTGGTGTCGGTGGCCGGTGCCTGGCTGGTGCGCCGCGAGGGTCGGGCCGCGTGGCGCAACTTCACCGCCGCGTTGCAGCAAGCGCGCATTCCCGCCAAGGAGGTTGTGGACGGCGCGCTGGTCCTGGTGGGTGGGACGCTGCTGCTGACCCCGGGCTTCGTCAGCGACGCGGCGGGCTTGCTGCTGGTGCTGCCTCCCACCAGGGCGGTGGCCAACCGCCTCGTGCGCAGCCGCGCACGGGGGTTGTTCGCCCTCGGCTCACTGGGTACGCCCCACGGGCGACGCGGTGGTGTCCGGCCTCCGCCACGCACCCGTGGCGCCGAGCCGATCGACGTGGAGGTCGTGGACGTGCAACGCGACGACGGTCAGCGCTCGCCCCGGCGCGACCGGACCTGACCTCGTCGGGCGGGCCACGCCTGCGCCGCCGAGCCGACTGCCAGCGGATAGAAGGGTTGGTCCTCACAGTGTGACCAACCCTTCTATCCGTCGTTCACGCTGGTGGCTGGCGTCGGGCGCGGCCTGGGTGGTGGGGTTCGACGGTCTGGGCGAGGCTGGACATACTGGGCTGGGATGACGGACTCCGCCGCGTTCTTCGACCTCGACCGCACGCTGATGTCGGGCAGCAGCGCCTACTACTTCGGCAAGGCGTGCTACCGGGCCGGGCTGCGCCCGCTGGGCCGCCTGCTCGGCGACGGCGCGTCCAGCGTCGTGTTCAGAATGTTCGGCGCCTCCGACGAGAAGTCCGCGGCGATGCGTGACCGCCTCCTGGAAAGCGTCGCCGGCACGCCCGCCGAGGTGCTGAGGCGGTTGTCGCCGGCGGTGGTGGAGGAGTTGCTGCCGCGCATTCGGGCCGAGGCACAGACGCTGCTCGACATCCACTCTGAGGCGGGCCGCGACGTCTACATCATCTCGGCCAGCCCCGTCGAGATCGTCGGCCAGCTGGCGCGAGCGTTGGAGATCGCCGGGGGTCTGGGTACCGAGAGTGAGATCGTCGACGGCGTCTACACCGGCCGGCTGGCCGCACCCTTCTGCTACGGCGAGGGCAAGGCCTCCCACATCCGCAAGCTGGCGGCCGAGCGCGGCTACGACCTGGCCAAGTGCTACGCCTACTCCGACTCCGCCAGCGACCTGCCCATGATGCTGATCGTCGGCCACCCGGTGGCGGTCAACCCTGACCGCTCCATGACCGCGGTGGCGCACCGGCGGGGCTGGCCAGTGGTGGAGTTCAACCGTCAGGCCAAGCAGATGGCCAAGCTGTCGGCCGCCGGTGCGCTGACCCTGGGAGGCGCTGCCGGCGGCTGGGTGATGGGTCGCCGCCACGAACGCAAGGCCCTCGAGCGGCTGACGGGTGGTCGCCTGCGCCTGCAGTGGCGTTGATGGACGTCCGCTTCCACTACAGCGATCACCTCGTCGGGCTGGTCGAAGACGCCGCCGCGGCGGCGGCGCGCATCGCTGCGGCGCCCCCCGAGGGCCTGGCGGCCGAAGCCCAGCGCGCCAAACGCGACGCCGGTCGGCTGTCGGCCCGGTTGGACGCCAGCCCCTTGGATGACGCCACCGCCGACGCGGTCGACGCGGGCACCTGGGTCTGGCCCGCCGGGAAACGCCGGTTTGATGAGCCCGCTGGCGAACGCAGGTCAGATGACTCCGCGGGCAACGTGGCCGCGCCACAGGCGGGCGGCTGGGCGACGGCGCTGAAGTTGGACGGGATGGCGACCCAGCAGGTGGCCGCGGTTGAGTACGCCAACCTGCTGGCCTGCTACGACGCCGAAGCCGAGCTGGCGGACCAGCTGTTCGAAGCTCCCTTGACGGTGCTGACGACGCTGCACGGGCTGATCTGCCGAGGACTGGTCGCTCCGCAGGTCGTCGGGCGTCCTCGCCGGACCATCCAGGCCGTGCACGACGGAGCACAGGGCCGAGTTCTGTACAACACCCCGGACCCGAGGGTCGTGCCTCGCCTGGTGGACGGGCTGGTCGAGTGGTTGGGCGCCACCGGCTCGGCCGGTAGTGCCGGCCTGCCGACGCTGGTGGTCGCCGGCGTCGTGCACGAGCGGTTGCTGGAGTGGCAGCCGTTCGAGGCGGGCAACGGGCGGCTGGCGCGTGCTGCCGCGCGGTTGGTGTTGCGGGCTCGTGGACTGGACCCCACAGCGGTGGCGGTTCCCGAACGCACGCTGGCCGCCGACCCCAGCGGCTACCACAACGAGGTTGCCGCCACCATTCACCGGCGCGGTGACCTCGGACCGTGGCTGGAGTGGCACACCGAGGCGGTGGTCGCGGGTCTGGCGGCGGTCGCGCGGCGCCTCGTTGGTCATTCACCGGCACCACCGGCGCGGGCTGTCCAGATCGCGGGCCGGATGGCGTTCGGTGCCACGATCACGCTCGGCCAGTACGCTGCGGCGACCGGCCTCAGCCGTGACACCGCCGCCGCCGACCTGCGGGCATTGGTCTCGGCGGGGACGTTGCGCCGTGACCCCCACACGCGTGGCCTGACGTTTCGCCGGAGATGACCGCCAATGTGTCCAGGTGGACACCGAAGTACTGGCGCTTTGAGGGCACAGTGTGCAAGGATTGGGCTACCTCCTACACGGGTAGGAGGCGCTTGGCCCCCGCACAGGCGGGATCGGCCCGCAGATGTATGGAGGACTCTCCCATGAAGAAGAACATTATCGCCGGCCTGCTGGCCGGCCTGCTGGCCCTCTCCGCGGTTGCCTGCTCGAGCGGCGGCGGCGGCGGCGGCGGAGCGACCGAGGGTGGCGCCGCCAGCGAGGCCCCCGCCTCGGAGTAAGCAGAACCCTGCGGAAAGGCCGCGCCTCGGCGCGGCCTTTCCGCATGTCTGGGGCCTGTCACGAGCCCAGCCCCTGGCGCACATGGCGCAGTGTGGCCGCCCGCAGGCGGTCGAGCCGCGGGCTGGAACGCACCGACCATTCCCCGGTCACCACCTTCGGGTGGACCGCCCCCACGGCCTGCCGGCTGCGCTGCGCCAGCTGCGCGAGGTCGGCGCGCGCAAGCCTGCGCTCCCCGGCGCGCATGGCCTCCACCAGCAGGGGCTCGCCCTCCAGCTCCTCGTCGGCTAAGCCGATGACATCGCCGGTGTCGCTGCGCCACACCTGCTTGCGTCCAGGGCTGGTGGCCTTCGCCGGGCTGCCACTGAGCTTCATCACCGGGCCCCCGCCGATCTCGGCGAGCTTGTAGACGCCCGACAGGGCCGGGTCACGCCGAGCGGTCAACAGCGAGGTGCCGACCCCGTAGCCGTCGATCGGGACGTTGAGCTGCTCTAGTTCTCGCACCCGCTCGGCGTCCAGGTCCCCGGAGGCGATGATCTGCACGTCGGACAGGCCGGCGGCGTCCAGCAGGCGACGCGTCTCATGCGAGAGCGAAGCCAGGTCGCCGGAGTCCAGCCGCACCCCCTTCAGCTTGTGTCCCGCCGCCGCCAGCTCATCGGCGACGGTGATCGCGTTGGGGACGCCGCTGCCCAGGGTGTCATAGGTGTCGACCAGCAGGATGCAGGTGTCGGGGAAGGTGGCGGCGTAGGCGCGAAAGGCTTCCAGCTCGCTTCCGAAAGCCATGACGAAGGCGTGGGCCTGGGTGCCAGACACCGGCACGTCGAAGCGCTGCCCGGCGGCCACGTTGGAGGTGGCGCTGCACCCGCCGATCATCGCGGCGCGTGCTCCGGTGAGCGCTCCGTCCGGTCCGTGGGCACGCCGGGCCCCGAACTCCAGCACCGGTTTGCCGCGCGCGGCGCGGGTCAGCTGCGCTGCGTTGCTGGCGACCAGCGAGCTGTAGCAGATGCGGTTGAGCAGGTAGGTCTCGACCAGTTGCGCCTCGGCGAGGGTCGCGCTGACGCGCAGCAGCGGCTCGTCGGAGAACACCGGCAAGCCCTCCGGGACCGCCCACACGTCGCCGCGGAACTTCAGCCGGCGCAGGTAGGACAGAAGGGCGTCGTCGAACAGCGACAGCGACGACAGGTAGGCAAGGTCCTCGTCATCGAAGTGCAGCGTTTCCAGGTAGTCCAGGACCGGGTCTAGGCCACAGGCGACGACGAGGTCTACCCCAGCGGGCGGATGGCGGAAGTACAGGTCGAACGTCGCCTGTTCGTCGGCTCGCCCAGCAGCCAGGTAGCCGGCCATCATCGTCAGCTCGTACAGGTCGGTGAACAGTGCAGCGGTCGTCATGAGCGAGCTCCTGCGCCGATCGGGGGCGCGACGTCGTCGAGCACCGTGAGCTCACGGCGGGAGAAGCGGTACAGCTGAGCCGGACGGTGCGGGCCCCGGCGCTGGCCCGGCGCTTCGGTCACCATGCTCACGGCCAGCACCTTCTTGCGGAAATTGCGCTTGTCCAGCTGCCCGCCTAGCACCGCTTCGTAGATCCGCTGCAGCTCAGACAGGGTGAAGTCCTCGGGCAGCAGTCCGTAGGCGACGTTGGAGTAGGACAGCTTGCCGCGCAGCCGCTGCAGGGCGCTGGCGAGGATCTGTTCGTGGTCAAAGGCCAATGTCGGGGGCGCGAACGCCGAGCACCACCGGGCGGCGCCGCCGACGGGCGCTGGCTGCGGTACCAGCGCCAGGTAGCTGACCGACACCACGCGGCCGCGCGGATCGCGGTCGGGCGCTCCGAAGGTGGCCAGCTGTTCGAGGTGCCGGGGCCGCGGCAGGCCGGCCGCGGCCAGGATGCGCCGCGCGGCGGCCTCCAGGTCTTCGCCGGACCGCACCATCGTGCCCGGCAGCGCCCAACCCCCCTCGAACGGCGGACGGGGGCGACGCACCGTCAGCACCATGGGCGTCAAGTTCCCGCCGCCGCCGTCGGGCGCCAGGGCGACGACATTGGCGGCGACGCGATGCGCGGCCTGCGGCAGCAGACTCACGAGGGCGTCTGGGCGATGACCCGGATGAGGTCTTCGCCGTAGCGCTTCACCTTGGCGGGGCCGACACCGCTGACGGCGAGCAGTGCCCGGGGCGTGGAGGGGCGTTGCGCCGCCAGCGCGACCAGAGTGCGGTCGTTGAAGACCACGAACGCCGGCACGTCGTCGGCCTTGGCGCGCTCCCGACGCCAGTCGCGCAAGCGCTGCACCAGCGCCGGATTCTCGGCACCGTCGAGGGGAGATGGCGTGCGGGTGCGCAGCCGCGTCGCCGCCTGCTGGGAACCGCTCACCGGCGCGCCCTCGCCCAGGTTGTACAGGAACCGCGACGGTCGTCGGGCCACCACCTTGCCCCCGTAACCCGGCCGGCGCTGCGCCCACGACAGCGACAACTGCCGTCGGGCACGCGTGATGCCGACGTACAACAGCCGGCGCTCTTCCTGCACCGCCTCGTCGGTCTTGGCGTGCGAGATGGGCAGCAGCCCCTCCTCGAGGGCCACTAGGAAGACCGCGGAGAACTCCAAGCCCTTGGTCTTGTGCAGCGTCAGCAGGGTCACGGCGCCGCCCGGGCCCGGCGCGTCAGCACCTTCGGCCTCCCGTCGCGACAGCTCGGTGACGACGTCGGCCAGGGTCGTCGTGGCGTCGTCGTCGGCCAGCCCGGCGGCGACCTCGACGAGGGCGCCGAGGTTGCGCCAGCGCTCACGCGCGGCCTCACCCTCCGGTTCGGCTCGCCTGTTCCAGCCCATCTGCTCGCGCAGCACACGGCCCACGGCCTTGTCGGCGCGGGGGGGACGCGCCGGCGTCGTCTGCTTCAACCCGAGGGGCACCGGCTCGGGGCGGCTGGCCGCCGCCCGCAGCACGGTCAGCGCCTGGCGGACCTCACGACGCTGGTAGAAGCCGCCGGCGCCACGGACGGCGTAGGGGATGCCCGCGCCCCGCAACGCCTGCTCCCAGCCCTCCGACTGGCTGTTCACCCGGTAGGCGACCGCGATCTCGCCGGGTGGAATCTCCTCCTCGACCAGGCCGCGAATGGCCGCCACGACCGCCTCTCGCTCCGCCTCGTCGTCGGTGTGCTCGCCGAACACCGGCGCAGGACCCCCCGCGCGGGTGGCCGACAGCCGCTTGCGTTGGCCGGCGCGCTTGTTCCACAGCACGGCGTTGGCCAAGGCCAGCACCTGCGGGGTCGACCGGTAGTTCTCGGTCAGCGTCACCGTGGCGGCGGTCGGGAACCAGCGGCGGAACTCCAGCAGGTAGTCGGCGGTGGCGCCGGTGAACGAGTAGATGGTCTGGTCGTCGTCGCCGACGACGCAGACCTGTTGCGACGGACCCAGCCAGGCGCGCAGCAGCGCGAACTGCGCCGGGTTGACGTCCTGGAACTCGTCGACGGTGAAGAAGCGGTAGCGGTCGCGCACCTCGGCCGCGATGTCGGGATGTTCCTGGATCAGCGCGGCCGCCCGCAGCAGCATGTCCTCGTAGTCCAGCAGCCCGGCCTCGTCCTTCGCCCGCTCGTAGTCCGCGTAGACGCCTGCCATCCGTTCCGGCTCCAGCGGCGCGTCCCGGCCAGCCGCTGCCACAGCGTAGTCGTCGGGGGGCAGACGCCGGGCCTTGGCCCACTCGATCTCCGTCGCCAGGTCCATCGCCTGCGTGCTGGTACGGCGGGCCAGCGGCACGAGCAGGCGGACCTTGGAGGCGAGCACCTCGGGCAGCGGGGTGTCATCGGCGCGGTGCCAGAACCAGCGCAGCTGCGCCCACGCCGCGGCGTGAAAGGTGGCCGCGCGCACCGGCCGGGACAGTCCCATGCCGGCGAGGCGCTGACGGAGCTCGCCGGCGGCCTTGTCGGTGAACGTGACCGCCAGGATCTGGTCGGGACTCGCGACACCCTCGGCGACCTGGCAGGCGATGCGGTGGGTGATGGTGCGCGTCTTGCCCGTGCCGGCTCCGGCGATGATGCACAGCGGTCCCTGTGTGGTCCGCGCGGCGGCGCGCTGGTCGGCGTTGAGGCCGTCGAGGAGGCTGGCGGTCGGCATGCGAGCGAGAGGGTATCGCCCACTGGTCGCTGTACCGGCCCAGCCACCGCCGCATCTGTGGGCGTGCAACCGAAACCCTGCTCGACGGACCAGGATCTCTAGGTACGATGCTGCCGTGGGCGAGGAAGGGCTACGCATCGGGCAGGCTGCGGCGCTGCTGGGGATCAGCGTGGACACCCTGCGGCGCTGGGAAGACGACGGGCGTGTCACGCTCGACCGCACTCCCGGCGGTCAGCGGCTGGTGTCGGTGTCGCAGGTGCAGCGCCTCCTCACCGACCGCCGTCGGTCTGCGCGGGTGATCACCGCGTCGTCGGCCCGCAACCAGCTTGACGCCATCGTCACCAAAGTCGTCCGCGGAGAGGCCGCGGCGACCGTCGAGATGCAGGCGGGTCCGTACCGGCTCGTCGCGCTCACCACCGCCGAGAGCGTCGACGAGCTCGAACTCGACGCCGGCACGCACGTCGTCGCGTCGGTGAAGGCCACCAGCGTCGTGGTCAGCCTGCCAAAGGAGTAGCGGTGAGGGCGGCGCGCATGCGGGGAACTGTCGTGTCGCTCGCGGTGCTGCTCGCCGCCTGCGGCAGCGGCCAGGCCGCGTCGCCCCAGGCAGGGACCAGGGACGACGGTAGGACCGCGACCGCGTCGGAGCCCGCGTCGGGGCAGGCGTTATCTGGTCAGCTGACGGTCTTCGCCGCGTCGTCGCTGACCGACGCGTTCGAAGACCTCGGCGAGCGGTTCACGCGGACCAACCCCGACGTCGAGGTGGCCTTCAATTTCGGCTCCAGCTCCACGCTGGCCACGCAAATCGTCCAGGGCGGCGCGCCCGCCGACGTGCTCGCGTCGGCCAGCCAGACGCCGATGAATGACGTCGCCGGCGCCGAGCTGCTCGCCGGCCAGCCGCAGACCTTCACCCGCAACACGCTGGAGATCGCCGTCGAGCGCGGCAACCCGCTGCACATCCAGTCGCTGGCGGACCTGACGCGGCCTGATGTCACGACGGTCCTGGCGGCCGAGGAGGTGCCGGCCGGCGAGTACACGCGGCATGCCCTCGACGTGGCCGGGATCCAAGTGACCCCGGCGTCGCTTGAGGTCGACGTGCGGGCGGTGCTGTCGCGCGTGGAGCTTGGCGAGGCCGACGCCGGGGTCGTCTATGTCAGCGACATCGTCGCCGCGGGCGATGCCGTCGAGGGTGTGCAGATCCCCCCGGAGCGCAACGTTCCGGCCAGCTATCCGGTCGCTGCGCTCGCCGAGGCGCCCAACCCGCAGGCGGCCGAGGCGTTCGTCGACTACGTGCTGTCCGACGAGGCACAGGCGACACTCACCGAGTACGGGTTCTCCGCGCCATGAACGTCACAACGCGGCTCACACCGGGCACCCGGCGGGCGGAGACGATGCCGTTGGGCATGACCCCGTTAGCCGTTGTCGCGCTGGGTCTGCTGATCCTGCCGCTCGTCGGGCTGCTGGCGAACACCCCGTGGACGCGGCTGGGCGACCTGGTGACCGACCAGACCGTGCTCGCGGCGCTTCGGCTGTCGCTGCTGACCTCGCTGTCGGCGCTCGCGCTGGCGACCGTGCTGGGGGTGCCGCTCGCGTGGCTGCTCGCCCGACGCGACTTTCCCGCGAAGCCGCTCGTGCGGGCGCTTTGCGTCCTGCCGATGGTGCTGCCACCCGTGGTCGGCGGGGTGGCGCTGCTTTTGGCGTTCGGCCGCCGAGGACTCATCGGCCAGCCGCTGCACGAGCTGGCAGGGATCACGCTGCCGTTCTCCCCCGCCGGCGTCGTGCTCGCCGAGACCTTCGTGGCGATGCCATTCCTCGTCGTCACCGTCGAGGCGGGGCTGCGGGCGATGGACCGCCGCTACGAAGACGTCGCCGCAACGCTGGGTGCCGGCCGCTGGCTGGCCTTCCGGCGGGTCACGCTGCCGCTGCTCGCGCCGTCGCTGGGGGCAGGGATGGCGCTGTGCTGGGCGCGGGCGCTCGGCGAGTTCGGTGCCACGATCACCTTCGCCGGCAACCTGACTGGCCGCACGCAGACGATGCCTCTCGCGGTGTACCTGCAGTTGGAGCGCGATCTGGACTCGGCGATCCTGTTGAGCCTGATCCTGCTCGCCGTCTCGGTCGTGGTGTTGATCACGTTGCGAGGTCGCTACCTCGACACCTCATGAGCGGGTTGTCGGCCCGTGTTGCGGTAACCCTCGGCGACCTCGACCTCGATGTCGCCTTGGAGGTCGCGGCCGGGGAGGTCGTCGCCGTCCTTGGCCCGAACGGGGCCGGCAAGACCACCCTGCTGCGCACCCTGGCCGGGCTGGTCCCATTGCGTGCCGGCCGCGTAGAGCTGGAGAGCCAGGTGCTCGACGACTCCGAACGCGGCATTCGCGTCGCGCCGGAGCGACGGGGCGTTGGGATGGTCTTCCAGGATCACCTGCTGTTTCCGCACCTGTCCGCCGCCGACAACGTCGCCTTCGGGCTGCGCGCCGGCGGTGTGCCGGCCGCAGCCGCCCGCGGCCTCGCCACCGAATGGCTGGCTAGAGTCGGACTCCCCGACGCCGCCAACGCGAAGCCGAGGGCATTGTCCGGCGGGCAGGCGCAGCGAGTCGCGCTGGCACGCGCGCTGGCGTTCGAACCGAACCTGCTGCTTCTGGACGAGCCGCTGTCCGCCCTGGACGTCGCCGCCCGCCTGACGATCCGCCGGGAGCTGCGGGGGCACCTGGACGCCTTCGCCGGCCCCTGTCTGGTCATTACCCATGACCCGGTGGAGGCGATCGCGCTCGCCGGCCGGCTGGTCATCATCGAGGCCGGCAGGATCGTCCAGGACGCCACCATCAACGAGGTCACCCAGCGGCCCCGCTCTCGGTGGGTCGCCGGGCTGGTGGGACTCAACCTCTACCGCGGCGAGGCGCGTGGCCATACCGTCAACCTGCCGGATGACCAGCGACTCATCGCCGCGGACGCAGCCGACGGCCCGGTCTTCACCGTGGTGCACCCCCGCGCCGTTGCGCTGTACCGGGGACGGCCCGACGGGTCGCCGCGCAATGTCTGGGCCGGTGTGGTGCGGGGGCTGGACGTGCACGGCGACCACGTCCGCGTGCACATCGACGGGGCCCTGCCGATCGTCGCCGAGGTCACCCCTGCAGCGGTCGCCGCGCTGGATCTCGGCGTGGGCGGCGACGTGCATGTGTCGGTCAAGGCCTCCGAAGTGTCGCTGTACCCCGTCTGAACACGACAAGGAGACGCACGCCGACGGCTCAGCAGATGCGGGGGAGCGGGTCGCCGACGAGCATGTCGATCATGCGGTGCCCGCCGAATCGGGTACGACCCAGCACCCGGCCGGCCGGCTCCGAGTCCACGTCGCCGATGATCGCCGCCGCCACGCCAATCGGGTGCTCGCGCAGGGCCGCGAGCGCTTCATCGGCTTGCTGCGGCGCCACGAACGCGACGAGCTTACCTTCGTTGGCGACGTACAGCGGGTCGATGCCGAGGATCTCGCAGGCGCCCATGACCTCGGGCCGCATGGGCACCCGGTCCTCGATGATCGTCACGCCGAGCTGGGACGTCAGGGCGATCTCGTTGAGCACCGTGGCGACCCCACCACGCGTGGCGTCTCGCATGCAGTGCAGGTCCTCGCCGCAAGTCTCCAGCAGCGTCTCGGCCAACGGCCACAACGACGCCGTGTCGCTGCGGATGTCGGCGCCCAGCTCCAACTCGCCGCGGGCGAGCATGATCGCGACGCCGTGATCACCGACCGTTCCGGACACCAGGACCTTGTCGCCTGGCTGCACCAGCTCGGGAGCCAGTGCGACGCCGTGGCGGACGAGCCCGATGCCGGTCGTCGTCACGTACATGCCGTCGGCTTTGCCGCGCTGGACCACCTTCGTGTCACCGGTGACCACCGGGACCCCGGCTTCCTGGGCGGCGGCAGCAATAGTCCGGACTTGTGGTCAAGAACTGGTCTCCAGCAGTTGCGCCAGCTGTGATGCGTCGGTGACTGGGCGCTGGCAGGCGAAGTTGCGACACACATAGGCGGCAGGACGACCGTTGACCAGGGGGCGATCGTGCAGCAGCGGCGGCGTGGCGTCCTGGCCATCGGGGAGGCCCACGGCCAGGACGCTGCCAGGGCGCCAGCGCTGACGATAGACCCGCACCAGCTCACGGGTGGCGGCATCATCCGGCGAGCCGATCACGGCGACCTCAGCGGGGCCGGCCAGCAGGCGTTCCAGCCCGCGCAACATCTCGCCGTAGCCGGTCGGCGCCTGCTCGCAACGCGGCGCGAACAGCGCCAGCGTGCGCTCGGCCCGGCGTGAGAAGTCGCCGTCGCCGGTCAGCGCCGCCAGGCGCAGCAGCACGTCGACCTGCACCGACGAACCGGCCGGGGTGGCGTTGTCCCACAGGTCCTTGGGACGGGTCAGCAAGGCCTCGGCGTCGTCGGCGGTGGCGAAGTAGGCCCCCGTCGGGTTGCCGTCGGCATCGCTCTCGGCGAAGCGGTCGTTGGCGTCGTGCGCCAGCTGTCGCGCCCAGGCAAACCACTCGGGGTTGGCGTCGGCCTCGTACAGCACCAGCAGCGCCTGCGCTAGGTAGGCCACGTCCTCGAGGAACGCCGGCACGGTCGCGGGATGACCCTGTTTCCAGGTGTGGTGCAGGCGGCCGTCGACCATCAGTGTGTCCCGCAGGAAGCGGGCGCAGGCGGCCGCGGCCTCGATGTAGCGCGGCTCGTCCAGCGCCGCGCCGGCCTCGCCCAACGCGCCCAACGCCAGCGCGTTCCAGCTGGTCAGGATCTTGTCGTCCAACCCCGGATGGACGCGCTGCTCGCGGCGTCCGACCAGCGCGGCGCGGACGCGGTGCAAACGGCGCGCGCAGTCGGCGTCGTCCTCGTCGCGCCGTCCGGCCTCATACAGGATGGACCGGGAACCCACTTCCGGATGATGGGGATCGGTGAAGTTGCCCGCCGGCGTCACGCCGTAGAACGCGCGGAACACCTCGGCGTCCTCGCCGGCGGCGGCCACGACCTCGTCGAACTCGTCTGCCGTCCAGGTGAAGAACAGCCCTTCCACACCCTCGGAGTCGGCGTCGGTCGCCGAGTAGAAGCCGCCCGCCGGGTGGCGCATGTCGCGCAGCAGGTAATCGGCAACCTCGGTGGCGATGCGCCGGCAGCGGCGGCTTCCCGTTGTTTGCCAGGCGTGGGTGTAGGCGCGCAGCAGCAGCGCGTTGTCGTACAGCATCTTCTCGAAGTGGGGGACCAGCCAGCGCGCGTCGACCGAGTAGCGCGCGAAGCCGCCCGCCACATGGTCGTAGATGCCACCCCGCGACATGGCCTCCAGCGACTGCACGGCCGCGTCAACCGCGGCGCTGTCGCCGGTCCGCTGCGCGTACGCCAGCAAGAAGTCGATGGTCATGGCCTGCGGGAACTTGGGCGCCGCACCGAAGCCGCCCAGCTCGCGGTCCCAGGCGCGCACGCACACCGAAGCCGCCCGCGACGCGATGCCCAGGTCGACCTGCTCGGCACCTCCGCCGACCTCGTTGGCGGCCCGCAGGTGCGCGGTCAGCCGCTGACCGGAGTCCAGCACCTGCTCGCGCTGCTCGCGCCAGGCGGTGTCCACGGCCTGCAGGACCTGCAGAAATCCGGGCATGCCATGGCGGCCGTCGCGCGGCCAGTAGGTGCCGCCGAAGAACGGCACGCCGTCGGCGGTGACGAACACGCTCATCGGCCAGCCGCCGGCTCCGGTCATGGCTTGCACGGCGCCCATGTAGACGCTGTCGACGTCCGGCCGCTCTTCCCGGTCCACCTTGACCGCCACGAAGCGGTCATTCAGGACACGGGCCACCTCGGCGTCCTCGAAGGACTCGTGCGCCATCACATGACACCAGTGACAGCTGGAGTAGCCCACCGACAGGAACACCGGCACGTCGCGGTCCCTGGCTTGCGCGAAGGCCTGGTGACCCCACTCCTGCCAGTCCACGGGATTGTCGGCGTGCTGCCGTAAATAGGGGCTGGACGCATGCTGCAAGCGGTTCATGTGCCGACCTCCGCCGACTCGGAGATGACCAGCTGGCGGCCGAAGGCACGCTCGACCCGCTTGGTAGCGCGCTGCGCGCCCCAGCGCTCCAGCTCGCCGTCGGTGTCGGTGGCCGTGGCAACGGCCAGGTGCACCGCCTCGTCGGTCACCGTCACATCGAGTCGGGTCACGCCGCCGGTGCGACCGCGATCCAGCCCGTGAGCGACCTGCAGCAGCGCCACCAGCGAGCGCAGCGCCTTACGCCGGCGCGACGGCAACCGATCGAACGACGCGAACCCCTCGCCCGGTTCCCCCTTGTGGTGGTAGCGGGCCAAGCAGGCCAGGACCGCAGTCTCGTCGGGGTCGAAGCCGCGAAGCCGGCCGTGGGTGATCAGGTAGGCGCTGTGACTGGCCTGATCCTCGGCCGAGACATGGCCGCCGACATCGTGCAGCAGCGCCGCGTGGGTCAGCAGCTCCCGCTGCTGTTCGTCGAGGCCGTGCAGATCGCTGGTCGCGTCGAACAAGGTCTGCGCCATCTGGGCGACGAGGCGGCTGTGCGCTTCCGGCCAGCTGTAGCGGTGGGCGAGGGCGAGCACCGAGGCGTCGCGGATCGCCCGGGGGTCGTCGTGGCGGTCGGGTGGGTGGTGGCGGGCGAGGGTGTCCAAGACCATGCCCTCCCGCAGCGCCCAGGTGCCGATCACGAGGCGTTCGAGGTCCAGCAGCGCCATGGCGGTCAGCGCCACGGTCGAGCCAGCGACCGCCAACGGCGCGCGCCGGGGCTCTAGGCCGGCGACCTGTTCCCGCTCGGCGCAGGTCATCGCGATCAGGTCGGCGTGCAGCGCCTCCAGCTGCTTGCGGCTGACCTCCAGCTGGTTGGTCAGTGCCGGCTTGACGCCGGTGGCCTTCGCCAGGGCAGCGACCGCCAGGTCGGTGAGCGTGCCGCTGGTCCCGACGGCAAGGCCGGGGGCGTGGGTGGCCACCTCGGCGGCCACCGGCTCCAGTGCCTCGGTCACCCGGTTGCGCACCCGGCGCAGGTCGCCCTTGCGGGGCGGGTCGGAGCGCACCAGCTCGGTGGTGAGCCGGCCAACGCCCAACGGCAGGCTGACCGCCCAGCGCAGGCCCTTCACGTCACCGACAGACACCTCGAGGCTGCCGCCGCCGAGATCGAGGCACACCGCGGGGGGTGGCTCGAGCACGACGCTGGCGCGCACCGCGGCGAAGATCAGGCGCGCTTCCTCGTCGCCGTCGATGATCCGCACGGTCACGCCTGCCTCGTCGGACATGCGCTGCACCAACGCCGCGCAATTGCTGGCCTCGCGCATGGCACTCGTGGCGCACGTCACCATCTCGACGGCGCCGGCGGCGTCGGCCAGGGCCCGGTAGCGACGGACGGTGGCCACCGCCTCGTCGGCGGCCGAGCCCGTGATGGCCCCGTCCTTTGCCACCACATCGCCGAGGCGCAGCATCGTCTTGTCCACCAGGACCGGCGTCAGGCTGCCGTCCGACCCGGCGTCGGCGACCAGCAGGTGGAACGAGTTGCTGCCCAGATCGAGCGCGGCGATGCGCATGCACAGTCCTCATGTAGCGACAGCGGTAGGACACGAAACGCGTCCTTAGGTGGCAGGTGGCAGGTACACAGCCTGCCAACAGCCTTCCCCATCGGCCGACAAGACCCACACCGAGCCCTTCTGCCAGCGCGCGTTGCGTGGCAACCGCAACCCGTCATCGCCCAACCCCCGCAGCACGGCAGGGATGATGTCGCCGTGGGTGCACAGCGCCGCGTCGTGGTCGGCGAGGTCGCGCACCAGCCGCAAGGCATCCTCGTCGGACCCCTCGGCCAGCGCGTCGCTGGGCAGGACGGTCATGCCCCTGGCGGCGGCCAGCGGCTCCACGGTCTGCGTGCAGCGGACGAACGGGCTGGCGTGAATGGTGGCGATCCGCCGGTCGTCGAGCAGCCTGACCAGGCCTTGCGACTGCGCGACCCCCTTGCGGCTCAGCGGCCGGATGCGGTCGTCGCCGACCCAGTCGTCGGAGCTGCCGGCATGGGCGTGGCGCACCAGCAGGATGGTGCCCATCGCCGGCTACGCGCCCTGGCGGGCGAAAGCGGCTGGGTGCCGCGGCGTGGTGGTCATGCCTTCGCCATGTCGCCACGTTCCGTATTGGCCCAGGTCACCAGCCGTGACACCGAGCCGGCAGCTTCCGAGGCCGACGTGAACCCCTCGTCGCGGCGGCGGCGCCCGCCCTCCAGTGCCAGCTCCTGCAGCCGCTGGTGCACGCTGATGCCCTCGCCCGCCGGCACCCGCTCCCAGCAACCGTGGGCGTCCAGCTCCCAGGCGTTGGTGTCGTCGGCGAGGTTGAGCTCCAAGACCTCGTCAAGCCGCGCGCGTAGGTCAGGGTCTGAGACCTCGATGACGGTCTCGATGCGCCGATCGAGGTTGCGCGGCATCAAGTCCGCCGAGCCGATGTAGATCGTGCCGCTGGGTGCGCCGGCGTGGGCGAAGGAGAAGATCCGTGAGTGTTCCAGGAAGCGCCCGACGATCGAGCGCACCCGGATGTTGTCCGACAGCCCCGGCACGCCAGGGCGCAGGCAGCAGATGCCCCGCACGATCAGGTCGATGCTGCAGCCGGCTTGCGAGGCCTCGTACAGCGCGTCGACCACCGGGGCGTCGGCGAGGCTGTTCATCTTCATCACGATGCGTCCGTCGTCGCCGCCGGCCTCCTCGCGGATGTGTTCGATGATGCGACGGCGCAGCGAGGTCGGGGCGAGGATCAGCTGGCGGTGCTGGGGTCGCAGGCTGTAGCCCGTCAGCAGGTTGAACAGGTCCGACAGGTCCGCGCCGAGGTCGGGATCCGCGGACAGCAGGCCGATGTCCTCATACAGCCGCGCGGTCTTGGAGTTGTAGTTCCCGGTGCCGACATGGCAGTAGCGCCGGATGTCGTCGGCCTCCTGGCGTACCACCAGCGCCGCCTTGGCGTGGGTCTTCAGACCGACCAAGCCGTACACCACATGCACACCGACTTCTTCCAGCGCCCTGGCCCAGTCGATGTTGGCCTGCTCGTCGAAGCGGGCCTTGAGCTCGATGAGCACGGCCACCTGCTTGCCGCGCTCCGCCGCGTGGATCAGCGCCTTGACGATGGGGCTGTCACCGGACGTGCGGTACAGGGTCTGCTTGATCGCCAGCACCTTGGGGTCGTCGGCGGCCTGCTCGATGAATGCCTCGACCGACGTCGCGAACGAGTCGTATGGATGGTGGACGAGCACGTCGCGCGACCGTAGGACGGCGAACAGGTCGACGTCCTCGTCGCCGGCGGTGGCCAGCCCAGGCTGCGTGCTGGGTGTCCACTTGTCGTCCTTGAGCTCTGAGCGGTCCAGTTCGTAGACCGCCGCCAGCCCCCCGAGGTCGAGGGGTCCGTCGACTTCGTGCACGTCGTCGCGGTGCAGCTCCAGCTCACGACGCAGCAGGTCGCGAACCTCGCCGCTGCAGCCCCGCTCGATCTCCAGGCGGACGGCCCTGCCGAAGCGCCGCCGCCGTAGCTCCATCTCCACGGCGGCCAGCAGGTCGTCGGCCTCGCCCTCCTCCAGGGTCAGGTCGGCGTTGCGCGTCACCCGGAACGGAAAGCGGCCGCAGATCTCCATGCCGGGAAACAGCCGTTCCAGGTGAGCCGCGATGACCTGTTCCAGGGGAACGAAGCGCTTGCCGTCGGGCAGGGCCACGAAGCGGGGGAGCAGGGGCGGCACCTTGACCCGGGCGAAGCGTCGCTCGCCGGTGTCGGGCACGCGCACGATCACCGCGAGGTTCAGTGACAGGCTCGAGATGTAGGGGAACGGATGCCCCGGGTCGACCGCCAGCGGCGTGAGCACCGGAAAGATCTGGCGCTCGAAGACATCCAGCAGGTGCTTGCGGTCCTCGGCGGTCAGCTTCGGCCAGTTGACGAAGCAGATGCCGGCGTCGACCAGCGCCGGACTGATGTCCTGCACGAACGCCTGTGACTGCCGGGCGATGAGCTCGCGGGTGCGTTCGGTCACGACGCGCAGCTGCGCGCTGGGCGCTTGTTCGTCGATGCCGCTGGTCCCGAGACCCGCCGCCAGCTGGTCCTTCAGACCGGCCACGCGCACCTGGAAGAACTCGTCGAGGTTGGAACTGAAGATCGCCAGGAACTTCACGCGCTCCAGCAGCGGTGTGTCGGGGCGTTCCGCCAGCTCCAGGACGCGGCTGTTGAACTCCAGCCAGGACAGCTCGCGGTTGATGTAACGAGACGGCGGCTCGGCCGGCTCTTCCGCAACGGCGACAGCCTCGGATTGCACCAGAGAACGCTATCCCATCCTGGTGAACGCGCGCTGAACAGCCTGGCGAACGGCGTCGGGGCTTGCGGTCATCGAACACCTGTTCGATACTGGCTGCGTGACGTCGATGACCGACCTGCAGCGCGCGCCGGGTGCGGAAGCCGCCTTACCGGCCCAATCGGCGCTGCCGTTGCGGGTGGAGCGGGTGCGCACCTTCGACACCCCCGAGTTCGCCGGCATGGCCTTTCTGGAGGTGGAGACGAAGTCGGCCCTCAACCGCGTCAAGGGGATGCCCTTCGCCTGGAGCATCAATCCCTACCGGGGTTGCTCACATGCCTGCAGCTACTGCCTGTCCGGTGAGACGGCGATCCTCATGGCGGACGGACGGAGCAAGCCCCTGCAAGACGTCCAACCCGGCGACGCGGTCTACGGGACGGTGCGGCGCGGGTCGTATCACCGCTATGCGATCACCGAGGTGCTGGATCATTGGTCGACGGTCAAGCCGGCCTACCGAGTGACACTGTCCGACGGGACACAGTTGGTGACCAGTGCCGACCACCGCTTCCTGACCCGCCGCGGTTGGAAGCACGTGACCGGTGCCGAATGCGGGGCGTTGCGTCGCCCCCATCTCACGGGCAACGACAAGCTGATGGGCACCGGCGCGCCGCCTGCCCCGCCCAAGCACACCCATGAGTACCGCCGCGGCTACCTGTGCGGGATGCTGCGGGGCGATGCGCATCTGGGCTCGTACGACTACCAGCGCCGCGCCATCCGGACGTCCGCGCGACTTGCGGTCGCCGCAATGCACGACGTAATCGCATGGCCACTGCAGCCGTGTGACGAATGGGTCAAGGGTTTCCTGGCCGGGATCTTCGACGCTGAGGGCAGCTACAGCTGTGGCATCCTGCGGATCTTCAACACCGATGCCGTGATCATCGACGCGGCCACCTCTGCGCTTCGCCGGTTTGCATTTCGCTGGATCCTGGAGACTGCACCGAACGGGTGCCGGGCGGTGCGGTTGCTCGGTGGACTGTCCGAGCAGCTGCGCTTCTTCCATCTCGTCGACCCTGCTATCGAGCGGAAGCGTTCAATCGAAGGCCGGGCGATCAAGTCGGATGCGCGACTCGGCGTGGCGGCGATCGAGCCACTCGGCTTGGATCTGCCACTGTTCGATGTCACGACAGGGACTGGCGACTTCATCGCGGAAGGCGTCGTCAGCCACAACTGCTTCGCTCGGCCGACGCACAGCTACCTCAACCTGTCGCCCGGCGAGGACTTCGAGCGCAAGGTCGTGGTCAAGGTCAACCTCGCCGAGGTGCTGCGCCGAGAGCTGGCCCGGCCGTCGTGGCGCGGAGAGCATGTCGCCATGGGCACCAACACCGACCCCTACCAGCGTTGCGAGGGCCGCTACGCGCTCATGCCACAGGTCATCCAGGCGTTGGCTCAGGCTCGGACGCCCTTCTCCATTCTCACCAAGGGCACGTTGATCACCCGTGACCTGGCGCCGCTCCAGGCGGCGGCGAGACTCGTCCCGATGGGGGCGGCCCTGACCATCGGCCTGCTGGACGAGGATCTGTGGCGGGTCGCCGAGCCAGGAACCCCCTCGCCG
>Ga0136620_10000303_pt1 | contig 22498 bp, 24 predicted proteins | sample AntDrymUQ4162106_2_FD_104806 | JGI IMG/M metagenome (GOLD analysis project Ga0136620, IMG submission 104806) | Polar desert sand microbial communities from Dry Valleys, Antarctica - metaG UQ416 (21.06) | ecosystem: Environmental > Terrestrial > Soil > Desert | place: Antarctica: Dry Valley... | reverse complement strand
GAGTTCGAGTCTCACCGGCCCCACGTGCCGGCGCTCGCTACGCGAGCAGTGTGAGCAGCAGCCGGCGCAGCTCGTCGTACCGGTCGCCGAGCCGTGTGGCCACGTCGTGCTCGAGCTCGGTCGCCGCATCGCGCGCCGCCTCGAGACGTCGTTTGCCCTCGTCAGTCAGCCGCACGTCGTAGACGCGCCGGTCCGACGTGCTCCGCCGACGCGTCACCAACCCGCCTGCCTCGAGCTCGTCGACGAACGTGAGCGCTGCGGGGGGGCTGACCCCGATGATCGCGGCGAGCTGGTTCTGCGAGCAGGGTCGGTTGGCGGCGAGCACGTTGAGGACGCCGAAGTCACGCGGGCCGAGACCGATGGGGGCTAGTCGTTCCTCAGCTCGCCACCGCATCTGCTGGTGGGCTTGGGCGATGAGGTAGCCGGAGTGCCTGGACAGCGACGCGATCGGGGCGAGGTCCCTGTCGTCGAGCACGTCGAGCAGGCAACGGTTGAGCCACCGGCGCTCGCGCTGGTTGAGGCGAGCGGTCAGCTGGTCGTCACCGCTGCTCAGGTCGGCGAGACGATCCGCAAGCGTCCGGGACCCGCTCGTGGTCAGTCGCAGAGCGTACGAGCGACGGTCGCGACGATTGCGCGCCCGGACGACCCAACCCTTCGCCTCTATCGAGTCGAGCAGCTTGACCATTACCGACCGGTTAACGAAGAGGCCATCCCCGAGCTCGCGCTGCGACATCGGCTCCCGCTCGGCAAGCAGCGCCAAGACTTCAACCTCGCGCAGCTGGGTGTCGTCGGGGATGCACGACTTCGAGCAGTCGTTCGAGAGCACGTATGCCCGGCGCAGGAGATAGCCGACGTGGCGGGTCAGCGCGGCCGGGCCCAACCGCGCCTGCTCGGGCGTGGCGGCGCCGTCGGGAGTCGTCGCCGACGATGCGGAGCTGACCATGCGCCACCTGGTTCACCCGAGCGGGGGGTTCGCCCCATGGTAGCAATCAATTCACCAAGTTGATCGTTAACCATGTTGACGTTTTGGGAAAGGCGGCGATACGTTGCGCCGGGCCATCACCCCGCATGGCCGTTCTCGGAACCGGAGAGGGTGACCGTGGAGCGTCTGGCACGCACCGTCATGCACCACCGCCGCATCGTCAGCGCGCTCTGGCTGGTGCTCTTCCTCGGCGGGATGTTCTCCGCTGGCCAGCTCGCCGACCGGTTGTCGCTGGACTTCTCCCTTCCGGGTCAGCCCGGTGACGAGGCCGAGCAACAGCTCGTCGAGACGTACGGTGTCAGCACCTTCGACACGTACGTCGCGGTCGTCACGGTGCCTGAGGGCGAGACCGTCCAGGAGAACCAGGACGCGATCACGGAGGTCTTCGAGGCCGGCGTGGCGGCCGTGGAGGCGGACCCCACTCTTGCAGCTGTGCAGGACGTGCAGCTTCGCGTCAGCACGTTCGCGAGCACTGGTGACGAGGGGTTCGTCACCGACGACGGGCGAACCACCTTCGCCCTCATGCAGGCTCCGATCCCCGTCACTTTTGGCCCGTACATCGAGGTCCCCCTCGAGCCGGCGCTCGAGCAAGCAGCCACGAGCCAAGGGTTCGACAGCGGCCTGACGTCGTACGGGCTGCTGGCGTCAGGAGGCGACACGGAAGGGCCGAGCGTTCTCGTCGAGACGCTGCTGGCCGGTGCCGGCGCCCTTCTGGTGTTGCTCTTCGTGTACGCGTCGTTCCTGGCGCTGCTTCCGCTGCTGATCGCGGCGGTGTCGATCTTGACGACCTTCATGCTCGTGCTGCTGCTGACGACCTTCAGTGACGTCAGCGTGATCGTCCAGTTCTTGATCGCCTTGATCGGACTCGGGGTGGCCATCGACTACTCGTTGCTCCTGGTCTCCCGATGGCGGGAGGAACGGGCGCACGGACGGGAGAACGAGGAGGCCGTCATCGTGGCGATGAAGACCGCGGGGCACGCCGTGTTCGCCTCCGGAGTGACCGTGGCCATCAGCCTGGTGGCTCTGCTCGTCGTCCCCGTTCCCTTCCTGCGCAGCATGGGAATTGGGGGCATGCTGATTCCGCTTGTGTCGGTGGCGGTCGTCCTCACCCTGCTTCCGGCCCTGCTGTCGAGCATCGGCCCGCGCATCGACTACCCGCGCATTCGCCACGAGGCGGAGGCATCACGGGGCTGGTTAGCGTGGGCACGGGCCATCGTCGCCCACCGTTTCGTCGCCACCGCCGCCGCACTGGTGATGCTTGCCCTCCTGATCATCCCCGTGTTCAGCCTTTCGATCGGCCAGTCCGGCGTCGAGTCGCAAGCGCGTAGTGGCCCGAGGTTCGACGCCTTGCAGACCCTGCGCGACGGCGGAATCGGAGATGGCGTCCTCACCCCGATCGAGGTACTGGTGCCGGCGAGCGACGCGGAAGCGGCCGCGGAGGCGGCCGCGAGCGTCGACGGAGTCCAGCTGGCCGCCGTGAGCAGCACTGCGGGCGACGAGTCTGTCGTCGACGTACTACCGACCGAGGTAACGGTCGACAGCACCGGCACCGATCTCGTCGAGGATGTCAGGTCAGCGGTCCAGGGAGCCGTTGCGGGCGACGCGGGCATCACCGGACTCGGTGCAACCGTCGAGGACTACTTCAGCGCGGTGTACGACAACTTCCCGTACGTGCTGGCGCTGATCGCGTTGATCACGTTCGTGCTCCTGGTCCGCACGTTCCGTTCGGTGCTGCTGCCGCTCAAGGCGGTCATCCTCAACCTGCTGTCGCTGGCGGCCGTGTTCGGCGCGGTCGTGTTCTTCTGGCAGATGGGCAACGGCTCCGACGCGATCTTCGGCGTCTCCGAGACGGGCGCCATCACGTTCTGGTTGCCCGTGCTGATCTTCGCGTTCCTGTTCGGGCTCTCGATGGACTACGAGGTGTTCATCCTGGCGCGAATGCGAGAGGAGTACGACAGCACCGGCAGCACCTCGACGGCCGTCGTCACCGGCATCGGCCGGACCGGGAGGCTCGTCACATCTGCTGCACTGATCCTCTTCTTCGCATTCTCTGCGCTGGCGTCGTCGCCCGGGACCGACATCAAGGTGCTGGGGACTGCTCTCGGGGTCGGCATCCTGATCGACGCCACGATCGTGCGGGCGTTGCTCGTCCCGGCTCTCGTCACCACCTTCGGTCGCTGGAACTGGTGGCTGCCCAACTGGCTGGCGCGGGGCCTCCGGGTCGAGCCCTCACCGCTCCCTCCGCGGGAGCCCGCGCTGCGGACCGGCTGACCGGCTGACCACTCGCCGCGGACGGTGTGACCATGTGCCGCGGATCGCGGGAGGCGTGCGAGACTGGCCGACCGGACCAAGGCGCACCAGAGGCACACCAACCAGGGAGGGCTCGTGGCGAAGCGGGACCAGTCGCCGGACGACATCGTCCGCGACATCGAGGACAACCGAGAGCAGCTGGCGCTCACGATCGACGCCCTCGTGGACCGCACCAGCCCGAAAAACATCGCGCGCCGAGCACTCGCGAGCGTCAAGGCCACCTTTTTCAGCCCCGACGGGTCGCCGCGGGTCGCGAACTTTGCCAAGGTCGGGGGCGCCGTGGTCGGAGTCGTCGCGGCCGTCCTGGTGGTGCGCCACGTCGTTAGGGATGACTGAGCGCCGGCGGTGACCGATCCGGACCGGCTGCCCATCCGGATGCTGCACGACCGCATCCTGGTGAGCCTCGACCGCGACCCCGGAGAGCGCCGGTCGACGAAGGGCATCGTCATCCCCGCGACCGCCACGATGGGCCGGCGTCTTTCCTGGGCACGGGTCTGCGCCACCGGTCAGAACGTCCGGACCGTACAGTTCGGCGACCGGGTCCTGTTCGACCCCGTGGACAAGGCGGAGATCGAGGTACGCGGCGAGGACTACGTCCTGCTGCGGGAGCGGGATCTGCACGCGGTTGCCTCCGGGCGGATCGATGACGGCCAGACCGGCCTCTACCTCTGACCCCGACCAGACTCGACGATTCACACCAAGTAGGTCGCAGACCACAGCGTGTTGTACCGGTGGCGTGCACTCGGCAGCGGTCCGGTCACCATCGACACCTGTGCTATCGGGGTCGCGGTCAGCGCTGGCCGAGTGCCAGTTCCACGGCCTGCGTCTCGGTCAGTCCGCGGCCGGCGGCGGCCGCGGCGTCCCAGGCTGCCTCGTCCGCTTCGCCGAGCCACGGAGCGAGGAGTTGCGCGAGCAACGCCTGGTCGGGGTCAGTACGGGGCAGGTCCTCCCGCTCGCGCAACCCGTCGGCGGCGCCGATCACGCCAGCCGCCCGGGCGTGGTCGCCACGAGTGGCCGCGCAGACACCGAGCAGCTCGAGCAGGCCCAGAGTGAGGTCCAAGTCGCCCAGCTCGCGTGTTTCGTCAGCCACTTTGCCGAGCCGCGCCCACGCTTCCTCGGCCCGCCCGGACAGCAGGTAGGCCGTCGAGAGGTTGAGGTCGTCGGCGGCCACGCCCCATCGATCACCGCGCGCCTGGTCGCACTCCCGCGCCTCGGTGAGCAGCTCGACCGCCCGCTCGGTGTTGGCATCGTCGATCTCGAGCATGCCCAGGTTGCTGAGCGCCGACGCCAGCCGCTTCCGGTCATCGACATCCCGGGCCAGCGAGATGCTCTCCTCCAGCACCTCCCGGGCGCGGCCCGGCTCGCCCAGGCTCCGGTACACGACCCCCAGGCTGTTGAGCTCCATCGCGATCATCGCGGGGTCGCCGAGCCGGCGCCTGATTCGCAGGCACTTCGCGAACAGGTCGCGGGCCTGCTGGTGCCTGCCCTGCTGGGCCAGCAGGATTCCCAGTGTGTGCAGCAGACCGGCGAGCCTCGGCCCCTGCTCGTCCGACCCGAGCACGCTCGCTCGCTCCAGCCAGCTGCGGCCCTCCCGCAGATAGCCGCCGGCGTACCAGAACCACCCGAGCGCCTGGCAGATCCGCAGCCCGACCTCCACCCGGTCTGGCGTTGGCGGCTCGGAGTCGGTGACGCCGAGCCCCCAGGCCAGCGCCGCGCGCAGGTTGTCCAACTCACCCACCAGCAGCGCCCGGGCGCCCAGATCGTCCGGTCCGCGCAACCGTTGGGCGGCGCCCTCGGCCACGGCGGCGAAGTGTTCGGCGTGCTGACGGCGGGCGGCGTCGAGGTCGCCGGCCTCGGCGGCACGGTCGGACGCGAACCGCCGCACGGTCTGCAGCAGCCGCACCCGCGGCGCACCGTCCACGCCCTCGTCGAGCCGCACCAGGCTTGCCTCGACCAGGTCGGTGACCTCGTCCAAGGGGTCGGTGACCTCGGCGACCGCCGCGACCGCCGCGACCGCCTCCAGGCCACCGCCCCCCGCCAGCACCGACAGCCGGCGGAACGTCCCCTGCTGGCGCGGCGTCAGCAGCTCATAGCTCCACTGCATCGTCGCGTCCAGCGTGCGGTGCCGGTCCGGTCGGCCGGTGGCGGCGTCTGCCAGCACCAGGGTGCTGTCCACCCGCTCCACCAGGGCGCGGGGGGAGAGCAGGCGGGTACGGGACGCGGCGAGCTCGAGCGCGAGCGGCAGACCGTCGAGATGCCGGCACAGGGCGACGACGTCGGCCACGTTTGCCTCGGTCAGGGCGAAGCCGGGGTTGACCAGCCGTGCCCGCTGCACGAACAGCTCGACCGCGCTGGCCGCCTCGGCGACCGGCACCGTGACGTACCCGGCCGGCGGCAGGTCGAGGGTGTCCAGCGGGTACTCCTGCTCGCCGAGGATATGCAGCGGGCGGCGGCTCGTTGCCAGCACGGTGGGACCGTCGACGTCGACGAGCCGAGCGACGACACTGCCGCCGGCGTCGCCGAGCTGCTCCAGGTTGTCCAGTACCAGCAGCAGGCGCCTCCCGGCGACCTGCTCGGACAAGGAAGCCGGGGCTAGGTTCTCGCCGGGGAGGCCGATAGCCTCGGCGACACTCGTCCAGACCACCGCCGGGTCGGTGACGGGCGCCAGCCGCACGAAGTAGACGCCGTCGGGAAAGCCGTCGCTCGCCGCGTCGGCAACCTCGACGGCGAGGCGGGTCTTGCCGGCCCCGCCGCTGCCGGTGATGGTGACCAGGCGCTGCGTCGGGCTCGTCAGCAGGTCGACGACCTCGGCGGTCTCCCGGACGCGGCCGACCAGCGCCGTCCGGGTGACCGGCAGGTTGCTGCTCGCGCCCAGGCTGCGCAGCGCCGGGAAGTCGGTGCGCAGTCCGCTGACCGCCAGCTGGTGCAGTCGCTGCGGTTCGTCGATGTCCTTGAGCCGGTGCACGCCTAGGTCGACGAGGTCGACGTCCGGGGGCAGCCGGTCGGCCGCCAGCCCGCTCGTCGCCTCGGACAGCACCACCTGGCCACCGTGCGCCGTGCTGGCGACCCGGGCGGCCAGGTGCACGTCCATCCCCACGTACCCGTCCTCGTACGGCTGGGGCTCGCCGGTGTGCAGGCCCATCCGCACCGCAACCTCGACACCGTCGGGCCAGTTGCGCTCGGCCAGGCCACGCTGGGCGTCGACGCAGGCAGCGACCGCGTCGCGGGCCGACCGGAACGCCACGAAGAAGCTGTCCCCCTCGGTGCCCAGCTCGGTGCCGTTCCAGGTGGCGAAGGCGGCGCGCAGGACCTGACGCTGCCCAGCGAGGACGTCTGCGTACGCGTCGCCTAGCTCGGCGAGCATGCGTGTCGAGCCCTCGATGTCGCTGAACAGCAGCGTGACGGTGCCGCTGGGGGGCGGTGCCGGCTCGGTGTCGGTCACGCGGCCATCCTCTCCTGACCGGTTGGTGACTAGCCTGCTGCACATGCGACTGGAGCGGTCGGCGACGGCGATCTCGTGGATTCCCAGCGAGGCGGTGACCGGCATCGTCTACAAGGTGCCGTTCAGCGTAGGCATGGCGAGTTACGACGACCCACCGCCGGACCACATCGACGACATCTCCGCGTTCGTGGCCGGCGGGCGGTGCCGGTTCGCCAACCGGCTCCACGCCTGGGTCGAGATCGAGAACGGCCGCATCATCGGGTTCGGCCAGGAGGGGGCCGGTCAGCTCGGCTCGACAACGCTGCGGCTCGGGCGGGCGATGACGTTCGCCGCGGTCGCGTTCGCCGACCGGCAGAGTGCCGAGCTGGTCGGCGACGACGCCGTACGGTTCGTCCAGACCGCGGGCGGCCGCACCGGCGTACCGGCACCGCGCCGGGTCAACCACCCTCCGTACGTGCAGTTCAATGCGCCTGCCGCTTGGACCACGCTGACCCTTGCGGTGCGGGTGGACGGGTCGACCGATATCACGTTGGAGGGCGCGAGCCCGTTCCCGCGGCACTGGGTCTACGACGACGACGGTCGGCTGCTGTCGAAGTCGGCGCTGGTGGACTACCGGACCTGGAGCGTCAAGGCGTTCGGTCGGCGGACTCCCTGGGGCGACGAGGAATCGCCGGCGCTGGTGCACGAGGTGGAGACCGCGCTGGAGCGCGAGGTGTCCCGCCGGATCATGACCACGGGCAAGCGGCCGCGCATCAGACGGCTGGCGATCGGCGACCTGCTGACCGAGCAGGGTCAGGAGGGCGACGAGCTGTACGTGCTGCTCGACGGCGTCCTGAGCGTCGACGTCGACGGCGAGGTGGTGGCTGAGGTCGGGCCGGGTGCGGTGCTGGGTGAGCGGGCGTTGCTCGAGGGCGGTCGGCGCACCTCGACGCTGCGGGCGGTGACGCGGTGCGCGGTGGCCATTGCCCCGCGCGACTCGGTCGACGAGGGGGCGCTGCGCGAGGTAGCCGACGGACATCGGCGCGAGGAGGGCTGAGCGTGCCGATCGACACCGACCTGGCCGACGCGGTCGACGAAGCGTTGACGCGCGCTGCTGTGAAGGGCCATTTCTCCGGCGTGGTGCGGCTGGTGCACGGCAACGAGCTGTGAACGAGGGGGCGTACGGCGTGGCGTCGCGGCGCTGGGAGGTCCCGATGCACGTCGGCATGCGCTTCGACATCGCCTCGGTCACCAAGCTGTTCACCTCGGTCGCGGTGCTGCAGCAGGTGGACGCCGGCACCCTCGACCTCGACGTGTCGATCACCGAGTGGGTCGACCTGGCGGGCACGGGCATCTCCACCGAGATCACGTTGCGGCACCTGCTCACCCACACCTCGGGTATCGCCGACGACGCGGACGAGGAGGCGGGCGAGTCGTACGAGGCGCTGTTTGTGGACCGGCCGAACTACGCCGTGATGCGTACGGAGGACTTCCTGCCCCAGTGCACCGGCAAGCCGGCGCTGTTCGCACCGGGCGCCGGCTGCCGCTACAACAACTGCGGCTACCAGTTCGCCGGGCTCGCCTTGTAGAAGGTCACCGACACGAGCTACGGCGAGTACGTCCAGGCCGAGGTTTTCACGCGCGCCGACATGACCGGGCGAGCGCGATGGTCGAGCACTACCCGGCGCAGGACGTGACGCTTGCGCTGGTCGCCAACAGGGAGAACGGGATCTGGGGTCCACTGAAGCAGATCGACGAGCTTGTCTACGGCTGACGCTCCTAGAGCTGGCGCGCCATCAGCACGTCGTCGACGTACGTGCCGTCAAGCAGGAACTCGCCCTGCAGGACGCCCTCGACGCCGAAGCCGAGCGCCTCGTACAGGGTGCGGGCACCTGTGTTGGGGCCGAGGACGCGCAGGCTGAGCTTGCGCACGCCGCGGCGCTTCGCCTCCTCGACGGCAGCCTCGACGAGCTGTCGTCCGATGCCGCTGCGCTGGTGGTCGGGGTGAACCGCGAGGCCGTTGATCAGGAGCACGTGCTCGTGCGACGGAACGGGGCTTGTCTGCTTGAGCTGCACGTAGCCGGCGACGCCACCGTCCACCAGCGCCACCAGCACGTCCTCCGGCTTGGTGTCGCCGAAGTAAGCCGTTCCGACCTCTGGCATGGGTGCAGGTGACACCGCCGGCGTCCAGGTTGCGGCGTCGATGGCGACCAGCACCGCGTCGTCGTCCGGGCTGGCCGTTCGCACCTCGATCACGCCCCCAGCCTGCCAAAGTGAGGGCGGTACGAGGTGGCGGACCGACGACCGGGCCGTAGGGTGCCTGCCCACGCCGGAACGAGGGGAGTCGAGATGAGTGAGCGGCAATGAGCTGGATCAGAACCTGGGCACTGAGACGGTCTACCCGGGAGCAGCCGTCGGTGAGACCTCACAGACAGAAGCGACCGGATCGGACCTCGGGGTGCGCGCCGCACGCGCCTCGACTGAGACGGGACAACGAGACGCGTTCGGTGCAGGTGCCGGGGCGAGCGGGTGCGCCATCAGGGACTCGAACCCCGAACCCACTGATTAAGAGTCAGTTGCTCTGCCAATTGAGCTAATGGCGCCGGTGCAACCGGCAACTCTAGCGCAGCGCGGTCAAGCGCCCGCCAGCCGCTTCGGGGCTGCGATCGACCGCGCCGCTGCCCCCGCCGAGCCCCGGTGCCTGCCGCCCGCACCGGAGCGGTGGGTGTCCCACGCCTCGAGCGCCTCGGCGCTCAGCGGCTTGGCGAAATGGAACCCTTGAGCGTGGTCACAGCCGAGGCTCAACAGCACCTCACAGATCGCCTCGGTCTCGGCGCCCTCGGCGATCACCAGCAGCCCCATCCGGCGAGCCAGGGTGACCGACGCCTCGACCACCGCGATGTCACGGATGTCGCTGGGCAGTCCGAGGACGAACGACTTGTCGATCTTCACCTCGTCGACGGGCAGGGTCCTGAGCCGCTGGAGCGAGGAGAGGCCGGTCCCGAAGTCGTCGAGGCTCAGGCGAACGCCGAGCTCGTGCAGGTCGTGCAGCACGCGCAGCGCGCGCTCCGTGTCGGTCAGTACGGCGTTCTCGGTCACCTCAATGACCAGCTCGCTCGCCTGCCCCCCGTACTCGGTGAGCAGCCGCCGTACCGTGTCGACGAAGCCGGGGTCGACGAGGTTGGGCGCGGCGACGTTCACGGAGACCGGGACGTGCAGCCGTACGGAGCTGTGCAGCTTCCAGCGGCGCATCTGGTTCAGCACCGTACGGAGCATCTCTTCGGTCAGCGGGCGCATCACGCTCATGTGCTCGACCTGCGTGAGGAAGGCATCCGGTCCGAGCAGCCCCCGACGGGGGTGCTGCCACCGTGCCAGCGCCTCCAGCCCGATCAGAGCCCCCGTGCCCAGCTGGACCTGCGGCTGGTAGTGCGCAACGAGCTCGCCGCGAGCCAGTCCGTCGCGAAGCTCGGACACCACCCCCAGCCGGTCGGCGTTGTTGACGTACCGGGTCGGGTCGTGGACCGCGTGCTCGCTGCGTTCTCGCTTCGCCTGGTTCATCGCGGCGCCCGCGCGCGACAGCAGCTCCGACGGGTTGTCGGCGTGCCCCGGGAAGAGCGCGACGCCGGCGCTCACCTCGACGGCGACGCTGACCGACCCGAGCCGGAACGACGGCAGCAGCGCGGCCGCCAGGCTGCGGGCTTCGGCTTGGGCAGCCTCGATGTCGCTCACGCCCTTGACCACCATGGCGTACTCGTCGGCGCCGAGTCGGGCGAGCGTGTCACCGGGCTTGCGGTGCTTCTCGAGCCGGCTCGCGACCTGGGTGAGCAGCAGGTCGCCGGTGGAGTGCCCGAGCGCCTCGTTGATCTCGTTGAAGCCGTCGATGTCCAGGAGCAGGAGCGCGAACGGGTTGTCGCGGCGGACGTACTGGCCCAGCACCGCGAAGAGCCGCCGCCGGTTGGGCAGTCCGGTGAGGGCATCGGTACCGACCTCGCGTCGGTTGTCGGCGAGCCCCCGCAGCGCACGGAAGGCGAGGCCGGTGCGGAACGTGGCCAACAGGATCGCGGTGAGCGCCAGTGCCGACCCGACCACGCCGCTGAACTCAGCCCAGGTCTGGTACGCGAGCACCGCCGCGCCCCCGACGATCGACAGCACCGGGATGGAGAGGGTGCGCCAGCTGGAGAAGATGGAGATCTGACGGGGAGCCGATGCCCACCCCGCGCTCGCGACGAAGACCACGCCGACGAGCCAGACGCTGTCAATCCAGGTGGCGGCGGGCCCCTACCGGCCGTCTCGATGACCGTGGCGCTGTGCGTCGTCGCCAGGCACAGCAGCCCGGCCCCGAGCGCGAGCCAGGCCCGGCCCGGGCGCCAGCCGGTCACGGAGAAGAAGCCCACCACCACGACGACCAGCACGAGGTCGGCCGTCGGGTACGCGACCGCCTCCAGGGAGCCCAGCGCACCCGTGCTGCCGGCCGGGTTCTGCCACGTCACCGCCGCTACCACCGCGGCCGCCGCGAGGCCCGCTACCAGGCTGTCCACCCAGTTGGTCGCGGTGAACTCCTTCACTCGGCGACGCATCATCAGCACGATCGCGGCGTACGTGAGCGGATAGAACGCGAGCCAGGACGCGTCCGAGACCGTCAGCCACGTCGCCTCTGGTCCCAGCCCGTACGCGATCGCATGACCGGACGTGGCCACCAGCGCGCAGGCCGCGGCTGCGGTCATCGCCCACCAGGCCGCCCGGTCATCCGCGAGAGTGCGTGCCCGGATCAGGCAGACGAGAGCGGCCCCGAGCCAGACCGCCCCGGGCAGCCACGCTGCCCAGCCGGGCGACCCGATCGCGTTCCCGACCCCGGCGGTGACGAGAAACGCGTGCCAGATCACGAGCACGCCGATGACCAGCAACAACGCCTGGGCCAGCAGTGGCTGGCCGTGGCTGGTCTGTCGGGCTGGCCCCGATTGGTCGTGCACCTTGGCACGTTAGGTGCCGAGCCAGCGGGGCACCCACCGCCGTGGGGGAGGACCGTCCCCACAGGCCGGCCATCCGACCGAACGGACGATGCCCGCGCAGAGCGGAATATTGAACTCTCAACTAGTGTTGCCGAGGAGAACCGACCGAGGAGGCGACCGCTGTGCCCGCTGTGACTGTCGAGGACCTGACCGTGCTCCCGCGGCTGCCGGAGCCGGCGCCCGAGGCGTCGATCCGCCCGGTCCGCCAGGTCACGACCGCGCCGCACGGCTTCGAAGGCGAGGGCTTCCCGGTGCGGCGTGCGTTCGCCGGCGTCGACCTGGGCGACCTGGACCCGTTCGTTCACCTCGACCAGATGGGCGAGGTGGAGTACGCCCCGGGGGAGCCCAAGGGGACGCCATGGCACCCGCACCGCGGGTTCGAGACCGTCACGTACATGCTCGACGGCGTCTTCGAGCACAGCGACAGCAACGGCGGCGGGGGCACGATCACCGACGGCGACACCCAGTGGATGACCGCCGGGTCAGGTCTGCTGCACATCGAGAAGCCGCCGGAGTGGTTGGTGCAGTCCGGCGGGCTGTTCCACGGGCTGCAGCTCTGGGTGAACCTGCCGCGGTCGATGAAGTGGGCGGCGCCGCGCTACCAGGATCTGCGTGGAGGCGACGTCGGGTTGGTCACCACCTCTGACGCCGGCGCGCTGGTACGGGTCATCGCCGGTGACGTGGGTGGGCATGCGGGACCCGGGTCCACGCACACCCCGATGACGATGGTGCACGCCACGCTCGCCCCGAGCGCCCAGGTCCGGCTGCCGTGGCGGCCCGACTTCAACGCGCTGGTTTACGTGCTGGCGGGCAATGGCACTGTCGGCACCGCGAAGCAGCCGATCCGTACGGGCCAGCTCGCCGTCCTCGGGCCCGGTGACGTCGTCGAGTTTGCCGCGGCCGCCGGGCAGGAGACCCGCTCCGCGACGCTCGAGGTCATCGTGCTGGGCGGCAAGCCGATCCGCGAGCCGGTCGCCTGGGCTGGGCCGTTCGTGATGAACACCCGGGCCGAGGTGATCACCGCGTTCGAGGACTTCCAGGCCGGCCGGATGGGTCGAGTCCCGGCCGTCCACGGCGCACCGACCGACGTGGTCGAGGGCTGACCGCTTGCCGTTGATCGTCGGGTAGGTTGCCGCGATGGCCGAGCTCATCGGCGCCGTCGACCAGGGCACGACCAGCACCCGGTTCATGGTGTTCGACCACGACGGCACCGAGGTCGCCAGGCACCAGCTCGAGCACGAGCAGATCCTGCCGCGACCGGGGTGGGTCGAGCACGATCCCGCCGAGCTCTGGCAGCGCACCTGCGAGGTGATCGAGGCCGGGCTGCGCGACGCAGACCTCTCACACCGCGATCTGATCACCCTCGGGATCACCAACCAGCGCGAGACCACGGTCGTCTGGGACCGGACCACCGGTGAGCCGTACGGCAACGCGATCGTGTGGCAGGACACCCGCACCGACGAGATCACGGCGGCGCTGGAGCGGGACGGCCACGGCGATGTCATCCGGGACAAGGCCGGGCTGCCACCCGCCACGTACTTCTCCGCAGGCAAGCTGGCCTGGATCCTCGACCACGTGGACGGCGTCCGCGACGCTGCCGACCGTGGCGACGCTGTCTTCGGGACGACCGACAGCTGGCTGCTCTGGAACCTCACCGGCGGCACGGACGGCGGTTCGCACGCCACCGACGTCACCAATGCGAGCCGGACCATGCTGATAAACCTGACGTCGCTGTCCTGGGACGACGAGCTGCTCGCGATCTTCGACGTACCCCGTTCGATGTTGCCGGAGATCGGGTCCAGCTCCGACCCCGACTCATACGGCAGCACGAGGGCCGACGGTCCCCTCGGTGGCGAGGTCCCGATCACGGGCATCCTCGGTGACCAGCAGGCGGCCACTGTCGGCCAGGTCTGCTTCGCACCGGGCGAGGCCAAGAACACGTACGGCACCGGCAACTTCCTGCTGCTGAACACCGGCACCGAGCTGGTCCGCTCCGATGCCGGACTGCTCACGACGGTGGCCTACCGGTTCGGCGACGACGCGCCGGTCTTCGCGCTGGAGGGCTCGATCGCGGTCACCGGCTCGGCGGTGCAGTGGCTGCGGGACCAGCTGGGCATCATCGCGGCAGCGGCCGACATCGAGGAGCTGGCCGCGACGGTCGACGACAACGGCGGGCTCTACTTCGTGCCCGCCTTCTCCGGCCTGTTCGCGCCGCACTGGCGTTCGGACGCGCGCGGCGCGATCGTCGGGATGTCCCGCTACAACACCGCCGGGCACCTGGCGCGCGCCACCCTCGAAGCGATCTGCTACCAGACCCGGGACGTCGCCGAGGCGATGCAGCAGGACTCCGGCGTACGGCTGGACGTGCTAAAGGTCGACGGCGGCGTCACCGCCAACGACCTTGCGATGCAGATCCAGGCCGACGTCCTGGGCGTACCGGTCAGCCGTCCCGAGGTCGCGGAGACGACCGCGCTCGGAGCCGCGTACGCCGCCGGCCTGGCGGTTGGCCACTGGTCGTCTACCGACGACCTGGGGGCGAACTGGAAGGAGGGCAAGCGCTGGGAGCCGACCTGGAGCGAGGATCGCCGCGCGGAGGGCTACGCCGGTTGGCGCAAGGCGCTGGAGCGGACGCTGGACTGGGTGGACGTGAAGTAGCCGTGACGTCGAGGACTGGCAGGGGCTGGTGGACCGACCGCGTCGTCCCGCGGATGGTGGACCTGCTGCTCGACAACGCCGAGGTCAACGAGCTTCGCGCGCGGACCTGCACCGGCCTGACCGGTGACGTGGTCGAGGTCGGCTTCGGTTCGGGCCTGAACGCTCGGTACTACCCGCCGGCCGTGCGCTCGGTCGCGGCCGTCGAGCCGTCCGACCTGGCCTGGCGGCTGGCCGAGCCGCGGATCAGCGACCTGACCGCGCCGGTCGAGCGGGCCGGGCTGGACGGCCAGCGCCTCGACCTCCCCGACGCCGGCTACGATGCCGCGGTGTCCAGCTTCACCATGTGCACCCTCCCGGACCTGGACACGGCGCTCGCCGAGCTGGCGCGCGTGCTCCGTCCGGGCGGACGGCTGCACTTCCTCGAGCACGGACGCGCCGACGACGACCGGGTCCGGCGTTGGCAGCGATGGCTGCAGCCGGTACACGGCCGGCTCGCCGGCGGGTGCCACATCGACCGGCCGATCGCCGAGCACCTTGACCGCAGCGCGTTGCGCGTCGAGCGGCTGGAGACCTTCTACAACCGAGGACCCAAGCCGTTCTCGTTCGTCTACCTCGGCACCGCGGTGCGTACGCCGTGACCGGGCCGGAGAGCACTACGACGGCGGACCTGCTTCACCCGGGCTGGACCCGTAAGAGCCTGCAAAGACGCACGCTCGTCGTGCTGGTGGCCGCCCAGCTGCTCAGCGGCGCGGGGCTCGCCGCCGGCGTGACCGTCGGCGCGCTGCTCGCTGAGGACATGCTCGGCTCGACCGCGCTCGCTGGCCTGCCGATCGCGCTGTTCACCGCAGGCTCGGCCGCGGCAGCGCTGCTCATCGGCCGGGTGTCCGCGCAGTACGGCCGTCGGCCGGGACTCGCGCTCGGCTACGCCGCCGGTGCGCTCGGCGGGGTCGGTGTGGTGGTGGCCGCTGCGGTGGACAACGTGCCGCTGCTGCTGATCGGCATCACCGTCTACGGGTCTGGGACCGCGACCAACCTGCAGGCGCGGTACGCCGGCGCGGACCTGGCCGAACAGGCGCACAGAGGCAGGGCCGTGAGCATCGTGCTGGTGGCCACCACGGCCGGCGCGGTGGCGGGGCCGAACCTGACCGGCCTGACCGGCGACCTCGCCGCCGGGGCGGGGCTGCCCAGGCTCGCGGGGCCGTTCGTCCTGGCGGCGGTTGCGTATGCGCTGGCTGCGGCGGTGTTGTTCGCCCTGCTACGCCCCGACCCGTTGCTCACAGCCGCCGCCCTGGCCGCAGAGGCGGCAAGTCATTCCGTGGACGGCTCCACCGTCACATCGACGTCGCGCCACGTCGTTGCGGTCGCTGCCGGCGCGATGGTGCTCACCCAGGTCGCGATGGTCGCGATCATGACGATGACCCCCGTACACCTGCGCGCGCATGGTCACGACGTGGACGCCGTCGGTCTGGTGATCGCGGTACACGTGGCCTGCATGTTTCTGCCGTCGCCGCTGACCGGCTGGCTGGCCGACCGCCACGGGCGGTACGCCGTGCTGGTGGGGGCTGGCGTGATGCTGGTCGCCGCCGGCCTCGTCGGCGCCTGGGCCGACCCAGGATCCGTACCGCTGCTGGCGCTGGCACTAGGACTGCTCGGCCTCGGCTGGAACCTCGGCCTCGTCGGTGGGACCGCGCTGGTCACCGATGCGACGGCGCTGGGGGACCGAGCCCGCACCCAGGGAGCCGTCGACCTCACGATCGCACTCGCCGGTGCGACCGGCGGCCTCGCCAGCGGTGCCGTCGTCGCAGCAGGCAGCTACCCGTTGCTGGCGCTGCTCGGCGGCGCGGCAGGACTGCTGATCCTGCCCGGCCTGCTCGCGACCCGCGCCCGTCACGCTCCCGCAGTTCTGGGGTGAGTGACGGGACTTGAACCCGCGGCCCCCTGGACCACAACCAGGTGCTCTACCAACTGAGCTACACCCACCATGAGCGCGCCGATCCCCGCGGCGCGCCCGCAGGAGTCTACCGGTGGGCGGTCAGGCCTCAGGGTTGGCCGACGGGCTGGCGGAGAGCGCCCCGCGGTGCTCGGCGGCGACCCGCCGCGCGGTGTCGGTGTCGGGTCCGGGCGGCGGCACGAACACCGTCCCGCGGTAGTAGCGCAGCTCCTCGATGCTCTCGCGGATGTCGGCCAGTGCCCGGTGACCACCCGCCTTCTTGGGAGCGGCGAAGTACGCCCGCGGGTACCACCGCCGAGCCAGCTCCTTGATCGACGACACGTCCACCATCCGGTAGTGCAGCCAGCCCTCCAGCTCGGGCATATCACGGGCGAGGAACACCCGGTCGGTACCCACGGTGTTGCCGGCCAGCGGCGCCCGCCCGGCCTCCGGGACGTGCTCGCGCACGTACGTGAGCACCCGCTGCTGCGCCTCCTCCAGCGAGGTGCCCGATGGGAGCGCGTCGAGCAGCCCGGACGAGATGTGCATCTCGCGCACGACGTCTGGCATGGAGTCGAGGGCACCGTCTGGCGGTTTCACCACGACGTCGACGCCGTCACCGAGGACGTTCAGCTCGTAGTCCGTGACGAGTGCCGCGACCTCCACCAGGGCGTCCGTACGGAGGTCGAGACCGGTCATCTCGCAGTCGATCCAGACCATTCGGTCCTGGCCGGCAGCCGCGCTCACGCACGGCACCCTATGACGTCACGCCGGTCATTCGTCCTCGTCAAGCCGGCTGAGCCGAAGCAGCCCGCTGCGCTCGAGCACCACGGCGATCAACAGCACCAATGCCAGGCCGGCCGCTGCCAGGCCTGCCTGCCACCACGACACCCCGAGCGCGACTGCCAACCCGATCCCGGCGCCCAGCCCGAGGACGCCGTAGACCAGCAGCTCGAGTGCCCACGCGGAGCGTTTGCGGACGTGTCTGCGCCTCGCCTGGCTCATTGCCTCCCCACGCGCCGATCCTATGGCGAGGACTAGCGTGGGGCCGTGGTGGCGCGTGTCGTTGCCGTAGGGATCGGTCTCGTTCTGCTGGCGGGTCCTGTCCAGGCCCGAACGGACACCTCGCCAACCCTGGAAGTCGACCCGGCGCTGCCGGGCAGCGCCGCACAGGTGACCGGCTCCGGCTGGGATCCGGACCCCGAGCTGGGCTGCACTCTGACAACCGCGATCCCGGGCGCTGTGATCGGTGACGGCGGCTGCACCGTCTCCGCCGAGGGCGTGATCGGCGAGACGGTGCTGATACCCGCCGAGACGGAGCCGGGCGACTACGTGCTGAGGGTGTGCCAGCCGGCGTGCGACCAGGTGAACGGAGTCGGCGCCGAGCTCAAGGACGTGCTGGTGGTCCTGGAACCGGCGCCGATCCCCGACGACACCACGGCGCCCCCGCCGATCGACAACGGCGGCTCCTCCGACGGCTCCACTGGTGATGGCGAGGCTGAGGACGTGACGCCGACTTCCGGCGACCTGCCGAATCTGGTGTGGTGGGCGGTTCTCGCCGTCCTGCTGCTCGCGGCCTTGGCGATTGCGGTCCGGTTCAGGCGACGCCGAGTGGTTGCGCCGGCGACTGCCGTGGCGGCGCTGCGACCGACGGCGCCACCGGTCGTCCGTGTTGACGGCGCTGGTCGGCCACCCCGGTGGACGATCGGACTCGCGCCCCGACCCGACCCGGGCACTACCACCGTCGAGGAGGTGGACCGATGATCTCTGCGCGCTCGTTCTTCTTCGCCGGTGGCGAGGACAGCGACGTCGAGGTGCTGGAGCGGTCGGTGCGCGAGCAGGGCGCGCTCGGAACCGCCAGCGACACGGTTGCGTCACTGGGTGCCCCGACCCGTTCGCTGCTCGAGCGGGAGATGGCCGCGGTCGTCGGCGGGCTGCTGGAGATCGGGCTCGACGACGTGCTGGTGAAGGGCTGGCGGACACATCGGGCGTTGCGCGACGCGGGGCAGCGCAGCCTCGCCACCAGTCCACACGGCGAGGAGCTGGTGGAGCTTGCGCAGCACACGGTGTCGTCCACGCACTCCCCGCACGTTGACCTGCTGGTCAACGGCAAGCGGGTCGCCACCATCGAGGCGACGATCGTCCTGTCGCTGGACGTCGATGCGCTGGTGGCCGTGGTGTCTAGCGGGAAGCTCACCGCGCTCCGCAGCGGGTCGTGCCTGGCGAGGCTTGTCGTGACTATTCAGGACCGGGAGGTTGTCAGGCGCGAGCGGACGTTCGAGGCACCCCTGCACGTCGCCCTCGGTGATGGTGTCGACCTGGTCAGCTCTGCGCGTCGATGAGCAGCCGTACGACGACCTGGCAGGCGCAGTCGGTGGTGAGGAACTTGACCCCGCCGATCCGGCCCTGCGGGTCGGCGAAGTAGATGTCGGCCTCGATGATCTCGTTCTCCGACCTGACGATGGTGTAGCCGGCGTTTTCGAGCGCAACCGAGAACGAGCGGTCCAGCTCCTCGAGCGTGCCCTCGGTGATCGCGCGTACGGTCACCAGTCCACGGTCGGACGCGACTCGCGTCACGGTGCCGAGCGGCTCCAAGTCGAGGGTGTCAGGCAACGCGGCGGTGGAGTTGGCCGGAGTGGGTGCCGCGCACTCCGCGTCGGCGTGCCACGTACCGTTGTGCGCCACTCGCGCGGGTCGGGGCACCATACGGGCATGGCTGCCGCGCTGGTCGTCCGCGAAACCGCGGGTGTCGCTGACGAGCAACGCGTCTGCGCGCTGTTCCGCCGGATCTGGTCGGAGGACCCCGCCAATGCCGCGCTGACCCCGGTGGTCCTGCACGCGCTTGCGCACGCCGGCAGCTACGCCGTCGTCGCGGAGTCGAACGGTGAGCTGTTCGGGGCCTGTGTCGGCTTCTTCGGCGTGGTGGACGGCGGCTGGGAACTGCACTCGCACATCGCCGGAGTCACGGCGGAGGCGCGCGGCCGCAGCGTCGGGTTCGCACTCAAGACCCATCAGCGTGAGTGGGCGCTCGAGCGCGGGGTCGACCGAGTCACCTGGACGTATGACCCGCTGGTGCGACGCAACGCGTACTTCAACCTGACCAAGCTCGGCGCCCGCCCCCGCGCGTACCTGGTCGACTTCTACGGCCCGATGGCCGACGCGATCAACGCCGGCGACGAGAGCGACCGGCTGGACATGGAGTGGCGGTTGCGGGACGAGCATGTGACGAGCGCGTGTGCCGGCCGCCCGGAGGAACCGGACGCCGACGCGCTGCTGGCCGTCGGCGCGGTGGTCGGGTTGTCGGCGGGCGACACGGACGCCCCTGAGCGCGGCGATCTCGACGCCAGCACCGTCCTGGTCGGCGTGCCCGCGGACATCGAGCGGATGCGCGCCGCCGACCGGTCCCGCGCGGTCGCCTGGCGGCACGCGCTGCGAGACGTGCTGGGCGGCCTGCTGGGCGACGGTGCGGCCGTCACCGGGTTCGCCCGGCCGGGCTGGTACGTCGTGCAGCGGAACGCCTCGTGAAGCTCGCCGGCGTCGAGCTGTGCCGGGTGCTGATGCCGCTGGAAGGACCGTTCCGCACCTCGTTCGGCACTAGCACGGAGCGGGACGTATTGCTGGTCCGCGTGGTGGGCGACGACGCCGAGGGCTGGGGCGAGTGCGCCGCCGACTCCGGGCCGTACTACTCGTCTGAGTACGTGGACGGGTGCGCAGCGATGCTCCGCGCGTTTCTCGTACCCGCACTCTTCCGCGTTCGTGAGGTCACCTCAGACCAGGTCGGCTCCGAGCTCGCCGCGGTCAAGGGGCACCGGATGGCGAAGGCGGCGCTGGAGGCGGCGGTGCTGGACGCCGAGCTGCGGACGACGGGGGAGTCGCTGGCCGAACGACTCGGGGCGGTGCACGACCGGGTGCCGTGCGGGGTGTCGGTCGGCATCCAGGCTTCGATCGACGAGCTGCTGGACGCGGTCACGGGCTACCTCGCCGATGGCTACGTGCGGATCAAGCTCAAGATCGAGCCGGGGTGGGACGTGGAGCCGGTGCGTGCCGTGCGCGAGCGGTTCGGAGACGACGTGATGCTGCAGGTCGACGCCAACGCGGCCTACAGCTTGACCGACGCCGAGCACCTCAGCCGGCTGGACGACTTCGGCCTGGTGCTGGTCGAGCAGCCGCTCGCTGCCGGCGACCTGCGCGAGCACGCCGAGCTGGCACGGACGCTGCGCACCCCGATCTGTCTCGATGAGTCGATCGAGTCGGTGAACGACGCCGCCGACGCGCTGGCGCTCGACGCGTGCTCGATCGTGAACATCAAGCCCGGCAGGGTCGGAGGGCTGCTGGAGGCGGTGCGGATCCACGACTTCTGCAGGGAGCGCGGGGTGCCGGTGTGGTGCGGCGGGATGCTCGAGACCGGCATCGGCCGGGCCGCGAACGTCGCGCTGGCCGCGCTGCCCGGGTTCACGCTGCCGGGCGACACCTCGGCGTCGGAGCGCTACTACGCCGAGGACATCACCACCCCGTTCCGGCTCGAGGACGGGCACCTGCGGGTGCCGACCGGCCCAGGCATCGGCGTGACACCTTTGCCCGAGCGGCTCGCCGCGACCACCACCGCCACCGAGTGGCTCCCCGCCTGACGCATCCATCGAATGCGGGATTCTGGCTGCTTCTGGGCACCGAATCTCAGCCACTTTCCCGCATTTGACGAGGAACGAGCGCACGCAGTGCGCTCGGCAGGACTCGAACCTGCGACCGGCGGGTTAGAAACCCGCTGCTCTATCCAGCTGAGCTACGAGCGCTGGTAGGCAAGCCAGGGTAACGACGCCGGCGACCATAACCTTGCGCCATGGCGACGACGGTGGCCCCGCAGCCGCTGGGGAGCGCGCGCGGGCTGCCGCGACCGCAGCTGGACCGCGGGCGTGGGCGGACGACGCTGATCGTCGTTCTGTCGGTGCTGGCGGTGCTCGGAACGGTCGCCGTGGTCTGGGCGGCCATCGACGCCAGCGGCATTGACGGCGGGGTGGTGTCGCTCGCCCTGGCCGCCGTCCCGGTGCCGTTCCTCGTCGCGGCGTACGTGTGGCTCGACCGGTACGAGCCCGAGCCGATCCGGTTCGTGGCGGCCGCGCTGCTGTGGGGGGCGGTCGTGTCGACGACGTTCGCTGTCCTGGTTCAGCTGCTGCTCGAGCGGATCGCGGACCTCGAGCTGTGGGTACTGCTCGTTGTGGTCGCGCCGGTGGGCGAGGAGTTCGCGAAGGGACTGCTCGTCGTCCTGGTCTTGGTCCGGCGACGGAGAGTGGCCGGCCTGCTCGACGGGATCATCTACGCCGGGCTGGTAGGTGTCGGCTTCGCGTTCACCGAGAACGTGCTGTACCTCTCGAACGCGTACGGCGGGTCGCTCGTCCCGGACTTCAGCGGACCCGCCGCCGCGACGAGCGTGTTCGCGCTGCGCGGGCTGGTCAGCCCGTTCGCACACCCGCTGTTCACCACCGCCATCGGCATCGGCATGGCGGTAGCGGTCCTCACCCGGCGGCGCTGGCTGCGTGTCGTCGCACCGGTTGTCGGCTACGTCTGCGCCGTCGGTCTGCACGCCACCTGGAACGGGTCCACCCAGGTGTTCAAGGGGCTCGGGTTCCCGCTCGTCTACGTCTGCTTCATGGTGCCGCTGTTCGGGCTGGCGGTCTACGTGTCGCTGCGCGCGCTGCGCGGCGAGGCGCGGGTCGTACGCGGTGCGCTCGCCGACGGCGCCCGGCGGGGTTGGTTGCACCCGGCCGAGGTCCACTGGCTGGTGCGGTTCGGGGACCGCTCCGCCGCCCGCCGCTACGCCCGCAAGGTGGCCGGCAAGGAAGCCGCCACCGCGCTGCACGCGTACCAGCGGACTGCGAGCGAGCTGGCGCTCATGCACGACCGGGTGCAGCGCGGTCGAGCGCCGGCGGACGGACCGGACCGGGTGCGTGCGCATCTGCAACGGCTCCGCAGCTGGCGCCCGTTCGTCGTCCTGCCGCCGCTGCAGTTCGTCCCTGTCGAGCTGGGGCAATCCGACCGTCGCCGGGACGCTGTTCCCCGCCTGCACTAGAGTCTGCGCAGCGTTCCAGCGCTCGCGGACGAGGAGGCATGGCGTGACTGAGTCACGGGCGCTCGCCGACCTGGTGGGTGCACTCGTGCAGCTCAGGGAGGGACTCGACGCGGTACCGCTCGGGCTC
>Ga0136620_10000301_pt1 | contig 22573 bp, 20 predicted proteins | sample AntDrymUQ4162106_2_FD_104806 | JGI IMG/M metagenome (GOLD analysis project Ga0136620, IMG submission 104806) | Polar desert sand microbial communities from Dry Valleys, Antarctica - metaG UQ416 (21.06) | ecosystem: Environmental > Terrestrial > Soil > Desert | place: Antarctica: Dry Valley... | reverse complement strand
TCGGTTGACCTGGCCGATCTGCAGTCCCGCGTGCCGGAACCGCCCCGACTGGACGAGGTGGGGCTGATGGCGCGCGAGTTCAACCGCATGCTCGAGCGGATCAGCAGGGACCAGCAGCGGCGCTGCCAGCTGCTGTCGGCCGTCTCACACGAACTGCGTACGCCCCTCGCGGTGGCAGGGGGCCACCTTGAGCTCTTCGAGACCCTCGGTCCGCCTGACGGCACCTCCCCCGCCGACACCGCGGCAGTGGTCCGCCGGGAGTTGGACCACGTCGGTCGCATCGTCGACGACCTGACCGCCGTCAGCAGGGGCGACCTCGGCGGCGCCACCGCCCGGGAGCCGGTTTTTGCCCCCGACATGCTCACCACCCTGCGGCACCGCCTCGACGGCCTCGGCATCGGCGACGTCCAGTTCGCCAGGGCACCGTCGGTGGTGCTGCTGGGCGACGAGGACCGGCTTGCCCAGGCCCTGCTCAACCTTGTCGTCAACGCCCGCACGTACACACCGATCGGGACCCCCGTCCACGTCAGGGCTCATAGCGGCGGTGGGCGCGTCATATTCCAGGTCATCGACGAAGGGCGCGGCATCGACCCCACCGTGCTGGCGTCGGTCTTCGAGCCCTTCGTGACCACCAGGCCTGCCGGCGCGTCTCGGGCAACCGGGCTCGGCCCGACCGTCGTCAAGGCCGTGACCGAAGCCCAAGGCGGTCAGGTTGACCTCGTCACGGCCCTGGGGGCACGACCGTCTCGCTGTCCTTCCCCATCGACACCGCCGACTGAGATCGCCGGGATCGCGAGTGTGCTACTACGAGCACATGATCTCAGTCGGCGTGAGAGAACTCCGGCAACGAGCGAGCGAATTGCTGCGGCTCGTGGAGGCGGGAGAGACGATCGAGGTCACCGACCGAGGTCGGCCAGTGGCCGTTCTCGCGCCGCTGCCTGACCGCAGGACGCTGGATCAACTTCGAGCCGCCGGTGACATCACCCCCGCGACCGCTCAACTCGACGATTTCCTTGACTCGTTGACCACCCCCGCCGACCAACCGACTGCATCCGAGATGCTGGCTCGCCTGCGCAACGATGAGCGCTGAGCGGGCGACAGCTGGATGCATCGGCGATCGTCAGGCTGGCCGTACTCGAACCAGAGTCTGCAACGTTGCATCGCTACTACACGCCTCTTCAGCTACTGCGTCTCTTCGCAGCTCCACCGGCACGTGACGCCGGGCGTCACGCAGCGGCGAGTTCGACGACCGAGAGGTCGGCTGCGGAATGGACTGCAACGACGCGGAGTCCGCATGCCGCGGCGGTGGCCGTGAGCTCGGCGACGCCACGCTCACGGCCACCGAAGTAGGCAAGCATCCGCAGGTCCATATCCGTGCGCGGTGACTCGCCGTCGGCCCCCGTCTTCTCCACGACGAACACGCGGCCGTCTGACCCCGCCGCTTCCGCGCAGCGCCGCAGGATTGCCTGGGCCGCCTCGTCGTCCCAGTCGTGCAGGATTGCCGAGAGCACGTAGCCCCCGGCGTCCGGCGGCAGCGGATCGAAGAAGCTCCCGGACACGACATCGCCTCGGTTGGCAAGACCCGCGGCAGCCAACGCCTGCCGCGCGGCCTCAGCGGTGTCCGGCTGGTCGAAGACGGTGCCCCGAAGCGCTGGGTACGCGCGCAGCATCGCCATCAGCAATGTTGCGTTGCCGCCTCCGACATCGACCACGTCCTCCAGCGACCCCCAGTCGTAGGACGCGATGACAGGCGGTGCCCACGCCGCGACGTCAGCGCCCATCTGCGCGTCGAAGGACGCTGTGCGGATGGGGTCCGCTGCCAGGTCATCCCAGAAGGGGCGGCCGAAGTGCACGGGAAACGCAGCTTCACCGGTGTGCACGGAATGCAACAGGTGGACGAAGGAGAGGTCGGCCCGACCGATCGCGCTCTCGATGTCCAGCAGTGCCCGCATTCCGGAGGGGTGGTCGTCGCGCAGCGACTCGCCCAGAGCGGTGAGCGCGTACCGGCCCGCATCGTCACGGCTGAGCACGCCCACTGTGACGAGATGTCGCAGCACGCGATCGAGTGCGTCGGCGTCGACCTGCAGGACCTCGGCAATCTCCGACGCAGTACGCAGGCCCCGTGTGATGTGGTCGGCCACCCGCAACGTCGCCGCCACGCGCAGCGCCATTGGCGTCACCAGATCCGCCAGCGGCCAGAGCCCAGCGTCAGACTCGCCTGCCTCCGTCACCGCAAACTCCCTTCTCACCGGCCGACGACCGAGCTACGCGCAGGATCCGGCTCCGCGTCCGCAACTCGTCAAGTATCGCGGTTGATAGCTTCCGCGGCTCCGCCGAAGGCAGCGCCGCGTCGCCGCACGGTCGTCATAAGGGGACGGATGTGAGGGTGATGGAGTGGATAGGTGGATGAGCACCAGTGGGCTGTCCCAAGCCGGGCTCGGCCGCATGCACGACGTGATGGCCGCCCGTGTCGAGCAAGGCGACGTGCCCGGTGTTGTCACGATAGTCAGCCGGCGGGCTGAGGTGCACGTCGACGCGATCGGTGTGAAGGCGGTCGACGGCAGCGATCCCATCCGGCGTGACACGATCTTTCGTATCAGCTCGTCGACCAAGCCGTTTGCCGCCGTAGGATCAGTGCGCAGTGTCTCACGCGTGATACAGTCTTCGTCATGGCAGACGTGTCGATCCGAGAACTCCGTAACCACGGAGGCGATGTGGTCGATCGGGTGGCAGCAGGAGAACGCATCACCGTCACCCGCTCAGGAACGCCAGTGGCGGAACTTCGGCCGTTGCGGCCGGCGGTGTCCGCAGCGGTGTTGATCCAGCGACGAGTGCGGCTCCCCCCGGTCGACCCGGGTGCGCTGCGCGCCGACATCGACGCTGCCCTCGACAGCACGCTGTGACCGAGGGGCAACGCCTCCCCAGAGGTGTGCTCGACACGAGCACTGTCATCCTCCTCGGGCGACTCACGGACGCCGCCATGCCGGTCGAGCCCCTCATCACCGCCGTCACGCTCGCCGAACTCTCTGTTGGGCCGCTTGTTGCCACGAGCGAAGACGAACGTGCGGCCCGCCAGGCTCACTTGCAACAGGCTGAGACTGACTTCGACCCTCTTCCGTTCGATGCCGATGCAGCCCGAGCCTTCGGTCGGGTGGCCGCTTCGCTTCGCAGGGCCGGACGCAAGGCTCAGGCGCGGACCTACGACGCCATGATTGCTGCCACGGCGATCACCAACGACTTGCCGCTCTACACCTGCAATCCCGGCGACTTCCACGGAATCGCCGACCTCGACCTGCGCGCAATCCCGCATCCAGACGTCGCTCAGGGATAGCCCAAGTTGGCAGCGGCGCGCATCAACTGCCCGGCGCTCTGAGGCAGGTCCTGCAGTTGGAGGGCTGGTCACGTGAGCGGGACACGCGCAAGGAAGACGCCCGTCTGTTTCGAGACCGGGAACACACCGCCGCCGGCGTTGAACCGGCTTTCCACAGCCCGGCGAAGATCCCTGCGCTCCTCGGACGAAGCGTCCTCAGCGGGTGGCATCGACGTGATGAAGGCGACGACATCATCAGGGTCGGTGCAGCGGAGCTCGTCGTCGTAGTCACGCCACTCCACCCTGGCAAAGCTTCGGCGAAGGATCGCGTCCCCGGTCACCGATCCGAACGCTTGCGTCGTTTCGCTCGCCGCGGGAAGGCCGAAGACCTGCGAGCGGATCTCCCACAGCTCGCGCAGATGCCGGGGTCTCGAGGTTGCCGCGATGAGCGAACCGTCGGGCCGGAGCAGTCTTGCGAACTCGGCGACTGCCCTGGCCGGGTCAGGAACGTGGTAGAGCATGTGGTTGGCGACCCGCCGCCGCTTCGGCCCACAGCCAGCCTGGTCCGCTACCGACCTCGAGGACATCTGCGTGCGTCGGCCAGTCGATCTCCGCCGCCACCCAGGGGAACCAGGCCACTGTTGCGGTGCCGTAGCGGATGTGCAGGTTGGCCCGCGCCGTGAGCTTGGCGGGATCGCTGTATTGCACGTCGCGCAGGTACTGCTGATCGCCGCCGGTGAACTTGTCCCGGCTGCCCGCCGCGCGATCGTCGGCAGCGCTCAAAGCTGAGCGTCGACACGCCTGAGGCGCTCGATGACTGGGGCGAACTCGGCGATATCGCGGACGCTGAAGTAGGAGATCCCCCATTGTTCCCGGCAGGCCAGAAGGTGCTCGGCGATCTGGTCGTGCGTACCGAGGGCGAGGAAGGGAGTGACAAGTGCGTCGTCAACGCGCAGGGCGGGGACCCTTGCGGCCGCATCTTGGGCCGCTTCCCGCCGGTCGTTGCTGACGACGACCGCTTGCACCAAGGCGTTGAGCTCCAGTCGTGGCCACCGGTTACCCGCTTGTTGTCGGAAGTAGGCGATCGTCGCGTCGAGTCGGTCAGGTTGCCAACGCACTTCGTGGCGCTGTCCGTCCTCGAGGGTTCGCCCGAGCATGGTGAAGCCGATGATGTCGGCGTGGCCGGCTGCATGCGCCAGCGCCTGTCTGCCGTTGACGCCGACAAGCAGCGGAACTCGGTCTTGTCGAGACCGCATCGTCTGCACCCTCGGGAGGCGGTAGTGCTCGCCCGCAAAGCTGACCTCCTCGCCATCGAGGAGTTTGCGCAGGATCTCGACCGCCTCCGCCATTCGGGCCTTGCGGACCGCGGGCGGGTCGAAGTCTTGACCGATGGCCCGTATCGGGGAATGAGTGCCCCGCGCCGATGCCAACCTCCAGACGGCCTCCGCTGAGATGGTCGATGCTGGCCAGCTCCCGGACGAGATGGACCGGGTGGTGAAAGTCGTTGTTGAGGACCAGCGGGCACACCCGGAGCGGAGTCGTGCACTCGGCCATCGCGACCAGCGGCGCCAGCGGGGACCAGCCGTCGACGACGTGGTCCCAGGTGTGGATCACGTCCAAGCCGGCGTCCTCGGCAGAGCGCGAGTGGGAGCGCAGCTCTTCGGCGGAGCACTCCCCCAGCTGGTAGCCGAAGCGGAACCGGTGCACATCGGAAGCCTAGTTGGTTCGCGGCGCTGACCGCGGATCCGCGCCGGCAGGTGAAGCGCGTCGAGAGTTGTCTACGACACGGTCGCTGGGATGCCGTCGCGCCGCCAGCCGTGGACGGTGCGGTTGACGGCCCCGGGCCATACCGCGGGTAATAGCGGGTGCAGCGGTCGCTCTGCTCGTTCTCGATGGCGTAGGTCAGGAAACGCGTTGTTCCGCTCAGTTTGAGCCACTCCCCCGCCTGGGCGACGAGCCAGGTCCCGACCCTCTCTGTCCGCGCAGATCTTCTCGGACCCGTGGTTGCATTCGTCCGCCCAGCCGGCGAACGTCAGGTTGCTGCCGCCGCCAGGTGAGCCAGCGCGGCATCGCGCACGGCCTGGCCCGCTTCGAGATGGTCGGGCCAGCACAGCAGCCACACGATCTCACCGGTGTTGCGGTAGCTGTCGCTGGCACGCTCGTCGTCGGCGTAGCGGCACAGCTGCGCGGCACCGACGATCCGGTCGCGCTCGACGGCGACAAAGGTCGCCAGATCGGTGACCCAGGGGCCGACGATGTACTCCGGCGTCTTGAGCCGCGATCGGAGTCGCGTCCGTCGTCAGGTCACGGGCGCCGCCACCGCGACCGGATTCCCGTCGGGATCCGACACGTAGCCGACACGCTCGCCCCAGGGCATGTCCTCGGCCGGCCGGAGGATGTCCGTCCCCGACATTCGGAGTCTCTCGAGTGTCCCGTCCACGTCATCGACGTACACGAACATCTCGAAGCGGGGAGCCGTTCCAAGTTGCATCCCGAACTGATCTTGGGGCCACTGGCTTGCGACAACCGCCAACTCGCCGCCATCGCTTCGAAGCCCGACATAGCCGGCTTCACCTTCGGCCGGGAGCTGGAAGTGCCGTTCGAAGCCCAACAGCTCGTAGAACGCCGCGGTCGACTCGACCACATCCGCGTAGACGACGGGGAAGCACCGGGCTGCCATCGCATGATGCTATCCCCGCTCCAATGTGCGAGAAGTACCGACGCAAGGAGACCAGCTATGACGGAGAAGCAACCACTGTCTGCAGAGCCGCTCGCTCCCGATGCTGCGACGCTGCTGCCGTGGAGTGAAGCGCGCACGCGACTGGCTGCCGCGCAGTTCTACTGGCTGGCGACGGTGCATCCCGACGGTCGTCCCCACGTCAGACCGGTGCTGGCCGTATGGGTGGACGGCGCGATGTACACAACCACGAACTCGAGTGCGCGTAAGGCCAGGAACCTCGAATACAACCCGCGTTGTGCCATCACGGTCCGAAGCGACAACCTCGATCTGGTCGTCGAGGGCGACGCGGCGAAGGTGCGTGAGGACACCACGCTCCAGCGCGTGGCCACTGCATACGGGTCGAAGTACGACTGGCCGGTGACGGCGCGCGACGGCGCCCTTGACGCCGCCTATGGCGCCCCGACCGCCGGTCCGCCGCCGTACGAGGTCTTCGGCTTCGGCCGACGGTGGTCTTCGGCTTTGGCACCGACGACGCGCTCGCCGCCCGCTCCACACGCTGGCGGTTCTGAAGGCCCCTGTCTGACCTGGCGCCCCGAGTTCAGTATTCGCTGTCCGTCTTCGCCGCCGCGGTCAAGGCCTCGCCCTCGGGCGACACCACGAACCACACGTCACCGACGTTCTGGCCGTTGGTGTCACCTGGCGCCTCGTCGCCTGCGAAGTGATAGAGCGGGTGGCCGTTATAGGTGACCTGGATCGTGTCGTCGGTCCGCTCGGTCGTCGCCAGCAGCCCCTCGTCGATCCCTTCCCCAGCGGTCGGTTCACCGTCAGCCTCCAACGCCGGCCAGTTGCTGGCGCAGTCGTCATAGCAGGTGCTCTCGCTGCCGGTGTCATTGCTGAACACGTACAGGGTCCTGCCCTCAGCGTCAACCAGTATTGACCCGAGATCGCTGTCGGCCACGGCCACGGTGGCGGCAGCGGCCGCTTCGCTGCTGTCGCCGCCGGCGGTGGTGGTGGTGGGCCCGCCCCCCGCGCAGGCGACTGCCGTGATCACCACCAGGCCCACCAGCCACCGGCCCGCCGCCGCTCTCCTGCTTTGCACCGTCATCTCGGCTCCTCCCCTAGCCCCCGACTCAGCCAGGGATACGCGCCGGAAGCTGACCTCGGTTCAGCGCCGAGCGCTCACCAGCCGTCGGGAATCCGTTCGCGGACCACGGTGGGACCATCGTGGGACGGGTTGCGGGCATCGGGCTCGGCCGTGACCCACAGCCAGGAATAGCGGCTCACCGTGCCCTCGGCGGTGAAACCAACCTCGGCGCGGCCGCTGGTGTCGGGGCGGAACATGCCGAGGCTGACGAGGCCGCGCTCGGGTTCGGCCAGCCATGCCTCGTAGGTCGCTCCCCGCTCCAGGGCTTCCAGTCCTTCGAGTGTGATGTCGACGCGCAGGCGATCGCCAGCTGTTTGGAAGGCGGCGGTGCCGTTGGCGGTGAACCCCTCCCCGGCTCGCAGCGGCAGCACCACGCTGCCCGGTGACGGCCTGCCCGCCAGTCCCCCGCTCAGCCCAGCCGTTATCACCATAATCACCACGGCAGCGGCGGCGACTGCCAGCCACCGGTGCGGCCGTGGCCGCGGGGCGGCCGCCACCACGCGGTCGCGCAGGGACGGCGGCGGCTGCGCCGGCTCCTGCGCCACCAGGTCGAGCAGCCGCGGCAAGCCTTCAAGCTCGGCCAGTTCGTCTCGGCAGCCGCCGCAGCGTTCCAGATGCATGCGCGTATCGGCCTGCTCGGCCGCTGACAGCCCGCCGAGGACGTAACCGCCAAGGTGGTGGCGCACTTGCTCGCACGTCATCGCTGGTCCACTCCCAGCTCGTCGCAGGCCAACCGAAAGGCTTTCAGCGCGCAATACGTGCGCGACTTGACCGTGCCGAGCGGCAGGCGCATCCGCGCGGCGATCTCGACCTGCGTGAGGCCGCAGAAGTAGGCGAGGTCAAGCATGTCCCGATGGTCGCGTGACAAGCGGTCGAGCGCCGCACGCACCGCCTCGGCCTGCAGCAGGAGATCGAGCTCATCGACGGCCGCCACCGCGGACGCCACACCCTCGGCATCGGCTCTGGGCTGCGGCTGACGGGCACGCTGGCGATGTAGGTCCACGACGGTCGTGCGCGCGATCGCGAAGACGTAGCTGCGCACCGACGCTCGCGCGGGGTCGTAGCGGCTCCCCGACTGCCACAGGCGGGTCATGACCCGCTGCACCAACTCCCCGGCGAGCTCGGGATCGCCGAGCCGCCGCAGGCCGAACGCCCACAGCGGCCTGGCATAGGCGTCGTACAGCACGGCGACCGCTGCCTCATCGCCCCCTGCGGCGCGGGTCAGCAGCGCCGCCTCCGCCTGGACCGACGGCGGCTGCAGGTTCTTGCCCGTTGTCCGCACCACCTGCCGCTCAGTCTCGCCTCACTGGGTGATACGCCGCAGCCACGGCCAGCGGTTCAATCCACAGCGCCAACAGCTGGCGTCGGTACGCCGGTAGGCGTCGGTAGCATCAAGGCTGTGACGGTCGCTGTCCCTGCGCCCACCAGCGCCCTGGTTGCCAGAGGCCGCGCGCTGGCCTGGCTCACCATCGGTTGGAACAGCGTCGAGGGCATCGTCGGGATCGCAGCCGGCGTGGTCGCCGGATCCATCGCCCTGGTCGGCTTCGGCGTCGATTCCTACGTCGAGGTGTTCGCTGGAGCGACGATCCTGTGGCGGCTGTCCAAGGAGCGCCACGGCGCCGGAGTCTCCCAAGCGGCAGAACAACGGTCGGTGCGGATCATCGCGGTGACGTTCCTGATGCTCGCAATCGGTGTCGGCGCCGAGTCCCTCCATAAGTTGCTCACCGCACAACGACCGGACGCAAGCATCGTGGGCATCGTCCTGGCAGTCGTCTCGCTGGTCGTGATGCCGCTGCTGGCGAATGCCAAACGCCGGGTCGGCAAGCGCATGGGAAGCCGGGCACTACAGGCTGATGCGACCGAAACCATCCTCTGTGTGTGGCTGTCGGGCATCCTGCTCGTCGGTCTGACTTTCAACGCGGCATTCGGGTGGTGGTGGGCGGACCCGGTCGCCGGACTGGGCATCGTCTACGTCGCCGGCCGCGAGGGTCTCGAACACTGGCGGGGCGAAGAACTCGACGACTGCTGTTAGGGCGCTGACTTACGCGCCCTGGCCACGCGGTTTGGTGCACGGATGGCACACTTGCACAGGTCGTCGGTGTCGCCGCATGCGCTGAGGGCCCTTGTCCGCTGCAGCTTCGGGGGTTACGAGATTGTGTGACGACAGCGCAGCGGATCCCCACCGGACCCCCGCCCCATCCGGGCTGACCCGCCGTCGCTTCCTGCAATCCACCGGATCGCTGGCCGCCGCCGCCGCGGTGTTCGGAAGGGTGCCGCACCGGTCGTTGGCGGCCACGACCGACGGCAGCCTGCCCGTCTCGATGGCCATGCACATCCACTCGTCGTTCAGCGAGGGGGCGGCGTCGATGGCTGCCCAGCTGCTGCAGGCCGAGACCAACGACGTGGACGTGCTGTGGTGGAGCGACCACGATCACCGGATGTCGGCGGTGGGCTATCGCGAGGCGGTGCACTTCACCAGCCTCACCGAGGAGAGCGGCGGGCCCGGCGAGGGAGACCCGTGGCTGTGGCAGCAGCGGACCAGCGGCCAGCTGTCCACGGCATCGACAGGGGGCATCGTTCCAGCGCCCGCCTCCCCGCTGGATCCGGTCCCCGGCGGCAGCCTGCAGGTCAGGGCGCAGAGCACGGACAACACGGAGGCGCGGCTCGGGTTCTACGCCGAATCGGCTCCAGCACGGTGGAACTACCGTTCCAACCTCACCGGTCAGGCCTTGTTCATGGAGGTGCTGCCCGTCGAGATCGGCCTGACCGGCTGGCTCGAGCTGCGGATCAGCAGCTCCTACCATCCCGCCCAGAACGGCCGCTCAGAAGGTGAGTACCAGCTGTCGTACCGGTTCAGGGGCCGGGCCAGGCCGCAGCGCCGCTCGGTGACCGAGCGCACTGGGGTCATCAACGTGGTCGTCGACGTCGGCGAGTGGAACTCGGTGGTCCTGCGGCCGGCCGAGGACATCGCGGCGTTGTGGCCGGACATGGACGCCCGCGACTTCTCGCTGGTCGGACTGACGCTCAACGCCGTAAGCACCGGACGCAAAGTCAGCGGCTACTTCGACTACCTGCGCTTCTCACGCCAGACCAGCGGTGACGTGCCGCTGCGGCTCCAGGGCAGGATGCAGGCAGCGTATGCGCAACGTCACCCTACGGTCACCCAGCAGCAGGGCCTCGAGGTGTCGCTCGGCCTTCCGCATGTCAACTGGTTCGGCGGCGCGGTGACCCTGCCCGACTACGGCGGCGTCGAGACCAACGCGGACTACAAGACGCTCCTGGAGCACCGCATCGTCCCCGACATCCACGGTCGTGGTGGTCTAGTCAGCTACAACCATCCCTTCGGTCCGGGTTCCGGTGCCGTGCTGTCGCCGTCAGAGCAGGACGACAAGCTCAGCGAGGCCGCGGCAACACTCGTGGGCAACAAGGCCCTCGGTTGCGAACTACTGGAGGTTGGCTATCCGATGCGCGGCGGCGCCGATCTGGCGCATCACGTGGCGCTGTGGGACATCTGCTCGCGCAACGCCATCTTCCTGACCGGCAACGGCACCAGCGACGACCACGTGGCGCGCGACTGGTTCGGCTCGCGCAACAACTGGGTCACGTCGGCGTGGGCGGCGGGAACCGAAGAGTCGGCGCTGCTGGCCGCCCTGGCTGCCGGACGCGCTTGGTGCGGATCGCTGTCGGGCTACCGGGGGAGCCTGGACCTGCTGGTCGACGGCACGTGCCCCATGGGTTCGGTGTCCACGTCGGGTCTGTGGCAACGCCATCTGAAGATCATCGCGACGGACCTACCGGCCGGGGCCAGCGTGCAGGTGGTGCAAGGCCTCGTCGACTACGCCGGATCGCTGTTTCCCTTTGCCGACACACGAGTGATCGCCACGTATCGCGATGCGGAACTGGCCGGCGGTGCAGCGGTGCTGTCGGTCGACACGAGTTCGTCGTCGTTCGTGCGCACCCAGGTGCTGGACGGCAACGGTCAGGTCGTCGGCCTGTCCAACCCGGTCTGGCTGCTGCGGGAAGCACCGGCTGGCGGCATCCCAGAAGCGCGCGGCCACTGATGCACGCGCCGTGGCCGTTTCCAGCGGGTGGACACCCAGGATCCCCCCCGAGAATCGACCCTGGGCGGCCCCGCTGCCGGCCTCACGCACGGTGGCGAAGCCAGAGCGCCAGGGTACGCAATACATCACACAAAGTAAAGTAGTTCATCAAACAGTAATCAAGTGGCTCTGGCTGAGCGGCTAGAACAAGACGGATGGCAGCCCTGACGACCCAGCCCGCGCAGCGTCTGACGGTGGCAGCGTCGGACTTTGTCAGGTCGCTGAATGGCCACCAACGGGCAACCGCGGTCTTTGACTTCGGCGACGTCGTGGCGAGGAGGGGCTGGCACTACGTGCCGCGCGACCATCCTGGTCTGACCATGGTGCGCATGGACGCCGATCAACGCAAGACCGTCCACCAGTTACTGGCGGCCACACTGTCCCCGGCTGCGTACGCGCAGGCCGTGATGATCCTGGCATTAGAGGACGTGCTCGACGAACGGGAAGGTGGGCGCCGGGGGCGGCGGCCGACGGATGCGGCCGTCAGCGTCTTCGGTGACCCGGGATTCGCGGTGCCCTGGGGTTGGCGGTTGGAGGGCCACCACATCGCGGTCAACGCGACGGTCGTGGACGGGACGCTGACGGTCACGCCGCTGTTCCTCGGCGCCAACCCCTCCCGCGTGCAGCACGCCGGCGTGGACGTGGTGCGCCCGCTGGCCCCCGAGGAGGACATCGCGCGAGCGCTGCTGCAGGCACTGCACCCGGCGCAACGCAAAGCGGCGATGGTGGCGCCCGACGCCCCCGCGGACATCCTGACCACCAACGCCGTCGAGGTGTCACCTTCGGCTGCTCCGAGCGGCGTAGCGGCCGGTGACCTGGACGGCGACGCCGCCGCGCTGCTGGCCCGCTTGCTGTCGGTGTACGCGGGCCGGGTGGCGCCTGTCGACCCGTCGTTGGGCGACCCCACCGGTGTGTACTTCGCCTGGGCCGGATCGGCCGATGCAGGCCAACCGCACTATTACCGGCTGGAGGGCCCGCACCTGTTCGTCGAGTACGACAACACTCAGAACGACGCCAACCATGTGCACAGCGTGTGGCGCCGGCCGGGTGACGACTTCGGGCGAGGACTGCTCGCCCGCCATCGAGCCGCTGAGCGAGGGGCAGCACTGTGACCTGAGGGTCAGCCGCGCCGGATTAGCCCACGCGCGCCGGCTTAGCCGCGGCGGATTAGCCGCGCCGGGCGTGGCCGCCGTCACCACTAGCTGGCGGTGGTGAACAGTTGCGCCACCTCGAGGTCGTCGACCACCTCGGCGTAATCGCCACTCGTGTAGTCGCCGATCACCCGCCGCCAGAAGGTGACAGCGGCGATGTTGGCCGGCACCTCGGTGACCTCCCAGGTACCCGGGAACCGGTCGAACGCAGCACCGGCGGCGGCTCGCCCGACCCCGGTTCGGCGAAGGTAGCGCAGGACGAAGAACTCTGCCATCTGCGTCCGACGACCGTGACGGCGGAACGTGAAGGGTTCGGTTCCCACCAAGGCGAAGCCGGCGAGCTGGCGGCCGGCATACAGCAGCAACGGATGCTGGCCCGGCAGCCGGGCGTGCAGCCAGTCGTCGAGGTGATCAGGCACCCAGCGACCCAAATCATCGAGCGTGTAGTAGTCGGTGAACGCGGACAGCTCGTCCAGGTACAGAGGGTACAGGTTGGCCAGCACCTGGCGGCTGTCGGCGTTCGTGACTGGCACCAACTCGACACGCATCGTGGCTGCCATCGAGGCGGCAGCATAATGCGGCAGGGCACAACCAAGGAGGCAGTGGTGGTGGAGTCGGAATGGCGGGCCCTGCTGGAGGCGACGCAACAGCTGGCGACCGGCTATCTCGAGGGCCTGCCCGAGCGGAGGGTGGGGCCGACGGCAACGTTGGCGCAGCTGCGCGCGGACCTGCAGCGGCCCCTGCTCGACGAGCCGGTCGCTGCGCTCACCGTGATCCACGAGCTGGCCGCCGCCGCCGATCCCGGATTGATGGCCACACCCAGCAGCCGCTTCTTCGGCTTCGTCATCGGCGGGGCGGTGCCGGCGTCGGTGGCCGCCGACTGGCTGACGACCGCGTGGGACCAGAACGCCGGGCTCTACGCCGCCGCGCCCGCGGCGATGGTGGCCGAGGAGGTTGCCGCCGGCTGGCTGACCGATCTGCTCGGCCTGCCGGCGAGCGTCTCGACGGGCTTCGTGACCGGCTGTCAGATGGCTAACACCACCGGTCTGGCGGCAGGCCGCCATGCCGTGCTGCAACGTGCCGGCTGGGATGTCGAGACGCAGGGTCTGGCGGGTTCACCCGGCGTGCGCGTGATCGTCGGCGGCGAGCGGCACGCCACCATCGACCGCTCCTTGCGCCTGCTGGGCCTCGGCACCAAGCATGTGGCCGTGGTGCCCGCCGACGGTCAGGGCCGTATGCGCGCCGACGAGCTGGCGCGCGTCCTGGACACCGACGAGTCGACGCCGACGATCGTGTGCGCCCAGCTGGGCAACGTCAACACCGGGGCGTTGGATCCCGTCGCCGACATCGTCGAGCTCGCCCATCGCCGGGGAGCGTGGGTGCACGTCGATGGTGCCTTCGGGCTGTGGGCGGCCGCGAGCCCGACGCTAGCGCCGCTGGTGGCGGGTGCCGAGGCCGCCGATTCCTGGGCGACCGACGCCCACAAGTGGCTCAACGTGCCCTACGACTCGGGTCTGGTCTTCTGCGCCGACCCCGACGCCCACCGGGCAGCGATGGGGGTGCAGGCCAGCTACCTGATCCACGCCGAGCACCAGGAGCGCGACGCGATGGACTTCAACCCGGAGTTCTCCCGCCGCGCCCGAGGGTTCCCGGTCTACGCGGCCTTGCGCTCATTGGGACGCGGCGGCGTTGCCGATCTGGTGGAGCGCTGCTGCGCGCTGGCCCGCCGCTTCGCCACCGTCCTGGAAGCGACCGACGGGGTCGAGGTCTGCAACGACGTCGTGCTCAACCAGGTGCTGGTGCGCTTCCCCGGCCGCGACGGTGACGCCGACCGGCGCACCCCCGACGTGGTGCGAGCCGTGCAGGCCGACGGCACCTGCTGGCTGAGCGGCACCGTCTGGCAGGGTCGTCCTGCGATGCGGGTGTCGGTGTCGAACTGGTCGACGACGCCTGACGACGTCGACCAGTCGGTGGCGGCGATCCTGCGTTGTGCCGAGGAGGTCGGCTGAGTCAGCGGCCGCCCGCAGAGCGGGTGCCGCCGGCGTGGGGGCGCGTGCCGCCGGCCGAGCTGCGCGTGCCGCCGGCATGGTTGCGGGTGCCGCCGGCATGGCTGCGGTGGGCGGCGTCGAGCTCGACCAGTGCGGCACGGTCAACGTCGCTGGCACGAAACACCGCCACCCGGCACGGCGTTGACGCCCGTAGGGTGCAGGCGCGCAGGCTGGCGTTGAACAGCGCCTGCTCCCCAACCACCGACCCGGGGCCGGCCTGGCCGACCACCTCGGCGTCGCACTCGACGCTCAGGACCCCGTAGAGCAGGACGAACAGCTCGTCGCCGCGCTCGCCCTGGATCACCAGCGGTTCGCCCTGCGCAACCCGGCGGATCTCCGGCGCGTGCTCGGCGGTCATCACGCGCTGGGTCAGGGTGCGCTCCAGGGCGGATTCGGCGGCGGTGATCAGCGGCGGTAGTTCCCAGCGGCCAGCCGTCGCCCATCACCGGCTCCGGCCGCAGGTCGGCGAACGCCGCTGCGGGTACACGTGCGGTGACGCCCGCGAACCGCAGGGTGTGCATCCCCAGGTGACCGCGGCCCAACTGCCCGTAGCCGCTGATGCGCCCGTCCTCGTCGACGTCGATGGAGGCACGTAGCCCGTTGGCGAAGCGGAAGCGCACCCCCCTGTGCGCCGTGCCGCCACCGCTGGCCGGCGGTGGTTGCCCGCAGCGGCATGATGTCGGAACAGGCCAGCCCACGCAACGGTAAGGAGGATCGACGTGCAGATGCCCAGCGGCACGGTGACGTTCCTCTTCACCGACATCGAAGGCGGCACCCGCCGGTGGCAGGAGGAGCCTGAGCCGATGTCGGTCGCGGTCACCCGCCACGACGACATCCTTCGGGACGGCATCGCGCAGCACCGCGGCGTGGTCTTCAAGACGGTGGCTGATGCCTTCTGCGTCGCGTTCGCCTCGGTGGACGAGGCCGTGGCGGCGGCGCTGGACACCCAGATCGCGCTGGCCGGCGAGCCGTGGCCCACCCGTGACCCGCTGCGCGTGCGGATGGCGCTGCACACCGGCGGTGCCGAGCTGCGCGACGACGACTACTTCGGACCGACCCTGAATAGGGTGGCTCGGATCATGGCCACCGCCAACGGGGGCCAGACGCTGCTGTCGACCGTCACCGCAGAGCTGGGCCGCGACCTCCTGCCGCCCGACGCGGAACTGCTGGACCTGGGCGCTCACCCGCTCAAGGACATTCAGCGCCCCGAGCGGCTGTTCCAGCTCGTCCACTCGAGGCTGCCGCGTGACTTCCCGCCGCTGCGCGCGTTCGGGTCGCTGCCCAACTACACCACCCCGCTGGTGGGGCGGGAGCGCGAGACCGTGGCGGTCGTCGACCTGCTCAAGCGGGAGGCCGTGCGACTGGTGACGCTCACCGGTCCCGGAGGGATCGGTAAGACCCGTCTGGCCTTGCGCGTCGTCGACGAGCTGGCCGCCGACTTTCGCGACGGCGTGTGGTTGGTCGGCCTAGCGGCGGTGCGCGATCCGGCGCTCGTCGCCCCGACCATCGCCCATGCGCTCGCTGTGCGCGAGAGCGCGGGCACATCGCCGTTCGAAAGCCTCAAGGGCTATTTGCGAGACCAGCACGCCCTGCTGGTACTCGACAGCTTCGAGCGCGTCGCGGCGGCGGGCCCGCTGGTCGCCAACCTGCTGACCGCCGCCCCAGGCCTGGTGGTGTTGGTGACCAGCCGGGCGGTGCTGCGGGTCCGCGGTGAGCACGAGTTCAGCGTCCAGCCGCTGGGGTTGCCGTCGCAGTACGAGCGCGATCCCGAGCACAGCGCTGCCGTGGCGCTGTTCGCCGAACGTGCTCGCGCCTCCAACCCCTCGTTCGCCATCACCAAGGAGAACGCCGCCGCAGTCGCCGAGATCTGCCGCCGTCTGGAGGGTCTGCCCCTTGCCATCGAGCTTGCGGCGGCGCGCGTGCGACTGCTGCCGCCTGCGGCGCTGCTGTCGCGTCTGTCCAGCCGTCTGCGCCTGCTCACGGGCGGCGCCGCCGACCTCCCCGAGCGCCAGCGCACGATGCGCGGTGCGATCGATTGGGGCCACGACCTGCTTGGCGAAGACGAGCAGACGCTGTTCCGCCGCCTCGCGGTCTTCGCGGGTGGCTGGGCGCTGGACGCCGCCGAGGAAGTGGCCGGCGAGGACCTGGACCTCGACGTGCTCGACGGGATGGACTCGTTGCTGGGGCAGAGCTTCGTGCGCAATCTCGGCGGCGAAGGGATCGAGCCACGCTTCGCGATGCTGGAGACCATCCGCGAGTACGCCTTGGAGCAGCTGCAAGGCAGCCGTGAAGCGCCTGCTGTCGCCGCGCGCCACGCGGTTTACTACTTGGACTTGGCCGAGCGCGCGGCGCCGCATCTGCGTGACCGCGACCAGGTGGTCTGGCTGACGCGGCTGGAATCCGAGCACGCCAACTTCCGGGCGGCCCTGCGCTGGGCCGACGAGCAGGTCGACGTCGACACCGTGCTGCGCCTGTCGGCTGCCTTGGGCGGCTTCTGGCGCGTCCACTGCCATTTCACCGAGGGACGGCACTGGCTGGAACGGGCGCTGTCGCTGTCGGTGGGTCAGTGCACGGCGCTGCGGGCGACGTTGTTGGACCGCGCCACCGTCTTCGCGCGCGCCCGCGGTGACTACGCCCCGGCGGAGGCGCAGCAGACCGAGGCGGTGCAGCTCCAGCGCGAACTCGGCGACGGTGACGCCCTGGCCTCCGCGCTGAAGCTGCTGGGAGCGCTGCGCTACGACCAAGGCGACGTCGCCGGCGCCCGCCGGTTGATGGAGGAGAGCCTGACGGTTCGCCAGGAGCGTGGCACCGACGAGCGCGCGGCCGCGGAGACGATGAGCAATCTGGGGGTGCTCGCTCACGGGGCCGGCGCACTGGACGCGTCCGCTGACTATTTCACGCGCGGTCTGGCCATCTTCCGGCGCACCGGCGACGACGAGGGAATCGCTCGGCTGGTGATGAACCAGGGCAACCTGTACTTGGACCGCGGCGACCACCAGCGGGCGGCGGCGCTCACCCGTGAGGCCATCACCCGCTTCCACGGGTTGGGCAGCACCTGGGATCTCGTCGACTGCCTGGACTTTCTGGCCACCAACCTCGGCCTGCGGGGCCGCACGGAGCAGGCTGGCACGCTGTTTGGCGCCTCCGAGGCGCTGCGCGAAGCGATCGGGGCCGTGCGTCCCGACCCGGAGCAGTCCGACTACGAGGCCAAGGTCGCGGCGACCCGTGCGGCCTGCGACGCCGACATGCTGGCCGACGCCTGGGCGATGGGACGCACCATGACCGTGAATCAGACGGTTGCTTACGCCCTGGTCGATGAAGAGCAGGGCTGAACTATGCGCGTGCTGATCTTCCACGGTTATTTGCTACGCGGAACCGGCAGCAACATCTACAACGCCAACCTGGCCCGGGCGCTGGTCGCCGACGGCCACGAGGTGCACCTGTTGTGCCAGGAGCCCGCCGCCGAACAGCTTTCCTTCATCGACGCGGTTGGATCTTGGTCCGACGGCGACCTGACGCTGCGGACCCTGCGCGAGCCCATCCGCTGCACCGCCTACCGGCCCGACATCGGCGAGCTGCTGCCGGTCTACGTTGACGACCCTTATGAGGGCTTCACCGCCAAGGCGTTCCGCGACTGCTCCGACGACGAGCTGGCGGCCTACGTCCAAGCCAACGTCGCCGCCGTCGGCGACGTTGGCGCCAGGGTGTCGCCCGACGTGGCGCTGGCCAACCATGCCGTGATGGGCCCGCTGATCCTCGCCCGCGCGCTGGACGACACGGTGCCCTACGCGGTGAAGATCCACGGCAGCGCGATGGAGTACACGGTGCGCCCGCAGCCGGAGCGGTTCCTGCCCGCGCTGCACGAGGGGTTGGCGCGCGCCCGGGGGGTGCTGGTCGGCTCCCGTCACGTCGCCGAGCGTCTGTGGGAGGTCGCAGGCGAGGTGTGCGACCGGACCCGGCTGGGTCCCCCGGGCGTGGACGTCGCGGCGTTCCGGCCCCGCCCGGCCGACGAGGCCACGGCGAACTTGCGGGTGCTCGCCGAGCAGCTAGCCGCCACCACCGCGTCCTGGGGCGGCGAGGCCGGGGCCGTCGAGACCCTTCGCGCCCTTGATCCCTCCGTGCACCGGATCGTGACCTACCTGGGCAAGCTGATCGTCTCCAAGGGCGTTGACCTGCTGCTGGCCGCCTGGCCACTGGTCACCGCGCAGGCGCCCTCGGCACGTCTGTGCGTCGTTGGCTTCGGGACCTATCGCGAGGCGCTCGGCGACATCGTTGATGCACTTGCCCGAGGCGACCTCGACGGCCTGGGCGAGATTGCCCGACGCGGGCGTGAGCTGGAAGGCGGGCCCGCTGGGGAGCTGACCTACCTGCGTGCGTTCCTCGACTCGTTGGACGACGAGGCGGCGCAGGCCTACCGGCAGTCCGCGCAGGCCGCTGTTGGCACAATCGCCTTCACGGGCCGCCTCGAGCACGAGGCGCTGCCACTACTGCTGCCCGCCTGCACCGCGCAGGTCGTGCCCAGCACCTTTCCGGAGGCCTACGGGATGGTCGCCGCTGAGGCGGCGGCCTGCGGCATGTTGCCCGTCTGCGCCGGCCACTCGGGCCTGGCCGAGGTCGCCGCCACGCTCGCCGAGGCGCTGGACGAGCCCTTGCGCCGGCTGCTCACCTTCCCGCGCGGGCCCGCTGCGGTCCGCGACATTGCCGAGCGACTGGTCGTCTGGCTGACGCTGCCGGACGATCAGCGAGACCGAGCGTCAGCCGCTCTCGCCGCCGTGGCCCAGGAACGCTACGGCTGGGACCGTGTCGCCCAAGGCGTGGTGGCCGCCGCCCGCGGCGACCTCGGCGCGCTTCCGCCCCCGTAGCATCGCAACCGGGTGCGGTTTCCGTCGCCGGCGCGGCGCGATGCACACAGTCGCGCAGCCGAAGTCAATCGTGTGCGGGTTCCGTCGCCGGCGCGGCGCGCTGCACACGGAGGCGTCGCGACGGCGCGCTGCACACGGAGGCGTCGCGTCAGGCCTGGTCGTCGGCCCAGGCGGCGAGCAGGCCGCGATAGTGGGCGACGAAGTGGTCGTGCTCGTGCGACGGGAACGTCGAGCGCACCGTGTCGACCAGCAGGCGGTCGAACTCGCCACTGCGGACGAACTCCACCAGCAGCTCGTCGACGTGGCCAAGGTGGCGGTCGCAGAACTCGGCATACTGCTCGGCCGAGAAGTAGTCGTCCGCCAGCCGGCGGTAGGCCCCCAGCTTCTCGGAGTAAGAGCGATCGCTGTCGGCGATGGCGAACCATCGCGGAGGCGTGAGGTCGACTCCCATCGGCCGGCCGGTCGTCGTGGCAAAAACCGACCAGCGCAGCAGCGCTTTGATGGCCCAGGGGAAGTAGTAGTGCAAGCTGGTCAGCGACACGTCCGGGCAGGCGTTGGCGTAATCGATCGGGAAGACCTCGTCGTCCTTGACCAGCGTCTCGCAGGAATTGAACTCCCAGCGAAAGAAGCTGTTGACGGTCTTGCCGATCGTCACAACCTCCGCGCCGGTTGACGGGTTGAGAAAGTCATGATCGACCTGGTAGCGGTCGTGCATCGGGCGGTCGGGGTCGAACCGCATGACCAACGTCTCGGCGCCGATGGACAAGCTGCGCGCGAACACGTCGAAGCCGTCTACCGCCTTCTGCAGGTGCATCAGCCGCTGACCGGACTCATCGTAGCGCCGCCGCAGCGTCTCTGGCCCGTCGATGCGGCTGACGCCTACCCAGGCGCCGCCGTCGAACGGCTTCATGTACAACGGGTAGCCGATCGCCTCGGCGACCTCCTCGAGATCGAAGGAGCGGTTGTAGCGGGCGGCGGTGTAGGGCCAGCGCACGTTGTCGACCGGTTGCTTATACGGGATCAGCCACGTCTCGGGGACCTTCAACCCTAAACGAATCATCGCGCAATAGGCCGCGTGCTTCTCCATCGACTGGAAGGTGAACGGGTTATTGAGCAAGTAGACGTCGTCCATCAGGGCGACCTTCTTCAACCACTCACGCGGCACGTAGTACCAATGCGCGAGGCGGTCGATCACCAAGGCGTAGCGAGGCTGCGCGCGCAGGTTGAACGGCTCGATGGTGATCCGCTCGGAAGCGAAGCGGTGGCGCTGCCCGCCGTGGTCGATGTCGAGGGCGGCCCGTGCCAGCAACTGCTCGAAAGCGGTTGACCAGTCCTCCTCGGTGCCCAGCAGCAGGCCGAGCAGGTGCGTGGCGGCCATCGGCTCTCCTCGTCTCGCCGTTCTCGCCGTCGGTCTGCCCAGTGCCCACTGGCCGGCTACACGAAGCGGGGCAGATGGTGTGCCAACTGCGCCCGCCACGAAGGCCAGTCGTGGGCAACGTCGTACCCCCACAGGTCGGCCTCATGCGTCAATCCCTTGGCGGCAAGCAAGGCCGCGAAGCGCCGGGTGCTCTCCAGCGCGCCCGTGGTGTCCTCCCACATCCCCTGCCCGCAGATCAGTAGCAACCGGGCCTGCTCCCGCAGCCACTGCAGGTGGCTCCCGTCGAGGTTGGCAACGTAGTCGACCGGGTTGTTGAAGTACACGGCGTCACCCCGCTCGCCGGGGGCCAGCAAGGAGATGTCGTAGACGCCGCTCATGCAGATCGCGACGGGGAACAGGTCGGCGCGCCGCAGCGTCAGGTTGGCGGCGTGGTAGGCGCCGAAGCTGCAGCCGGTCACCAGGATGTCGAGCGGTCCCCCGCAGTCGTCGTGGATGAACCCCACCACCTGGTGGACCAGCCAGTCCTCGTAGCGTCCGTGCCGCCGGGCCGCCTCCTCCAGCGATACCCCCGGAGCGAACCAGCTGTCGGAGTCGTAGGAGCTGACGCTGTAGACCTTGAGGCGGCCCCCGTCGATGAGCCAGCGCACCGCGTCGACCATCCCGTTGCGCTCCCAGTCGCCAACGTCGCCTTGCTGCGACGCGAAGGCGATCAACGGGCGGCCGTGGTGACCGTAGGCGATGACCTCGCCGTGCGCCCCCGTGGCCGGCGACCGCAGCGACAGCCGCTCACGCCTCACCGCCAGACCCGCGCCAGCAGGTCGACCAGGTTCGGATCGAAGGTGTCGCGCCAGGCGACGTAGTTGTGTGCGTCGCGGTTGACCAGCAGCCGCGCGTCGTAGCCCTGGCGCCGCAGCGCGCGGGTGACCGCGCGGTTGTTGGCCAGGTTCTCCTCGACCGCGCCGCACGTCAGCGTCACTGGGATCGGACGAGATGCCGAGGACGCGTTGAGGACTTCCCCCACGAAGCGCGCGATCCGCCGAAAGCGCGGGAAGCCCGACTCCTGGCGGTCGTAGCGCTGGCGAAAGAAGCTGCCCGACTGCAGGAACAGCCCGGCGAAGACGCCTGGACGGCTGCGATGGACGTGCAGCATGGCCAGCGCGCCGAGGCTCGCGCCCATACCCACGATGGGGTGTTGGCCGTTCGGCGCGAGCCATGCCAAGGCGGGGACGATGTCACCGGCCAACGCCCGCGCGTAGGCGGCGGACGCCGAGTAGTGCTCGTTGCGTTCCATCGGGTCGAGCAGCACCGCTCGCAGCGGCGGGAGCCGACCGGCCTGGGTCATCCGGTCCAGCAGCCGCGGCAACTCCGACATCCGTGCGTACTCGGAGCCGTCGTGGGCGATCAGCAACGGCAACGGCGCTTCGGGGTCGGCATCGCGGCTGGTCCAGATCCTGACGGAGACGTCGGCACGGAGCCGGAAGCTGGGCACCGTCGTGTCGAACAGCTGCCCGCCGAGCGGTTCGTCGTCGCACCACGCCGGAGCCCGGTAGCCGGGGAACTCCACCACCGAGCGGTCTCCGAACGCTCCAGGGGCGCGCAGGGGGTTGTCGGCGTCACAGAAGGTCTCCACCCCGCCGCTGTGGTGGCAACCCTCGAAGGCGTACTCCATGCGGTCAACGGCGGGCCGCCCGAAGGTGAGTTCCCACACATCGGTGCCAAGTGGCTTGACCAGATAGGGGCCCTCGCGAGGACGCTGCAGATCCTGGCGCAGTCGCAGCCAGGCGAACGCTCCGTCGGGATCGTGCAGCCGGAAGACCACCCGGTCGTCGCCCACCACGGGAGCGGCCAAGGCAGGAGCGGGGGTCACCGCCTCACCATACGGGCGCTACCGATGGCCACG
>Ga0136620_10000300_pt1 | contig 22582 bp, 21 predicted proteins | sample AntDrymUQ4162106_2_FD_104806 | JGI IMG/M metagenome (GOLD analysis project Ga0136620, IMG submission 104806) | Polar desert sand microbial communities from Dry Valleys, Antarctica - metaG UQ416 (21.06) | ecosystem: Environmental > Terrestrial > Soil > Desert | place: Antarctica: Dry Valley... | reverse complement strand
CTGGGTCGAGCGCGAGCCCTCCCCCCGGCTCCCGGGCTACGGCGACCCCGTCGCCCAGGGCGACGGGAACCGCGCTCGCGAGTACCACTCGCGCAATCCCGTCGATCGGCTCACGCGAGGCCTACCACACGGCTGGCGGGTCACGATCGACTGGATTGTCACGATCGTCGGCGCGATCGCGATCGTGCTCGCGATCAAGGCGTGGGTGGTCAATCCGTACCGCATTCCATCCTCGTCGATGGAGCCGACGCTGCACTGCGCCGCTCCCGCCGACAGCTGCGAGGCACGCTTCTCGGACCGCGTGCTCGCAAACCGCTTCATCTACCACTTCACCGAGCCGGAGCGCGGCGACATCGTCGTCTTCGAGACCCCGCTCAAGGCGCAGCAGCAGTGCGGCGCCGGCGGCACCTTCGTCAAGCGGCTGATCGGCTTGCCCGGCGAGCGCCTCGAGTTGCGATCGGAGAAGGGGCTCAACTTCGTCTACATCGACGGGCGCAAGCTGGACGAGTCGGAGTACATCTCCGACAACCGGCGCGACCAGGGCGGGCCCGAATCGTTCACGGTCCCCCAGGGGCAGTACTTCATGATGGGCGACAACCGGTCGAAATCGTGCGACTCGCGCGTGTGGGGCAGTGTCCCGCGCGAGAACCTGATCGGCAAGGTCTTCGCCACCTACTGGCCGCCCAACCGCATCTCGATCCGCTGACGCGACCGGCCGCGCAAGGCTCCCCGCCGGGCAGAGCCCAACTCCGCCTTCCGTTCGGCCCGCGAGCGAGCCGCCGGAGGCGTCAGGGCGGCGCTGACTGACCCTTTCGCTATCATTGGCCCCCCGGCTTCGGCCGATCCCTTCTAATGAGCACGATCATCGACAGCATCGAGCGGCGACAGCTGCGCCCCGACCTGCCCCGCTTCAAGGCGGGCGATACCGTTCGCGTGCACTTCCAGGTGATCGAGGGCACGCGCCGCCGGCTCCAGGTCTTCGAGGGCATCGTGATCAAGCGCCAGGGGTCGGGCACGCGCGAGACGTTCACCGTACGCAAGCAGTCCTTCGGCGTCGGCGTCGAGCGCACGTTCCCGCTCCACTCGCCCAAGATCGAGAAGATCGAGGTCGCCGCCATCGGAGACGTCAGCCGCGCCAAGCTCTACTACCTGCGCGGCAAGGTGGGCAAGAAGGCGCGCGTGCGCGAGCTGCGGCAGGCGCCGGGCGCGAAGGCGCGGCCAGCACCGGTCGCGCCGAGCGGGACCGAGCCGGAAGACGCTCTCGCTGCGGAGACTTCTGCCACGTAGCTCCGCCTGCGTATCTGCACGCTCTTGTGACGGAGTCGTCACGACTCGCGCCGGAGCCGTCGCTAAGCTCGACCGGTGGCGCGTAGCAGTGGGCAGCGGCTCCTCTCGTTCGACCGGAAGCTGGGGGCGCGGTTCGTCGCGGGTGCGGACGAGGCGGGGCGAGGCTCGCTGGCCGGGCCGCTCGTCGTCGCCGGCGTGCTGCTCGACTACAACTGCCTGCGCCACCACCGCGTCCGTCCCCTCGCGTCGCTGAACGACTCGAAGCAGGTTCCTCCCGCGGTCCGGGAGGAGCTCTTCCGTGCCGTCGTGGGCTGTGCCGCTCGCGTCAGCATCCGGATCATTCCCGCCGGGGAGATCGACCGTAGGGGCCTGCACAAGTCCAACCTCTGGGGCCTCCGATCCGTGCTCGGACAGCTCGCGGAGCCGGTCGAGGGCGAGGTCGCCTGTCTCGTCGACGGCTTCCGCCTCGGCCCGCGCGCGCCGGCCCACCGCGCGGTCGTGGATGGGGACACGAAGAGCGCGGCGATCGCAGCCGCGTCGATCGTCGCGAAGGTGACGCGTGACCGGGTGATGCGTCGGCTCGACGCTCTCTACCCGCGGTACGGATTCGCCTCGCACGTCGGCTACATCACCCCCGGCCACTCGGCTGCGGTCCGAGCCCACGGGCCGAGCGACCAGCACCGCCGCTCCTTCCAGGCTCTGTGCTACCTCGTGGAGCCCGCCTCCGCCGCCGCCTGAGGCCGGGGGAGCGAGCATGCAGCCGAACGCGGACGAGCGGCGGGCTGCCCGGCACTACCGGCTGCGCGGCTACCGGATCCTCGGCACCAACGTGTGGGCGGGGGGCAACGAGCTCGACCTGATCGTGCGCCGCGGCCGGAGGCTCGTCTTCTGCGAGGTGAAGGGGAAGAGCGGGGTCGGTTTCGGCCACCCGCTCGAGATGGTTGGACCCGAGAAGCTGCGACGCGTCCGGCGGGCGGCGGAGACGTGGCTCGGCTCCCATCCGGAGTGCCGGCAACTCGACGTGCGCGTCGAGGTGGTGGCCGTGAGGGCCGGCCGGCTCGAGCGTGTCCCGGCAGAGTCGCTGGAGGATTCTTAGGTCCGACTTAACATCTGCGTAACTCCGCTGCGAACGCGAAAGCTAGACTGTGACCGGTCGGAAGGCACTATCCCCGAACGGGAGCGCTCGTCAGGACGGCTTCGGCCCGGGCGCGCCGGCCGGTGTCGGAAGGTCACCGGCGGGAGAAACTTCCGGCTGAACCCAGAGACCATTTCTTCGTTTCAGCCGGAAAGGAACACCGACGCCACTATGTCGATCACACGCACCAGATTCGCCACCCAGACCCGTACCTGGGTGATCATCGCCGGCCTCGCCGCCCTCTTCATCGGGCTCGGCGGGCTCGTTGGCGGCTCGAACGGCATCATCCTGTTCGCCGGCATCGCGGTGATCTTCAACCTCGTGATGTTCTGGTTCTCGGACAAGCTCGCGCTCAAGGCGAGCAAGGCACGCCCGGTCGAGCGCAGCGAAGCGCCCGAGCTCTACCGCGAGATCGAGGAGCTCGCCGGGAAAGCAGGCGTCCCGATGCCGCGGGTCTATTTGATCCCGTCCGAGCAGCCGAACGCGTTCGCGACCGGCCGCAGCCCGAAGAAAGCTGTCGTCGCGGTCACGGAGGGCCTGCTCAGGCACCTGCCGCGCGACCAGGTCCGGGGCGTCCTTGCCCACGAGCTGGCGCACATCTCCAACCGTGACATCCTCGTGATGACGATCGCCGCGATGATCGGCGCAGCGATCTCCGCGATCGCGAACATCCTCCAGTTCTCGATGCTCTTCGGCGGCGGGGACGACGAGGACTCGAACCCGCTCGGCATCGTGGGGGCGCTCGTCGCGATCATCGTCGCGCCGCTCGCGGCGATGATCCTCCAACTCGCGGTGTCGCGGCAGCGCGAGTACCTGGCCGACGCGAGCGCGGCGCAGTACCTCGGCGAGGGTCGTCCGCTCGCGGACGCGCTCGGCACGCTGCAGCGCGGCGTCGAGGCCGTGCCGATGAACGTGAATCCGGCCACCGAGGCGCTCTACATCGCGAACCCGCTCAGCAAGCGCGGGATGGCGGCGCTCTTCTCCACCCACCCGCCGATGGAGGAGCGCATCCGCCGCCTCCGGGCGCTCGACGCGGCGCACGGGATCCACTACTAGGCAATGCGCAGGGGCGGCCTCTGGCAGCGGGTGAAGCGGGCTCTCGGCCGCGCGTCGCCGCCGGAGCCGCCCCCCGCACCGCCCGACGAGGAACCTGCGCTCGTCCCATCCGGGCCGCGTCCCCCTCGAGGGAGCGGCACCGTCGCGCTCGAGCTGCCGGAGGAGCCGCAGGACACCGACGCGCGCGGCTGCGAAGCCTGAGTTCCTGCCGGGTGGGCTGTCCGGGACTCTGAATAGAGTGGCCCTCCGATGGCTGGCCGGACTCAAGCAGCGCTCTACGCGGACATCGACCTCGAGCTGTCGTGGTCCGAGGATGAGCTGCCCCAGGTTGAGCGCACAAAGCACGTTCATAGCCTTCACCCGTATCTCGGCAAGTACATCCCGCAGCTCGTTGACGTCTTCCTAAAGCGCTACTTCGTTCCCGGGCACTGCATCTACGACCCGTTCGTCGGCTCGGGCACGACGCTCGTCGAGGCTAACGTTTTCGGTGCCGACAGCATCGGCTGCGACATCTCCGCCTTCAACTGCTTGTTGTCGCGGGTCAAGAGCTCGCGCCATGCGCTCGGTGAGCTCGAGCTTGCCCTGCGCGGAGCACTCGAGGAAGCGCGGCGTCAATGCCCGAAGATGAATGGTGAGGCGAGCCCCTGGCTCAAGCGCTGGTTTTCACCTCGCGCTCTCGACGAACTGCTCTCCTTCAGGAGTGTCATCGAGCGCCTCGATGCCGAGCAGGCCGATGTGGCGCGCGTAATTCTCTCGCGTGCCGCTCGTTCGGCGCGATTGACAACGCATTTCGACCTCGACTTTCCCAGAGTGCCGACAACACAGCCCTACTACTGCCACAAGCACAAGCGCACGTGCCGCCCCGTCGATGAGGCCGCGAAGTTCCTGACCCGCTATCTCAACGACACCATCCGCCGCATCCGCGCGTACGCCGGCGTCCGCACGGATCGAACCGCGGTCGTCCTTCACGCCGATTCAAGGACCGTAGAGCTGCCGACCAGCCCCAACGGTGTCATCACCTCTCCGCCATATCCCGGTCTGATCGACTACCACGAGCAGCACCGTTACGCCTACGAGCTGCTCGGACTAGTCGACCGTAGAAGCGAAGAGATCGGTGCTGCAGCCTCCGGTCGAAGCAGATCCGCCCTCGGCGCGTACGTCGATGCCATGAGTGCTGTCTTCGCGCACACGCGATCGCTGCTCGCGCCGGACGCATGGGTGCTGATCGTTGTCAACGACTCCCAGAGTCTCTACCCGGAGATTCTCGAAAACGCGGGTCTCGTTCTCGAAGATCGGATCACGCGCCACGTGAATCGCCGTACCGGACGGCGGGTGGGAGAGTTCTTCGAGGACGTGCTCGTGTGTCAGGGGCGATAGTCAGCGACCGTTGATCGCTTCGGCAACGCAGCAGCAGGTGCGCGTGCTGCTTCGCGGTTTCATGGACGTGTGGATCGCGAAGCAGCACGAAGAGTTGCGGCGGATCGAGCAGGATGGGTCTTCCCCAGGCGGGATCCTGGCACCCTTCCACGATGCGCTCGTTCCGGGCATCCGCGGTCTCGGCGAGCGCGGATTCTCAACGGCGCTCGGGAATCTCCACGAGCGGATCGCGTTCGCCATTGCGACCGCTGCGCATGCGAAGGCCCGTCGTGCTTACGATCTGACGGGGAACCTGCCCGTTCTTGCGCGCGAATTCATCACTCAACGCGTCGCGGCCCTCGAACTGGGAGGAGCGATCCCCGATCACGCGTACGAGCGTCAGCAGCTCTTGAGTTCGTTCGGAGCTGAAGTCAACGGAGCGACGCGTATCGACCTCTCCATCGAGACCATGGTGGCGAGGAGCACTATTTCGAGATGAAGAGCGCGAAGCCGAACAAGGGGCAGTGCATCGAGATGAAGCAGCGCCTCCTCACCGCGCTCGGTATCCGTCGTAGCGCTCGCGTGTTCGTGTGGTGGGGCGTACCGTATAACCCATACGGGACGGCATCCGCGTACGCGCACCCTTATCCACTTCGCTACTTCGACTTCAAGGATGACGTCAAGCTCGGGCCTGAGTTCTGGAACTTCGTCGGTGACGACGCCCGCACATTCGATCTGCTTCTCGACCTCTATCGGCAAGTCGGTCAGGAATACACGCTGAAGCTGGACGAGCTGCGCGCCGCGCTGGCGGGTCGGTCCGTCTAACTCGTCACTCATCGGGCAACAAATCGACACAGACGCGTACAGAGTTCGCACGTAGCGTCGAAGCGTGCTCGCGCGCGCCGTCACTCACGCTCTGGTCGGGCTCGAGCCGCGCCGGGTCGAGGTGGAGGCTCACCTCGAGCGCGGCGTACCGGGCTTCGCGATCGTGGGCCTTGCCGACCGCGCCTGCTCCGAGGCGAAGCACCGGGTCCGTAGCGGTATCTCCTCGGCGCAGCTCGAGTGGCCGCTCGACCGGCGCATCACGGTCAACCTTGCGCCGGCCGGGCTACGCAAGGAGGGATCGGGCTTCGACCTCTCGATCGCACTCTCGGTCCTCGCGGCTTCCCGCCAGCTGCCGAGCGAGCGGCTCGCCGAGCACGCCGCGGTAGGTGAGCTCGCTCTCGACGGGCGAATCCGTCCGGTCCGCGGGGCCTTCGCGGTCGCGGAGGGTGCGCGCCGGGCCGGGTTCGACCGGATCCTCTGTGCGCCGGCATCCGCCTCCGAGGCCGCCCTCGCGGGCGTCGACCCGGTACCCGTCCGCCATCTCGCCGAAGCCGTCGCGTACCTCCGCGGCGAGCTGCAGCCGCCTCCTGTCGAACCGCCGGAAGAAGCCGAGGGACCGCCCGTACCGGACCTTGCCGACGTCCGGGGTCAGGAACGTGCGCGGCGTGCCCTCGAGCTTGCCGCCGCAGGTGGGCACAACCTCCTGCTCGCAGGCCCGCCCGGAACGGGCAAGACCATGCTCGGGCGACGGCTACCGGGCATTCTGCCGCCGCTCGTACCGACCGAGGCGCTCGAAGTGATGCGCATCCACTCGGTAGCGGGCCTGCTCTCGCCGGAGCGCCCGCTCGTCGTTCGCCCGCCGTTCCGCGCCCCGCACCACAGCGCCTCGACGGCCGCGATCGTCGGCGGCGGCCCCGGGCCGCGACCGGGGGAGGCGAGCCTCGCCCATCGTGGAGTCCTGCTGCTGGACGAGTTGCCGGAGTTCCAGCGTCCCGCCCTCGAGGCGCTGCGGCAGCCGCTTGAGGACGGCACGATCGCGATCGCTCGCGCAGCGGGTCAGGCCATCTTTCCGGCGCGGTTCCAGCTCATCGCGACGATGAACCTCTGTCCTTGCGCCGGCCGCGGAGATCCGGCCGCAGAGTGCTCGTGCTCGGCGCAACGGCTCGCTTCGTTCCGTGACAAGCTCTCCCGAGCGCTGCTCGACCGCTTCGACCTGATCGTGACGGTCCCGCGGCCCCGCTCGGAGGAGCTCGCAGCAGGGCCGGCCGAGGGCTCAGAGCCGGTTCGTGCCCGGGTTCTCGAGGCACGTGAGCGGCTCCGAGCAGAGTTGCCGCGGCGCACGAGATCGGCGGACGAGCTTCTCGATCGGGCAGTCGAGCGGCTTCCGCTCTCGGCACGCGGGCGCGCCCGGGTAGCCCGGGTCGCCCGGACAGCGGCGGCGCTCGCCGGCTCCGAGACTGTCGATCAGGAGCATGTCGCCGAGGCGCTCGCCTACCGCTCCCCGCGGGAGCTGGCGGCATGAGCGGCGTAGGCTCGACGGAGCCGCTCCAGGGAGCGGAGATGCCGGCTTTGCCGGCGCCGGAGCGGGGATTGAGCGGCGTAGGCCCGACGGAGCCGTTCCGGGGAGCGGACGTGGCGGCTCTGCCGGTGCCGGAGCGGGCATGAGCGAGCTCGCTCTCGCCTCATTCGCCGCCGTGACGGACGCGCACGTCGTGCAGGAGCCGCGCACCGGCCGGTTCGCGCGGTTCAGAGAGGCTTTCGACGAGCGGGCCGAGCGTGAACGGTTGCGACTTGCCGGTCTCCGTTTCCTCGGGCGCTCCGAGCAGCAGTTTCCACCTCTCCTGGCGGCGATCCACGACCCGCCGCCCGGGCTCTTCCTCCGCGGCGCGGCCGATCCCGAGCTACTCGCACGGCCGGCCATGGCCGTCGTGGGGGCTCGGGCGTGCTCGGCCTACGGCCGCCAGGTTGCACGCAGGCTCGGGCGCGAGCTGGCGGCCGCTGGTCTCGTCGTCGTCAGCGGGATGGCGCGCGGCGTTGATGCCGAGGCGCACCGCGGCGCTCTCGAGGCGGGCGGCGTGACGGTCGCGGTGCTCGGCTGCGGCGTCGACCGCGACTATCCCGCGGCGCACGCGACGCTCGCTCGCGAGATCACCGGGCGGGGGCTCGTCGTCTCCGAGTACGGACCCGGCGTGGAGCCGGCGCCGTGGAGATTTCCCGCCCGGAACCGCATCATTGCGGGGCTCTGCTCCGCGACGGCAGTCGTCGAGGCGCGAGAGCGGAGCGGCGCGCTGATCACGGCCGACTTCGCGTTGGAGGAGGGACGCGAGGTGCTTGCTGTTCCGGGCGAGATCACCGCGGCGCTCTCGGCTGGGTCGAACGCCCTGCTTCGGCTGGGCGCGACCCCGCTCATCCGCTACGAGGATGCGCTGGAGAGCTTCGGGATCATGCGCATCGAGCCGCCGCCGCCGAAGCTCGAGCCCGCAGCCGCTGCGGTGCTGGAGCGCATCCGAGCGGCTGCTGTGGGAGTCGACGAGCTGGCCCGAGCGACCTCGCTCGGCGCCGCCGAGGTGGCCGTCGCGATCACCGAGCTCGAGCTCGCCGGGCTCGTGTCGGTCGAGGAGGGACTCGTGCGGGCGACGGGTTAGCATCGCGCGGTGCCCGTATCGTTCTGGCTCGAGGAGCCCGCCCCGCCCCTGCTCTCGCCGGCGCTCGACGGCCCACCCGATGTTGAGATCGTCGGTGGCGGCATCACGGGCTGCTCGTGTGCGCTCGCCCTAGCGCGGGCAGGCCTGCGCGTGCGGTTGAGCGAGGCGCGGTCGGTTGCGGGCGGCGCCAGCGGGCGGAACGGCGGCTTTGCGCTGCGCGGAGGTGCGATGTCGTATCACAGCGCTCGCGACTGGCTAGGCCCTGCCACTGCGGCCGAGTACTGGCGGCTCACCGAGTCGTACGTCGACCGGATGGGCGAGCTCGGCGGCGACGCGTTCCGGCGAACCGGGAGCCTGCGGCTGGCAGGCGAGGATGAGTGCGACGAGTTGCGCGCCGAGTACGAGGCTCTGCGCGAAGACGGCTTCGACGCCGAATGGCGCACCGACCTTCCGGGGCCACTGGCCGGCCGGTTCCCCGGCGCGCTCTTCCATCCTGGCGATGCCGTGCTCCAGCCGGCGCGACTCGTGCGGCGACTCGCAGCCACTGCGGCCGTCGCGGGCGTCGAGATCCGCGAGCATCATTGGGTGGAGGAGCTCGACGCGCTCGAGGCGCCGACGGTCGTCGTTGCCACGGACGGGTATCCGAGCGGCCTGCTCGGCGAGCTGGAGGGCCTGATCATCCCCACCCGGGGCCAGATGATCGCCACGGAGCCGCTGGAGGAGCGCCCTTTCCCGTTACCGCATTACGGCCGCCACGGCCTCGACTACTGGCACCAGAACGAGGAGGGGCGCCTGATCGTGGGCGGCTTCCGTGACGTCGACATGGAATCGGAGTTCACGGCGACCGAGGAGACGACGGAGCGGATTCAGAACGCGCTCGAGCGCTTCGTCGAGGAGCTCCTCGGGCGAAAACCCGCGGTGACCCATCGCTGGGCCGGCGTTTTCGGCCTCGTTCCCGACCTGATGCCGGTCGTCGGCCGCGTGCCCGGGCGCAACGGCCTCTGGACGGCGGGCGGCTACTCCGGCCACGGCAACGTGCTCGGCCTGATGTGCGGCGAGCTCTTGGCGAAAGCGATCACGGGCGACGAGCACCCGCTGCTCGAGCAGATGGCCCCCTCGCGCCTGCTTGCCTAGAGCTCCAGCCGGGTCAGCTGGAGGTCGCCTGCGTGCGCCAGCGCGACCTTCGCGATCGCGAGGTCCTGGATCGCGAGCCCGGTCGAGTCGAACACGGTGATCTCGGCCGCGCCGGCGCGGCCCGGTGCTGCTCCAATGAGCACGTCGCCGAGCACCGTCACGTCCTCGCGGCGCAGCGCCCCGGCCGCGACGGCGGCCGCGAGCTCGCCGCCGTGGCTCGCCTGGTCCCAGTCGTCGCAGAAGACCCGAGCGCGTGCCAGCTCGGCCGGGGCGATCTCGGCCTTCCCCGGCCCGTCGGCGCCCATCAGGCTGACGTGCTGTCCCGGCCGCAGTGAGCCCTCGGCCAGCAGGATCTCCTGGCCCGGCGTGACGGTGACGAGCAGGTCGGCCGCCAGCGCCTCCTCCAGCGAGTCTGCGACGACCGCGCCAAGCTCCGCCGCGGCGGCCTCGGCGCGCCCAGCGTCTACGTCCCAGAGTGCAACCCTGCGACCGAGCGCGACGAACGTACGGGCCGCGGCTTTGCCGTTCACTCCGGCGCCGACGACGGCGGCTGTCTGCGCATCGGCGCGCCCGAGCGTGTCCGCTGCGAGCACCGCCGCAGCGCCCGTGCGCAGCGCCGTCACCGCACCCGCCTCGAGCAGCGCCACGACGAGGCCGGTCTCGGCGTCGGAGAGCACGACGAGGCCGCTCACGGTCGGCAGCCCGCGCGTCGGGTTGCCGGGAAACGACGTCACCCACTTCAGCAGCGCGTGGTTGCCGCCGAGCGCGGGCATGGCGCGAAAGTCGCCGGCCGGGTAGTTCGTGACGTAGAGCTTCGGCTGCATCGTCCACTCGCCGCGCGCGTACGCGACGAACGCCTCGCGCACCGCGGCGTAGGCGGCCCCTGCCGAGACGGCCGCCTCGACGTCACGGGCGCCGAAGAACGGGACGGACACCGCTACAGCGCCTTGAGGGCGGCCGCGACCTGCTCGAGCGCCTTCTTCGCGTCTGCGAACAGCATCGACGTCTTTGGGTCGTAGAAGAGCGGGTTGTCGATGCCTGCGAACCCGGGGCTGAGCGACCGCTTTACGACGACGACGCTTCCGGCCCGGCCGGCCTCGATGATCGGCATGCCGTAGATCGGGCTGCCCGTGTCGGTCCGCGCGGCCGGGTTGACCACGTCGTTCGCGCCGAGGATGACGACGACGTCCGTCTGCGGCAGCTCGGGATTGATCTCGTCCATCTCCTTCAGCTGGTCGTAGGGGACGTTCGCCTCGGCGAGCAGGACGTTCATGTGCCCGGGCATTCGGCCGGCGACGGGATGGATGCCGAAGAGGACGTCGACACCCTTCGCCTCGAGGAGCTCCGCGAGCGCGCGAACGTCGTGCTGCGCCTGCGCGACGGCGAGCCCGTAGCCCGGCACGAACACGACTTTGCGCGCGTAGCCGAGCATGATCGCCAGATCCTCGGCCGTCGTCGAGCGCACGCTGCGGCCGTCGTCCTCGGCCGCGCCGCTCGGTCCCGCCTGCACCGAGCCGAAGGCGCCGAAGAGGACGTTCGCGATCGAGCGGTTCATCGCCCGACCCATCAGCAGCGTGAGGAGGGTGCCCGACGCGCCCACGAGAGCGCCGGCGACGATGAGCACGTTGTTGTGCAGGAGGAAGCCGGCAGCCGAAGCGGCGAGCCCGGTGAAGGCGTTCAGGAGCGAGATCACGACCGGCATGTCGGCCCCCCCGATCGGCAGGACGAAGAGAACGCCGAAGACGAGCGCGGCGGCGATCAGGGCCACGACGAGCACGTCGCGGTCGGCTCCGGCGACGATCGCCCCGCCGAGCCCCAGCGCGACGAGCAGGACCGCACCGTTCACGAACTGCTGGTTCGCGTAGACGATCGGGCTGCCGCTCAGCAGCTCCTGGAGCTTGCCGAACGCGATCAGCGAGCCTGCGAACGAGATGCTCCCGATCAGGGCCGAGAGGAGGATCGCAACGGATTCCTCGCCGTCGAGCCCGCCCGGTGCCAGGTTGTGGAACTCGGCGAGCGCGATCAGCGCCACGGCTCCGCCGCCGACCCCGTTGAACAGGGCCACCATCTGCGGCATCGCGGTCATCTTCACCGAGCGGGCACCGGCGACCCCGATGACGGCGCCGATCGCCATCGCAACCGCCATCCAGAGGTAGTTCTCGAGCTCGTCCTGCGCCAGCGTGACAGCGACCGCGAGCGCCATGCCGGCTGCACCGAGCAGGTTCCCCTGACGTGCGCGCTTCGGCGAGGAGAGGAAGCGCAGCGCCAGGATGAAGGTCACGATCGTGACCAGGTAGAGCAGATCCGTGGTCGTTCTGCTCAAGCGTTCGGCTTCCGCGGGCCTCGCTGCTTGAACATCTCGAGCATCCGGTCGGTGACGACGAAGCCGCCGACCACGTTCGCCGTGCCGAGGACGACGGCGCAGAAGCCGACGACCTGGGTGAGGGAGTCACCGCGGCTGCGGCCGGCGACCAGGATCGCGCCGACGAGGACGATGCCGTGGAGCGCGTTCGTCCCGGACATCAACGGCGTGTGCAGCATCGTCGGCACCTTCGAGATCACCTCGATGCCCAGGAAGACCGACAGCACGAGGATCGTCAGCTCGATGACGAGGGTCGGCTCCACTACGCGGGCACCTCCGGCCTCGCCACGCAGGCACCACGCGTGATCTCGTCCTCGAAGTCGAGCTGCGGCTCGCCGTCCGGCGCGAGATGCTGGAGCAGGGACGTGACGTTCCGCGCGTAGAGCTGGCTCGCGTGGTACGGAATCGTCGAGGCGAGGTTCGTGGCCCCGACGATCGTCACGCCCTCGCGAACGACCTCGGCGCCGGGCTCGGTCAGCTCGCAGTTCCCGCCCGCCTCGGCCGCGAGGTCGACGATCACGGAACCGAGCCGCATCGAGGCGACCGCCGAGGCGGGAATGATGCGCGGGGCCGGCCTTCCGGGGATCAGAGCTGTCGTGATCACGACGTCCATCTCGGCAATTCGCTCGGCGAGCGCAGCTGCCTGCTGCGCCTCTTGCTCGGTCGTCAGCTCGACCGCGTAGCCGCCGGCGGTCTCCTCGCCGCGCACACCGAGATCGAGGAAGGCGGCGCCGAGGCTCTCCACCTGCTCCCGCACCACGGGTCGCGTGTCGAAGGCGGAGACGACGGCGCCGAGGCGGCGCGCTGTCGCGACAGCCTGGAGGCCGGCTACCCCCGCGCCGAGCACGAGTACCTTCGCCGGCGCGACCGTCCCGGCCGCGGTCATCAGCAGCGGAAAGAGTCGCGGCAGCCGGTCCGCGGCCAGGACTGCGGCCTTGTAGCCCGCGACCGTGCTCTGCGAGGAGAGCGCGTCCATCGACTGGGCGCGGGTGATGCGCGGAATCGACTCCATCGCGAAGGCGAAAACGCCACGCTCCTCGAGGCGCCGCACGCCGTCGGGGTCGGACAGCGGCGCGAGGAAACCGATCAGGATCGTTCCCGGCGCGAGAGCGGCGACCTCAGCGGCCGACGGAGGCGCGACTCGCACGACGGCGCCGGCGTCGCGCAGCAGGTCATCACGGGCGACGAGGCTCGCGCCGGCAGCCTCGTACTCGGCGTCGGTGAAGCCCGCCGCCTCGCCGGCGCCCCGCTCGACCGCAACCCGGAACCCGTCGCCCAGGCGACGCACGGCTTCGGGCACGAGCGCGACGCGGCGCTCGTCCGGCGCCGTCTCTCGGGGAACCGCCAGCTGCACGAGACTCGCAACTCTACGAGACCCGTCCGGGAGGCAGCAGGGAACCGGCCCTCCTCCTGGAACCTTCCGGTCTGTGTCCCCCCTCGCCAGCTTCTCGGCGGCACTCGAGGCCAGAGACCCCTCTTTGAAGGGGCACTCGAGGCGCGTCACCGGGTTCGCCGAGGCGCTCGCGCGGCTGCTCGGCTGGCGCCCGGCCGAGCTCGAGGCCCTGCGGCTCGGTGGCTCGTTGCACGACGTCGGCAAGGTCGCTGTCGACGCGGGGATCCTGCGCAAGCCGGGCCGGCTGACTCCGGCCGAGCTCGCGCACATCCGGATGCACCCCGTCGCTGGCGCACGCCTGATCGGCGGCATCGTCGACCTCCTGCCCGCACTGCCGTACGTGCTGCACCACCACGAGCGCTGGGACGGCGCCGGCTACCCCGACGGGATGGCCGCGGGGAAGATCCCCGTCGGGGCCCGGCTCCTCGGCGTCGCGGACGCGTTCGACGCGATGACCTCGCACCGCCCGTACCGCCGTGCGCTAACCGTGGAGCGGGCTCTCGCCGAGGTCAGGCGTTGCGCCGGGACGCAGTTCGACCCGGAGCTGGCCCTCGCGTTCGTGGAGGGCTGGGAAGGCGGCGAGATCGGCGCCGTTGAGCGGTCCTTTCGCATGATCTTCGTAAAACCTGGCAATTTCCAGGTTTAGCGGCGCCCGTTCCAGGTACCCCTGATGGCGTGGACGCGTCGGAGATCGAACCGGTTGCGGGTTCCGCGCGAACCACTGGGGTCGGCGGAAGTTCCGTCGACCGGCCATTCGCCGAACGAAGGAAGGGGAGCACATGCAGCATCTGCCGAATCTGGAGGAGCTCGATCGGGACGGGGCGATTCAGGAGGCCGCCGAGAAGGTGGATCCCGAGACCCGCGCGTCGTTTCTGAAAAAGGCCGGCCTGGGGGTCGGTGCCCTGGCCGCGGGCAGCGCCTTCGCAGGCGCCGTCCCGAGCATCGCGCGGGGCCAAGCGATCCCCGCGAGCGACATCGCGATCCTGAACTTCGCGCTCACGCTCGAGTATCTCGAGGGTGAGTTCTACGCGATTGCGAATAAGAACCAGGTCTGGGGGAACAACGCGAGGCTCCGTCGCTTCTCGCAGGTCGTCGCTCAGCACGAGGCCGTCCACGTCAACTTCCTGAAGAAGGTGCTCGGCGCGAAGGCCGTCGCCAAGCCGACCTTCGACTTCAAGGACACGGTCACGGACGCGGCCAAGTTCGCCGCGACCGCGCAGACGCTCGAGGACACGGGCTGTCACGCCTACCTGGGCCAAGTCGCCAACATCAAGGCGAAGGCCGTACTCGTGCCGGCAGGGCGCATCGCACTCGTCGAGGCGCGCCATGCGGCCTGGATCCGTGACGTCCGGTTCAACGGCGGCACGACGTCGCCCACGACGCCGGCACCGGCTGCCTTCGAGGATCCCTTCACGAAGCAGCGTGTGCTCGACATCGTCAAGAGCACCGGCTTCATCGTCGGCTAGCTCGCTGCGACTCGCGGGGGCCGGCCTCCGGGCCGCCCCCGCGCACCCGCTTCCGCTAGAGCGAGGCCCAGACCTCGAGCTTCGAGCGGGTGCGGCGGATCACCTCGTCGGTGAACTCCCGCGTGCGGGCGTGACCGCCGAGATCGGCCGTCCGGATCCCCTCCGAGACCGCCTCCAGGCATGACTCGCGCACCGCGCGGCCGGCGGTCTGGAGCTCATCGTCCGCGTGGGAGAGCAGCGCCGCGCCGGCGAGGATCATCGCCATCGGGTTCGCGATGTCCTTGCCATAGAGCGCAGGCGCCGTGCCGTGCGCAGCCTCCGCCAGCAACGCGTCCGGAACGTAGTCGTCGTCGAAGGCCACGAGCAGCGACTCGGAGCCGGCGATCGAGCCGAACAGGGGCAGCACGAGGTCCGAGAGGATGTCGCCGTCCCGGTTCAGCGCCGGGATCACGAGCGGCGCGCCCGTGTTCGCGATCAGGAGCGCGAAGGTGGCGTCGATCAGCTGCGGCTCGTAAGGCACGTCGGGATGCCGCTCGGAGGCGGCGTCCATCTCCTCCTTGAGCATTCCCTCGTACGTCGGGCTGACCGTGTACTTCGGCCCGCCGAAGACCTTCGCGCCCATGCGCGCGGCTTGCCGGAAGGCGAACTCCGCCACGGCGCGACAGATGCGACGCTCGATCCGCTCCGTGCGGAATGCCACCTCGTCCTCGCCTTCGCCCTCGCGCCACTCCGTCGCGCCGTAGGCATCGCCGACCGCCATGCGCACGACGGAGATCGGTGCGTGAGCGCCGCCCAGCGGCACCACTCCGGGGATGCGGCGGCCGGTCCGGACGATCACCTTGCCGCCGATCTCTTCACGCAGGAGCCGATTCGGAGAGCCGACATCGTCTCGGGCCTCGGGTGTCACGGTCGCAGCTTTCAGGCCCAAACCTGACTCGCGGATCGCGACTGCGGCTTCGTGCACGACCGCGTTCTGCGTCTCGCGCCGGCTCGCGAGCGAGAGGTCGAAGCGCGGGAACGAGAGCTCGACTCCGATCGTGTCCGGAGCGAGGACGCGGAGCGCCTCCTCGAGCAGTTCCTGCCCGGTCTCGTCTCCTTCGAGCACCACGATCGTTCGCACGTCCATTGCGGGCGATTCTACTGGGGTCAATGTGGGCATACCCAGGGCGTGGCGCGCAGAGGGGGATGGCGCCGCGCCGGTTCGAAGGGGCGCTTCCGCTACCTCGATGCGCGCGGCAACACGATCGATGACGAGCCGAAGCTCGAGCGGATCGAGTCGCTCGTGATCCCGCCCGCGTGGAAGGACGTCTGGATCTCTCCGAATGCGCGTGCGAATCTCCAGGCCACCGGCGTCGACACAGCCGGGCGCCGGCAATACCTCTACCACCCGGAATTTCGCGCCAAGCAGGAGCAGGCCAAGTTCGACAAGCTCGTCCGCTTCGCGGAGAAGCTGCCCGACCTGCGGGCTGCGATGAACGAGCACATGAACCTCGGCCGATACGACCGGGAGCGTGTCTGCGCGGTCGCCGTGCGGCTGATCAACGAAACGTGGTTCCGCGTCGGCTCCGACCGCTACGCGAAGAGCTCTCGCACCTACGGCGTCACGACGCTGTACAAGAAACACGTCTCGGTGCGCGGCACCAAGATCGCGTTCGCGTTCCGGGGGAAGCACAAGGTGCTCGTCCGCAGTACGCTCGTCGACACCGAACTCGCGGACGCGATCAGGGCTCTGCTCGAGCTGCCCGGTGGGGGCCGGCTCTTCCGCTACGAGAACGAGGACGGTATCTCACTGCTCAGCGGGTCTGTGCTCAACGCCTACATCCAGGAGCATATGGGCGATGACTTCTCGGGGAAGGACTTCCGGACGTGGGGCGGCACGCTCATCGCCGCGATCGCCCTGGCCGAGCACGACCCGCCGGAGTCGGACGCCGAGGCCAGGCGGCGGATCGCTGCCGTGATGCGCACGGTCGGCGAGCGGCTCGGAAACACGCCCGCAGTTGCGCGGTCCTCCTACGTCAGCCCCGCGGTCATAGAGCAGTATCTGGACGGGAGAACGATCGACGATTTTCGTCCCCGGCGACTACGGGTCGTCGGAGCGCGCGATACCGACCTCGATCCGGAGGAGCTCGCGGTCGCGAGCCTGCTCAGGTCCTGGCGAATCAGGAGACGAAGAGCAGCTGCATGATTCGTCTCGGTTTGCGTGTATGGTTACCGAGGTCTTTTCAACTCAAAATTGGAGGCGCAGATGGCTCGCAAGACGGTGCTCGTGTCCGACATCTCCGGCTCGGAGATCGCCGAAGGTAAGGGAGCAACGATCCGGATCACGTTCCAAGACGCACGCAAGGGCGTGCGCGAGCTCGACGTTACCGACGCCGAGGCGGAGCAGATGGGCGGCCGCCAGGTAGCGCGTCGCGGCCGCCGGCCGAAGTCGGCCTCCGCCTAGTTCGAGAACGAGGCGGGGACGCCCCGCCGCTTCTTTTCGCTCTTTCCGGGCTTCCTGTTTTCGAGTGAGAAAAGGCCGTCGGGGGCCGGGACTAGGATGAGCCTATGGCTCTCGCGCTCGTTGTCGGGCCGGCGAAGGCCGGCAAGATCGCCCGCCTCCTGGCGGGATACCTGGAGGCGATCGAGCGCGATCCGGTGCTGATCGTGCCGAACGCCGCGGACGTCGAGCGCGTTCAGCGTGACCTCCTGCGGCGCACCGGTGCGCTCCTCGGCGGTTCGATCGGTACCTTCGACGACCTGTTTCGCGAGCTCGCCCACGCAGGTAGTGCCGCTCGTCCCGTGGCAGACGATGCGCAACGTGCGCTCGTCGTGCGCCGAGCGCTCGCGCGCACGTCGCTGAACGGCCTCGGACGCTCCGCGCGGTTCGGCGGTTTTGCCGACGCGCTCCTCGGCGCTCTCGGCGAGCTCGAGTCCGGCCTGCTCGAGCCGGCGCAGCTGGACGGCGACCTGGGCCGGCTCTATTCGTCCTACCGGGCGCAGCTCGAGGAACTCGGCCTCTGGGATCGTGATTTGCTGCGCCGGCACGCGGTCGAGCGACTCGAGTCGGAGCTCGACGCCTGGGACGGCCGTCCGGTCTTCGCCTACGGCTTCGAGGACCTGACCGGGGCCGAATGGGGGCTGCTCGAGGCGCTCTCCGGCCGCGCCGAGGTGACCGTGTCGCTGCCCTACGAACCGGGGCGACCCGCGTTCGCCTCTCTTGGGCGGACCGCGGAGGATCTCGGCACGCTGGCGGCAGGCCGGATCGAGGAGCTGCCGGCCCGCGCCGCCGAGTACGGCCCCGCAGCGCTCGCCCACGTCGAGCGGCACCTCTTCGCCGACGCGCCGCCTCTCGGTCCCGAGCTGGAGGGTGCGGTCCGCTTCTTCGAGGGCGCGGGGGCGCGCGGCGCGCTCGAGCTGACCGCCGAGGAGATCCTCGCGCTCGCAGCGGCCGGCACGCCGCTTGAGGAGATCGCCCTCGTCGTGCCGGCGCTCGAGCGCTGGCGGGCGCCAGTCGAGACCGTCCTCGGCACGCTCGACATTCCGTTCGCGCTGGAGGGGCGCGTGCGGCTGGGCCAGACGCCCTTCGGTCAGGCGCTGCTCGCCCTGCTCCGCTTCGCGTGGCTGGGGGGTGGGCGCCTCGACCTCTACGGCTTCCTCCGCTCGCCGTTCTCCGGATTCGCGCGGACGAACGTCGACTTTCTCGAAGGTCGTCTCCGCGGTCGCGCCGTCACCGACGGCCAGCGCGCCGAGGAAGAGACGGCGCGGCTCCGGGACGGCCAGCCCCTGCCAGTGCTCGAGGCGCTCCGGGGTGCGACTGGGCCGGTCGCGGCCGCCCGCTCGCTGGCGGGCTCCATGCTGCGCGCCGCTCACGGGCTCGAGTCGCCGCCGGTCGGCGAGCCGACGCTGCCCGACCTCCGCGCTCACGATGCCGTGGTCAGGCTGCTCGACGAGCTGGACGGTTGGACCGGCCTCGGCGGCGAGCTCGCGTCCGACGAGATCGTGGCGGCGCTCGAGCGCGCTGAGGTCCGCATCGCCGGTGCGGGCGAGCGCGGACGCATTGCCGTGCTCGACCTCTCGAGGGCCAGGACGCGCCGCTTCGAGGCGGTCTTCGTACTCGGGCTCGAGGAGGGCAGCCTCCCTCGCCGCGGGCTCGCGTCGCCGTTCCTCGACGACGAGTCGCGCGCCGACCTCGACGGGCGCGCTCGCTCGCGCTTGACGCGGCCGGATCCGGTCGCGCGCGACCGCTACCTCTTCTACACGGCCTGCACGCGGGCGACGCGGCGGCTGACGCTCGTGCGCGAGGCCGCCGGCGACGAAGGCAGCCCGCGCGAGCCGAGCCCGTTCTGGGACGAGGTGCAGGCGCTGTTCGAGCGCGAGGACGTCGATCGGTGGACGCGGCGGCGGCCGCTCTCGCAGCTGACGTGGGAGCTCGAGCAGGCGCCCACCGAGCGTGAGCGGCTGCGCGCGCTTGCGCTGCTCGCCGCCACCGATCCGGTCGGCGCCGAGGGCATCGCCGCGGCGAACGGCTGGGAGCGGCGGCTCGACCGCGCGCGGAGGTCGTTCGTCCGCCCGACGAAGCTTGTCCACCCGCGTGCGCTCGCGGAGCTGTCCTCACGCAGCACGTTCAACGTCACCGAGCTCGAGCGCTTCGCCGACTGCTCCTCGGCGTGGTTCTTCGAGCGGCTGATCGACCCGCATCAGATCGACCGCCGTGTCGACGCGATGCTGCGCGGGTCCGTGGCGCACACGACGCTGCACCGCTTCTACGCTGGTCTGCCGAAGGCGATCGGCAGCGACCGGGTCGAGGCCGACCGGCTCGACGACGCGCTCGCGTTCCTCGGCGAGTGCCTGGACGGAGCGCTCGGCGGCGTGAAGATGGAGATGACCGAGCTCGAGCGGCGGGAGCTCGAGCAGAGCCTCCGCCGCGATCTCGAGCAGCTCGTACGCGACGAGGCGGCGTCGGAGTCGCCGCTCCTCCCGCGCCGGTTCGAGGTCGGGTTCGGGACGGAGCGCTCGGCGCCCGAGCTCCAGCGCGGGCTCGACCTCGGGGACGGGATCGCCCTCTCGGGCAAGATCGATCGCATCGACGTCGATCCCGGCAGCGCGCGCGGGATCGTGCAGGACTACAAGTCGGGGCGCACCGGCCACTCCGCGGTCGAGATCGAGAAGGAGCTGCGGCTCCAGATTCCCCTCTACATGCTCGTCCTGCGCGACCTCGTTGGAATCGAGCCGCTCGGCGGTCTCTACAGGCCGCTCGCCGGCGAGCGCAAGCCCCGCGGCCTGCTCCGCCTCGAGGCGAAGGACGACGGCGTGCCGGGCTTCGCGAAGAACGACTATCTCGACGAGGAGGCCTTCTGGGGCCGGGTCGAGGGCGCCCGTGAGCTGGCGCGCGGCTTCGCGCAGCGGATCCGGACGGGTGACGTCGTGCACGATCCGAAGGGCGGCGACTGCCCCGCGTGGTGCGATCTGTGGCGGATGTGCCGGATCAGGCGCGCGTGAGCGCACGAGCCAGCGTGCCCAACGAGGAGCAGGCGGCCGCGATCGCCGCGGGCGGGCAGGTGTTCGTCTCGGCGGGTGCAGGTACCGGCAAGACCACCGTGCTCGTCGAGCGCTTCGTGCGGGCGGTCTGCGACGAGGGGGTCGACGTGGAGTCGCTCCTCGCGATCACCTACACCGAGCGTGCGGCGGGGGAGCTGCGCGGGCGCATTCGCGCGCGCCTAGGCGAGCTCGGGCGCCACGATCTCGCCCGCGCGCTCGACGGCGCCTGGATCTCCACGATCCATGGCTTCTGCCTGAGGCTGCTGAAGGCGCACCCGTTCGAGGCCGGGCTCGATCCCCGTTTCCGGATCCTCGACGACAGTCAGGGCCGCGTCGTTCGGGGCGAGGCGTTCTCGGCCGCCCTGACCGACTTCTGCTCCGGCGAGCAGCCGGAGCGGCTCCAGTTGCTGGCCACCTACGGCGCGGCCGGCTTGCGCCGGATGCTGACGAGCGTCTACGAGACGCTGCGCTCGGCCGGGCGGGAGCTCGAGCTGGAGCTGGGCGAGCGGCCGGGACTCGAGGCGCGGCTCGCCGAGCTCGCCGAGGCCGCCCGCTGCCTCGCGGAGGACGTCGACGCCACACCCGCCGCCCGGGCCGCCGCCGGCGAGGCGATCGCCCTTCGGGCCTCACCGCAGCTCCCGGAGCGCCTGCTCGACCTGACCGGCCTCCGCGCCCGCGGCGAGCGCGCGGCGAGCTATGAGGAGGCGCGCAGGGCCGTCGAGCAGGCGGCTCTCGACGAGCTCGCGCTGCGTGACCGCGAGCTTCTGCAGCAGCTGCTCGGGCGCTTCGCGGAGGCCTACGCGGCTGCGAAGGCCGCGGAGTCCGCGCTCGACTTCGAGGACCTCCAGCTGCAGGCCCGCGATCTGCTGCGCGATCACGACGAGCTGCGCGAGCGCGAGCAGCTGCGCTTCCGCGCGCTCATGGTGGACGAGTTCCAGGACACGAACCGGCTCCAGTGCGACCTGGTCGATCTCCTCACCGGCCCCGGCACGGACCGCTTCTTCGTCGGCGACGAGTTCCAGTCGATCTACGGCTTCCGGCACGCGGACGTCGGCGTCTTCCGCGAGCGTCGCGCGGCGGCGGAGACGTTGCTGCCGCTGACCTGCAACTACCGCTCTCGACCAGAGGTCCTGCGCGTCGTCAACCATCTCTTCGGCGCCTCGTTCGGAGAGGAGTTCCAGCCGCTCGCCGCCTCGGGCGAGTTCCCCGACCCGGTCTTCGGAACGCCGGTCGAGCTGCTCGTCACCGACAAGGCCGCATACGAGGGCAGCGGCTTGCACTGGCGGCGGGCCGAGGCGCAGCACGTCGCCCGGCGCGTCCGCGAGCTCGTGGAGAGCGGCGTCGCGAGCGCAGGGGAGATCGTGCTCCTCTTCGCCGCGGGGACGGACGCCGAGTGGTACGAGGAGGAGCTGCGCGCGGCAGGCCTACCCACCTACCGTGCCACCGGACGGGGCTACTTCGGGCAGCAGCAGGTCGTCGATCTGCTCGCGTATCTGCGCCTGCTGCACAACCGCTACGACGACGACGCGCTCGTGAGCGTCCTCGCGTCGCCGTTCGTCGGCGTCTCGAACGACGCGCTGCTGCTCGTGCGGCGCGCCGCCGGCCGCCGGCCGATCTTCACTGGGATCGAGCGGTCGATCCCGCCGGATCTCGCCGACCGCGACGGCCGGTTGCTGCGTGCGTTCAGGCAGCGATTCGATCGCCTGGTGGAGGCATCGGCGCGGCTCTCGCTCGAGCGGCTCTGCGAGCGGATCGTTGCCGACCACGACTACGACCTCGCCGTGCTCGCGCAGTGGGACGGCCGCCGCCGCTACGCGAACATTCGCAAGCTGGCCCGTCTGGCGCGCTCGTACGAAGAGCTGCGCGGCCCCGACGTGGAGGGGTTCGTCCGCTTCGTCTCCGAGCAGGAGGCAGTGGGCGCCAGGGAGCTCGAGGCCGTCGCGGAGGAAGAAGGCGCCGACGCCGTGCGGCTGCTCACGATCCACGCCGCGAAGGGGCTCGAGTTCAAGGTGGTCGTCGTGGCCGACGCAGGGCGCGACCGCGCCGCGCCGTCGTCCGACGAGATTCTCTGCCTGGCGGACGGCCGCTTCGGCTTCCGCGTCGCCGATCCCGCCACGGGCAAGCGCTACGGTGCCTTCGGCTACGACGAGGTGACCGACCGCCGGCGCCAGGAGGACGAGGCCGAGCGGCTCCGGCTCTACTACGTCGCGATGACCCGGGCGGTCGATCGTCTGATCGTCTCGGGCTCGATCGACTCTGGACGGAAAGCCGACGAGAACACGCCCATCGGCTGGGTACTGGGCCGGCTCGACTGCGCGGGAGAACTGGCCGCGGCAGACGGACAGCTCGAGCTGGAGCGCGATGGGGCGCGTGTGCTCGTCCGGCTCGACCGGAGCGCGCCGG
>Ga0136620_10000298_pt1 | contig 22595 bp, 24 predicted proteins | sample AntDrymUQ4162106_2_FD_104806 | JGI IMG/M metagenome (GOLD analysis project Ga0136620, IMG submission 104806) | Polar desert sand microbial communities from Dry Valleys, Antarctica - metaG UQ416 (21.06) | ecosystem: Environmental > Terrestrial > Soil > Desert | place: Antarctica: Dry Valley... | reverse complement strand
CGCTCACGTCGACGCGCTCGATCGTGCCGAGGCCCGACCAAGCGCGGCCCTCGAGGTCGACCGGCCCGAGCGCCAGGAAGCGCCGCCTCGACATGAAGTCGGGGATCCCGGGCGGTGCCATCAGCGAGCGGGGCACCATGCGGGTGACCGGCGTGCCGGGATCGTCGGCTGAGCGCATCATTCGGTAGCCCCGCGCCTGCTGGTAGCCCTCGAACGGCTCGGCGACGGCCGTGATCGAGCGCAGCCACTTGACGCTTGTCATGCCGTACCAGCCCGGCACGACGAGCCGCAGCGGGTAGCCGTGCTGCGGTGGGAGCGGGCGGCCGTTCGCCTCGTAGGCGAGCAACACGTCCTCGCCGAGCGCGTCGTCGAGGGAGAGGCTGCGCTCGTAGGACTGCTCGACTCCACCCTCGACGCCGCGGTCGATTCCCGTGAAGACGAGCTCGATCGCCTCGGCTGCGATCCCGCACTCCTCGATCAGCGGGGCGAGCGGTGTGCCCGTCCACTCGGCGGTGCCGACGGCCTCGAGCAGCCACGGCTGCGACAGCGGACGCGGCGACAGGCTTGCGCGCCCGTTGCCGGCGCACTCCATCGTGACCGCGGCGGTCACGCGCGGGCGGGCGCGCAGCTGCTCGAGCGAGAGCTCGAGCGGCCGCTCGAGCAGCCCGCCGACCTCGAGCCGCCATCCGGCCGGGTCGACCACCGGGATGTCGTAGTGGATCAGCAGGTAGTGCAGCCCGATCGGCGTGATCTCGTGCCGCAGCGCCTCGAGTGGCATGCCGTGGTTGCGCGTGGCAAGCGCGAGCTCCTGCTCGCTGATCTCCACGGATCCGCTCGTGCCCTGCGGCACGCTCACGCGCGCCGCTCCACGTCGATCTCGCCGTCGGCCGGGCGCAGGCGCAGCCAGTCGCCGCTCGCGATCGCCTCCACGGGATCGGGCACGAGTCGGTGCATGATCGCGATCCCGGCCATAACCGCGCCCTGCACCATGACCGGGTTCGTCGCCCTGAAGACGAGCGCGGCCGGGGCGGTCCCGCGCTCGACGAGGTCGAACAGGCGCCAGCCGGTGGCGGTGCCGCCCTTCGCGGTCGAGACCACGAGCACCTTGCCGACGAGCGACTGGCCGTACAGCTCGTGCGCCTCGCGCGAGATCACTCCGGTCGTGTGGTCGAGGTCGTAGCGCGCGCTGAAGCCATCCGACGAGACGAGCGCCTCGGCCTCGATCGCCTCGCCGTACCCCGCCGGACCGCGCAGCACAAGCCGCTCGTCGGCGCTCACGCCGCGAAGCGGCCGCGCACCGCTATCTCGACGCACTCGTCGGTCGGGCGCAGGACGGGGTTGTAACCGTAGCCCTGCACCGTGTTCGCGAGCTTCGCGGAGTCGGTCAGGAGCGTGCGAAAGCCACGCGTGCGCGCAAGCTCCCGCGCGGTCATCAGGTAGAAGCAGACGCCCGTCAGCACGACCGCCCCGGCCGCGCGCGCGAGCTCCGTGTAGCCGTAGTCGTCGGCCCCGGCCCGCACCTGAGCACTCGTCGTGAGGAACACGGTCGTACGCACGCTGCGGCCCGCCAGCCCCTCGGCGATGCGCCTGAACTCGAGCAGCGAGAGCTGCGGCGTGCCGAAGACGACCAGGTCGGGGGCCCCTCGCTCGGGGAGAAAGGATTCGTAGAGGCCGGCGAGCGCGCCCGGCGGCACGCTCATACGGCGCTCAGGCGGCTCGCCGCCGAAGGCGTCCTCGACGCTGCGCGCCTCCGGGGTGACGCCGATCATGTGGAACATCGCCTGAGACCCGTAGGAGGCGAGCGCCGCGCCGAGGTGCTTGAGCTCGTCGGGCGCGGGGTTTCGCTCGAGGCCCGTGAGCACCGGCACCTCCCAGTAGTCGGGGTAGGCGCGGCCGACGAGCGCGCCGAGCGCGCCCCAGTCGGTCAGGCAGCGCGGCTGATCCTCGACCTCGACGAGCACGGTGCCGCGCCGGTGCTCGTCGAGGTGGAAGCCGTACTCGGCCACCCGTCCGGTGAGCGCGGCGGCGAGCGCCGCCGGGCCGCCCTCGAAGTTGCTGCGCGCCCCGGCGACGGAGTTTGCCCAGATGACGGTGCCGGTATCCCCCCACGCGAGGCGCTCGCCGAGATGCGGCACGTCGAGCGTCTGGTAGTTGATGCAGGTGTTCGACGGGATCGCCCCCATCGCCGTCAGTGCTCCGACGATCCGCGCCTCCTCGGCCACGATCGCGTCGTCCTGGCCGATCTCTCGCGCGCGCCCTGGGTCGGTGCTACGCGGGTCCATCGTCATCGGGATCGCGAGGCGTGCGCCGCGCCGCGCCCAGTCCTCGAGGAACGCCGCCCCCGGCTCGCCCAGCGCCTCGCCGTCGCAGTGGATGTGGGCACTGCGCACGGCGACCATCCGCTCGGCGCCGAAGAACTCGCCGACGCTGCGCTGGTACTCGATCCCCCAGCGCGCGGCCGGCCCGGCCGCGCCGGCCAGCATCTCGCGCTCCTCGCTGTCGAGCTTCATCGGTTGACGGAGAGCGGCCCCCCTCGCACAGGGCGAGGGGGGCCGCAGCCGTGTCCTACTTGAAGACCCCGTACTTCGCGCCGAGGTCCTTGATCTTCGTCTGCTCGTCCTTGACGAACTTCCCGTACTCCTCCGAGTCCATGAAGCCGCCCTCGAGCTCGAGGGCTTTCTTACGGAACTCATCGAACTTCGGATCCTGCTCGACCTTGGAACAGGCATCGGACAGGGTCTTCAGCTGCTCTGGCGCCATCTCCGAGTTCGCAAATATGCCGCGCCACTGGTCGAGGAACTCCTCGACCCCGAGCTCGGAGGCGAGCGTGTAGTCCCCCTCGAGCCCCTCCTGCTTCTTGTCGGCGAACAGCAGCACCGGCTTGAACTGACCGGCGTCGACGTTCTCCTTCACATCGCCGGCCTGTTCGAAGATCGCTTCAGTGTCGCCGCTCAGCACCGCCCCCTTACGCTCGGAGCCCTCCGCGAACGGCACAGCACGGAACTTGAAGCCCTGCTGCTCGAGCGAGCCGAGCGCGATGTCGTCGATCCCGCCCTTGCCGACGGTTGCGACGGCGACCTCGCCCGGGTTCTCCTTGGCCGCCTTGCCGAGCGCGTCCCAGTCCTTGTACTTGCCCTTCGTGTTGACCCATAGGCTCGAGGGCGCGTTCGAGATCCGGCAGACGGGCGCGACCTCGTCGAGCTGGAATGAGGAGGTGCCGGCGACCACGGTCGCCAAGGTGTCCGCCGGCATGATCGCCAGGGACTGCTCGGGAGGGCCCTGAAGCATCTTCGTCATACCGGTGTTGCCGGTCGCGCCCGGCACGTTTACCACCGGGATCTCCTGGCCGATCTCCTTCTCGATCACCGGCGCAGAGAGCCGTGCGGCTTGGTCTGAACCGACACCGGGGCCGAACGGTACCACCATGGTTATCGGTCGCTTGAACTCGCCCGAGGCACCAGCGCCACCGCCTCCGCCGCCCGACTTCTCACCGCCCGTGTCGCCACAGCCGGCGAAGGCTGCTACCCCGAGCGCGACCGCCGATACCGCCGCGACCCACCGTTCCCTTGTGTTTCCCATCCGCAAGTCTCCCCCTCCTCATTCGTCGTTGATGGCGACTTTACTTATCCCGCCGCGATGCGCTGCTCGAGCAGGGCGCGGTCCCTGCGATTCTCCTTGACGGTCCGATAGGCGAGCAGGGCGAAGGTGCCCGCCGTGATCGCCAGCAGGACCGCGCTCAGCGGCCGCGTGAAGAAGACCGTCCAGTCGCCGCCCGTCCGGATCATCGTCGTGTTGAAGTATCGCTCTCCGAGCGGCCCGAGGATCGCGCCCAACACGAGCGGCGCGAGCGGATAGCCGCCCCTGACCATGAAGACCCCCAGCAGCCCGAAGGCCGTCATGATCCAGACGTCGGAGATCGACTGGCGCAGCGCGAATGCGCCCATGTAGGCGAACAGCACGACGAAGGCCGTGATGTAGACCTCGGGCAGCGCGAGCATCCGGATCAGCGGCCTGGCCGCCAAGATTCCCATCACGAACATCGCCAGGACGCTGAGAAGGAGCCCGGCGAAGATCGCCGAGATCAGCTCGGGCTGCTGCCCGAAGATCTGCGGCCCGGGGCTGATGTTGTTGAGCTGGAAGACACCGAGCAGGACCGCCGAGGCGCCGCTGCCCGGGATCCCGAGGACGAGCAGATGGATCAGCGCCCCGCTGACGTTGGCCGTCGAGGCGGCCTGGGGCGCGATGATGCCGGAGGGCGAGCCGGTGCCGAGCTCCAGCTTGTGCCGGCCGAACTGCTTCTCCACGCCGTAGGCCACGAACGCGCCGACCGTCGAGCCGACGCCCGGGCCGGCGCTGATCAGCGCGCCGGTGCTCGTCCCGCGCACGAAGCTGCCGGCTCTGGAGCGGATCGCGGAGAGCCCGGGCAGCGTTGTGCGCACCTCGCCCGGCTGCTGCGCCACCTTGCCTCCGAAGCGCTCGCCGAAGCGCGTCAGCGACTCCGTCAGCGCGTACACCCCGACGAGGATCGCCAGGTAGTTGATCCCATCACGCAGGAGATCGGTGCCGAAGTCGTAGCGGACGGCCCCGTAGATGTCGTCGATCCCGACCGTCGCCACCAGCATGCCGGCGAACAGCGAGATGAACGACTTGGCGGTTGAGCTCTCCGAGAGCGCCAGCACGCCTGTGAGCCCCAGCAGGATGATCGCGAAGTACTCCGCCGACCCGAACTGCAAGGCGAGCGCCGCAAATGGCTGGGAGACGAAGACGAGCGCGATCCACCCGACGATGCCCCCCACGAGCGCGGCCAGCGCCGCCCAGCCGAGCGCCTCGGCGGCACGGCCCTGGCGGGACATCGTATAGCCGTCCTTCGTCAGCGGGACGTCGTTGGGCTCGCCCGGGATGTTGAGCAGGATCGAGGTGAGGACCCCGCCGTACGTGCCCGCGACGTAGACCGCGATCATCAGCACGAGCGCCTGCGAAGCTTCCATCGCATACGTGAACGGCAGGATCAGCAGCACGCCGATGACGAAGGTCAGGCCGGGAAGCACGCCGACCAGCATCCCCACGAAGACGCCGAGCAGAATCAGCCCCAAGAAGACGAATCCGCCCGAGGCCACCGCCTGGACCATCCCCGTTATGGCGTCCACTTAGAGCCCCTTCGAGTGCATGCTGGCCGGCTCCGGTTGATCACTGGAGACCCAGCAGCCTGTAGATGGCGACGGTGACCGTGTCGAACACGCCGACGCCGGTCGGCAGTGAGACGAACACGATCCCGATGAACACGTAAGTGGTGATTAGCGCCCCTCCAATGGCCACCAGTGGCACGTACCGGTTTCGCTGGCCTCCGAGCCATATGAACACGCCGAGGAAGAGCGCGGTGGAGATCAGGTAGCCGAGGAACATCGTCGACAGCACGTAAGCGACCGCCAGGGCCATGGCGAGCGCCGTCCGCCCCCAGTCGAGCTCGGCCTTCTCCTCGAACTCGTCGAACTCGGAGTGCACCTTTACGATCGGGCGGTTGCGCTCGCGGAAGATCTGGACGATCCTCACGACCAGCGCGACGGTCAGCCCGGCGGCCGCCAGGCGCGGCCAGAACCCCGGCCCGAGCAGGTCCTGCTCGGCCTGGTTCTGGAAAGTGCCCGCGAGGTAGAAGAGGTAGACGGCGAGCGCGATCAGCCCGAGCTCGGGAATCAGCTCCGCGGCCAGGTCACGCGGGGAAGAGCGGCGCTCGATGACCTCGAACTCGGTGTCGTCAAGCGTTCCCGGCTCACCCGACGCAGCCCCGCTCTTCGTCCCGTCCGGCCCGTCCTCGGAGGCGGCTGCGCCCGACTGGCCCTCGTCGCGACGCGCGGTGACCGCGCCCGCGGGCTCATCCGGCGCGGTCCGGTCCACATCCCCCGCGGCCACCGAGCCGCTGGTGTCGTCGTCTCTCTCCATATCGCCTCCCCCAACTTGTCCGACGGCTTCTTCCGGAACCTCGACGGGCGCGGAACGTATCACCACGCCAGCGCCTACGTGCCGCCCCTTCCCCGTCCGTCTCCGTGGCGGTCGAGGTAGGCGCCAAACGCCTCCTCCTCGCTCGGCTTGCGCTCGGGGATCACCCGCACCAGGTGGGTGACGTTGAGGAAGTGCCGATAGGAGAGGTTCTCGCTGATCGAGTTGCCGGCCCAGGTGCCGCAGCCCATCGTCAGCGTGAAGTTGAGCCCGTTGTCGAACGAGCCCCCGTTGCCGAAGGTGTGCGACTGGTTCTCGAGCACGCGCACGACGTCCAGCGAATGCGCCAGCCGCTCGGTCTGCTCGTGCTCCCGCGTATGGATGCCCACCGAGTGTCCGGCGCCCTGGTAGTCGAGGATCGACTGGACGAGCTCGACGGCCTCGTCGAAGGTCTCGTAGCGGTAGACGGTGAGCACGAGCGAGAGCTTCTCGCCCGAGAATGGGTGCTCGGGGCCGACGCCGTCGTCCTCGACCATGAAGAACTCGCACTCGCGCGCTCCCGGCGAGTCGAGCCCGGCGGCCTCGGCGATCGCCTCCGGCGGCTGGGCGGTGATCGTGCCGGTCAGCTTGCCGTCCTTCCACATCACCGCCTCGAGGCGGTCCTTCTCCGCGGGCGAGGCGAGGTAGCCACCCTCGCGCTCGAGCGCCTCGATCGCCGCGTCGTAGACGGCTGAGTCGATCACGACGGAGTTCTCCGAGGAGCAGCTCGTGGCGTAGTCGAACACCTTCGAGCGCTTGACCTTCTCGGCGGCGTCGGGAAGGTCGGCGCTGCGCGCGATGATCACCGGGACGTTGCCGCCGCCGACTCCGATCGCAGGCGTCCCGCTCGAGTAGGCGGCGCGCACGTTGCCCTGTGACCCGGTGACGACGACCATGTCCGCCTGGCGCATGAGAGCGCCTGAGGTGTCCTTCGAGATCGGCCCGGGAACGTGCTGGACGAGGTCGAGCGGGGCGCCGACCTTGTCGAGCTCGCGGTGGATCAGCTCGACGGTCAGCTCGCACGTGGCGAGGCCCTTCGGGGACGGCCCGATGATGCAGGCGTTGCGGCCCTTCAAGATCATCATCGCCTTGTTGACCGGGGTGGCCGACGGGTTGGTCGAGGGGCAGATCGCGGCGACGACGCCGACCGGCTTGGCGATCCGCGTGAGCCCCGTGCGCGGGTCGTCGTCGATCACGCCGACCGAGATCGCCCCCTGCAGGTCGCACAGCGTGCCGAACGTCTTGCGCCGGTTCTTGAGGACCTTGTGCTCGTACCGCCCGAGCCCGGTCGTCTCGACTGCGAGCCGCGCCAGCGCCTCGGCGTTCTCCTGCTTGTAGCAGGCCCACGCGACTGCGGTGACGACCTCGTCGACCTGTTCCTGGCTGTAATGCTCGAACTCGGCCTGCGCACGCCGTGCGCGTGCAACGACCTCGGCGACCACGGCCTCGGCGTCGGGCGGCGGCTCCTGCACCGCCGTCGCGCCGATCGCCCCCGCGTCTCCCAGTCCGACCGCTGCGGGCTCGCTCATGTCGCTCCCCCCGTTCAGTTCGTGGCCAGCGCCTGCTCGCGCGCGGCCAGGTGGCTGTAGCGATCGAGGTGCCGCACCGGCAGCTTGAGCGCGTCGCGCCGGAACGGCTCCGCGAGCTCCTCCGGGTCGACCATCACCTCGACGACCGTCGGGCGGTCTGAGCCGAGGCCCTGCGCAAACGCCTCCGCCAGGTCGCCGGGGTCCTCCACGCGGATGCCCTCGGCGCCCATCGCGCTCGCGATCTCGGCGAAGCGGAAGCCGCCGTGCTCGCGGCCGATGTCGACGCCGACGTAGCGGTCGTCGTAGAAGTCCACCTGGTTTCGCTTCTCGGCCCCCCACTGCTGGTTGTTGGCGACCACCGCCATCACCGGCAGGTCCTCCTCGACCGCCGTCATCGTCTCGTGCAGGCTCATGCCCCAGGCGCCGTCGCCCACGAGCGCGACGGCCGGCGAGCCCGGCGCAGCGAGCTTCGCTCCGAGCGCGGCCGGGTAGGCGAAGCCGCAGTTGCCGAACGACAGCGCGGCGAGGAACTTGCGCGGCTGGGTGAACTCGAGGTGGCCGTTGGCGGCCGAGCAGATGTTGCCGATGTCGGTCGAGATCGCGGCGTCCCCCGGCAGCGAGCGAGCGAGCTCCGCCAGCATCCGCTGGGGCGAGATCGGGACGGCGCCGGAGGACGCGTTGTCGGCCCGCTCGGCCCGCCACTCCTCCCTGGCCTGGTGGATCCGCGCGAGCCGGTCCTCACCGGCGCCGGCGCCCTGCCCGTCGCGGGCCTCGAGCCGGCGGAAGATCGCCCTGGTGGCTGCGGCTGCGTCGCCGATCACACCGACCTCGATCGGCCACACGCGCCCGAGCTGGCGGTAGTTGACGTCGACCTGGACGATCTTGGCGGCCTTGGGGAAGTACTCGATCCCGTACTGGGGCAGCGTGCCGAACGTCGACAGGCGGGTGCCGAGCGCGACCACTACGTCGGCCTCCTTGAGCAGCCGCATCGCGGCCTTCGACCCCTGGTAGCCGATCGGGCCGACGGCCTGCGGATGATCGGCGGGGAAGGCGTCGTTGTGCAGGTAGGAGGTCGCCACGGGGGCGCCCAGGTACTCGGCGAGCGCGCGCACGTCGTCGATCGCGCCCGCATCGACTACGCCCATGCCGGCGATGATCACGGGGTTGCGCGCCGCCGCGATCACCTCGGCCGCGCGATCGAGCTGGTGCTCGTCGCCGGCGCCGCGGGCGGCGACCCGGTAGCGCTCGGGCGCGAGGATCTCGAAGTCGGCCTCGCCATAGAAGAAGTCGCGCGGGATGTCGACCTGCACCGGCCCGCGCTCGGCCAGCGCGATCCGGAACGCCGTGCGGATCGCCTCCGCGATGCGGTCTGGGCGCGAGACCTGGATCTGCGCCTTCGTGATCGAGCTGAAGATCGACATCTGGTCGGCTTCCTGGAAGCCGTCGAGGCCGACCGCGGCGGTGCCCGCGGCGGGTGACAGCAGCACGACCGGCGAGTGGCCCATGTAGGCCGCGGCGATCGACGTGACCATGTTGGTCACGCCCGGGCCGTTCTGCCCGATGCAGACGCCTGGAATGCCCGTTACGCGGGCGTACGCGTCGGCCATGTGTCCGGCGGTCTGCTCGTGGCGCACTGCCAAGAAGCGGATGCCGGCGTCCGGGAAGAGGTCGAGCGCATCCATGAAGGCCGACCCGACGATGCCCGGAACGACGGTCACCCCTTCTGTGCGCAGTGTCTCGACCATCGCCTCGCTCGGGGTCATCAGCGCCATCTCGAGCCTCCCTCGTCCGAGTTGTTTCTACATTGTGGAATCGCGTTCCGCAGAGCGCGGTGAGCCTAGATCAAGCACCGTCGCGTTACAAGCGCACGCCGTGGTCATGCGCCGGGCACCGGCGGCAGCACGTGCTGGATGTCGGCCGCGGCACGCAGCAGCGGCGGGCGCAGCTCCTCGACGCGCCCTGGAGGCATCCGCACCGACGGGCCCTGGAGCGCGAGCGCCGCTCGCGCGCGGCCGTGGGCGCCGAGGATCGGGGCGCCGAGGCAGCGAACCCCAGAGATGCTCTCCTCGTCGTCGAAGGACCAGCCGCGCGCGCGTGTCAGCGTCAAGTCGGCGCGCAACGCCGCCACGCTCGTGATCGTGTGTGCGGTCAGAGCGTTGAGCGGCCGGAGCGCGCTGATCTCCTGCTGACGCGGGCCGCCGAAGGCGAGCAGCGCCTTGCCGATCGCTGAGGCATGAAGCGGCGCCGTCGTGCCCGGCGGCTGATGGAAGCGCAGGTGGTGCTTCGAGGCGACCGACAGCACGACGACCGCCGCGCGCGGCTCCCGGATGCCGAGGTTGACGGACTCGCCGGTCTCCTCGGCCAGCCGCTCCACGATCGGATGGGCCCGATCCAGCCCGAAGGAGTGCTGGGCCACCTGCCCGAGCAGCAGCAGTGAGCGCCCGAGCTGGTACCGGTTCGTGCGCTCGTTCTGCTCGAGGAAGCCCGCGGCCACGAGCGCGCGAGCGATGCGGTGGACCGTGCTCGGGCTGAGATCGAGCGCGCGGGCGATGTCCGTGATCCCGAGCTCGGGATCGGCCTGCATGAAGCACGTGAGTACCGCCAGCGAGCGTTCGATCGCCTGCGTGCCCGTCGAGCGCCCGTCCGCGTCGCTCGCCACGAGCGGCTCGGGCACGGCTGCGATCGGCTCCATGACGGGGAGACGATACGCCGGTGACCGGGGCGGCGCGGCTCGGCCGCCGACCTACGCTGCGGCCGGCTCGAGCTCCTCGTCGAGATGCTTGTGCGACGGGCAGTACTTCGCCGCCGGAAGCGGCAGGCGCTGGCAGGGTGCGCCCTTGCGGGTGGTCGCGTTGCAGCACAGCGGGCTGCCGTCGAAGGTCAGGCCCTCACGGGCGTGCAGCTCGACGTAGCGCGAGGCGAGCGCCATGTGGCGGTTTATCACCTGATAGGCAAGCAGCTGGCCCTGCATCGGAAAGTAGGCGCGCACCTCGTGGAAGAGCGTCCGCGCGGGACGGGCGAAGTAATGGCGATCGCTCGCCAGACGCTCGACCGCCGCCTCGCACGCGCGCAGGACGCGCTGGTGGTTGCGCTGAGACCGGTCGCCCCGATCCTCGAGCACGTGTGGCGAGAGCTCCCGGTATATCGAGCGGCTGAACTGATACATGGCCCTCCGTTCGCTGGCCGCGGCCTGAGCGGGCCCCGGGGCAGGGCAATATTTCAGCGCGCTGTGAAGCGCTCGCGCAGCGGATGTTAAGCGGTCGTTAAGCGTGGCTGCGGGGGCGCCGATCGTTAGGGTGCGGCGATGCCCGCGCCGCTCTACTTTCGTCACGCGTCGTCGCTCGAGCACGACACCGGCTCGCACCCCGAGGGCGCGAACCGCATCCCCGCCATCGAGCGTGAGCTCGAGCGGCGTGAGTGGCTCGGCTACGAGCGGCGCGAGGCGCCTGCCGTCGATCGGGCCGTGCTCACAGCAGTTCACCCGGAGCGCTACGTGGAGTCGGTGCGGCTGATGTCCGAGCGCGGCGGCGGCTACTTCGATCCGGACACGATGGCAAGCGCCGGCTCCTACGAGGCGGCGCTGCACGGCGCCGGGGGCGCCTGTGCGATGGTCGACGCCCTGGTCGCGGGCGAGACCGGAGTCGCCTTCGCCGGCCTGCGCCCGCCGGGCCATCACGCCGAGTCCGAGCGCGCGATGGGGTTCTGCCTCTTCAACAACGTGGCGGTCGCGGCGCGGCATGCGCTCGACTCGCTGGGCGTGACGCGGGTCTTCGTGCTCGACTGGGACGTCCACCACGGCAACGGCACCAACGACATCTTCCACTCGTCACGCCAGGTGCTGTTCGCCTCGATCCACCAGTCGCCGCTCTATCCCGGCAGCGGACCGCTGTCGGACGTGGGCTCCGGGGACGGGGAGGGATTCACGATCAACCTGCCGGTGCCGCCCGGATCGCAGGAGCGTGACTGGCTGTCGCTCGTCGAGCACGTCGCGATGCCCGCCGCGCGCGCCTTCCGCCCCGAGTTGATCCTCGTCTCCGCGGGCTTCGATGCCCACCGGGCGGACCCGCTCGCCTCGTGTCGTCTGGAGGCGGGCTCGTTCGCCGAGATGGCTCGTCACGTCGCAGCCCTTGGCCGTGACTGTGGCGCCCCGGTCGGCATGTGCCTCGAAGGGGGGTACGACCTCGCGGCGCTCGCCGAATCGACCGCGGCGACGCTCGAGGCGGTCGTCGGAGCCGATCTCCCTGGGTCCGTCGAGCTCGACCCGCGGGCCGAGCGCGCAGTTGGTCAGGTAGGCACCTACTGGGCGCTGTAGGGCTCTATGACAGGTTCTAGGACGCGGGCTCGATACGGCGCGGATACGCGTCCGGGAAGCCCTGCGCGGCGTAGCTCTGTGCCCTGCGGGCGGCCTCGGCCCGCGAGTCGAACTCGCCCGCGTAGGCGACCCAGTAACCGGGCCTGAGGCTCGAGTAGTCGTTCGAGCGCAGTAAGCCTGCCGGGAGCCCCGCACCTGAGGCCCGCTGCGCCTCGCGACGAGCATCCCTGCGCCGCTCGCTCGAGACGAGGATGACCGTGAAGGCGCTCTTGCCCGCCGGCCAGGAGCCGACGCCGCCGCTCGCCGGCTCGGGGTCCGTCGAGGAGTCGTCCGTGGCTGCGGGCGGCTGGGAGCCCGAGCTCGAGGACCCGGCCGGGGGGGAGGCCCCAGACGCGGGCGGCGCCTCCGACTCGCTGCCGCCGGCAGAGGGGAGCGGCTCGTCGGGCGCGGGCTCCGGCATCGTCGGCGCGGCCTGCGAGTCGGTGGTCGCGTCGCCCTCGGTCGGGAGCGGCGCGGTGGTGGCCGGCGTCGTCGTGGTCGGCGCGGGGGCGACCGCGCGCGTGGGCTCCTCGGTGGTCAGCTCCCGGAGCAGGAAGCCGAGCCCCGTGCCGAGCACGAGCAGCGCGAGCGCCACACCGAGGACGGTCACGCGCCAGCTCGGCGGTCGCCGCCGCGCGACGCGCAACGGCGCGCCGCACTCGAGGCATGAGAGCTGGTCGGGCTCGACGGGGCCGCCGCAGCTCGGGCAGGCGGCGCTCGGGCCGGCAGGCGGGCGCGGCGGAGCCTCCTGCACGCGCTACCTCCCGCGCAGCCCGGCCGGCGCGCTGTCGGCGGCCGGCTCCCCGGCGGGGGCCGCCGGCGTGGCGACCCGAGTGCCGCAGCGAGCACAGAAGGCCCAATCGGGTGCCAGCGCGCCCTCGCATTGCGAGCACTCGCGGTCGCCGGGCGCGGCCGGCAACTCGATCATCGGCACGCTCGTCTCGAGCGCGGCGGCCAGTGCCTCGGCCTCGGACTCGAGCGCGGTCAGGGCGGCGGCCTTGCGGCGCACGAGCTCGGGCTTCTGGCGATTGCGCCTGTGCAGCTCGAAGGCGAGCGCTCCGAGCTCGAGCAGGACCGTCTGCCGGCGGCGCTCGAGGACACGTAGGCGGCGCCGCATCGCCCCCCGCTCGCGCGCGGTCGGGCGCCGCTCCGCCAGCGCGTCAGGCGGCTCGCCCGCCGGCGGCACGGTACCTGCCGAGACGCGCTCGATCCGCTGGAGCAGTCGGGCTTTCAGTTGTCTCAGAGCTGACATCGTGCTTGCGTCGCGGGGTGGGGCTCGACCAGCAGGCCACTATAACCGCGGCCCGGACCCGATCCGTCCGTGTCGGCGCGCCCTCGCAGCGCTCGAACACCGGCCCCAGGCGCCGGTTGCGGACGCCGTGCCGCGGCGCGGCTGCTTTGTCACGCGCCGGGCCGGGCACGGTGCGCGCGCGTGTTGAGGCGTTACGCGACTCGTCGCAGGATCGGTCGGGTCCGATTCAACTGACGCGGGAGGTTCTCAATGCATGGACTCATCGGCCTGGCGCACGCCCGGCTACAGCACGTGGGCGCTCGCCTGCTCGACTCGCGTGGCCAGGGCACCGTCGAATACGTCGCCCTGATCCTGCTCGTGGCGCTTGTGATGGCCGGCGTGGTGGCCTCGATGAAGGGCTTTCGCACCGACGAGGGGCAGGAGCTCGGCGATGCGCTGATCGTGAAGATCAAGCAGGCGGTCGCGAAGGTCGTCTTCTGAGCATCCGGGTCTGAGGCGGGGGCCGGGGCGCGAGTGGCGATCGCACGTCGCTTTGCGCCCCGGCCCCACGCCTACGATGGACGCGTGGCGCACCCGCACGCATCGCTTCCCGTAGCCGTCTTCGACTCCGGCGTCGGCGGACTGACCGTCCTGCACGAGTGTCTTGTCTCGCTGCCACACGAGGACTTCACCTACTTCGGCGACACCGCTCGCTTCCCGTACGGAGAGCGCTCGCCCGTGGCGCTGCGGGCCTTTGCCCTCGAGCTTGGCGAGCTGCTGCTCGCGCGCGGCGCGAAGCTGCTCGTGGTCGCGTGCAACTCGGCCACCGCGGCTGCCCTGCCCTCGCTGCGCGTGGCGCTCGAAGGGCGCGTGCGCGTGATCGGCGTGGTTGCGCCGGAGTCGCTGCTCGCCGCAGGCGTCACGCGCAGCGGCGAGGTCGGGCTGCTGGCGACCCCGGCGACCGTCGCGAGCGGAGCGTATGAGCGCGCGCTCGCCACGAGCGCGCCCGAGGCACGTCTGCACGCCGTCGCGTGCCCTGAGCTCGCACCGCTGATCCAGGCCGGGGGCGAGGTCGACGATCGCCTCGTCGACTGCGTCGAGGGCTACTGCGCGCCCCTGCGCGCGGCGGGCGTCGACACCGTCATCCTCGGCTGCACCCACTACCCGCTCGTGCGGCCCTTGATCCAGCGCGCGATGGGGCGAGGGGTCGCAATCGTGAGCTCCGGCCAGGCGATCGCCGACGAGGTCGCGCGCGAGCTTCGGCTCGCCGGCATCGAGCGCAAGGTCGACCGGCGTGGCAGCTATCGCTTCCTGTGCTCCGGCGATCCGCAGGCATTCCGGCGGGTCGGGGTGCGCTTCCTCCAGATGCCGCTCGGCGATGTCCGCCGCGTCGCTGTGGCAGCGGCGCCACCTGCCCGGGCGGCGGCGTGAGCGGCGTGCGGCTCGACGGGCGAGCGCCCGGCGACCTGCGCCCCGTCTCGATCGAGCCGGGCTTCGTGCGCACCGCGGCGGGCTCGGCGCTGATCTCGTGCGGCGGAACGCGAGTGATCTGCACGGCGTCCGTGGTCGAGGACGTGCCGCGCTGGATGGCCGGCCGCGGTCGGGGATGGGTGACGGCGGAGTACGGCATGCTCCCCGCGTCGACCGGCGAGCGCAAGCAGCGCGACGCCGCACGCGGGCGACTCGACGGGCGCACCGTCGAGATCCAGCGTCTGATCGGGCGCTCGCTGCGCGGCGTGGTCGACTTCGCGGCGCTCGGCGAGCGCACCCTCTACGTCGACTGCGACGTGCTGGAGGCGGACGGCGGCACTCGCTGCGCGGCGGTTACGGGCGGCTATGTCGCGCTCCAGCTCGCCCTCGAGGCGCTCGTCGGCGCCGGCAAGCTGCCGACGCTCGCGCTCACGCAGTCGATCGCCGCCGTCTCCTGTGGAGTCGTCGACGGTCGCGCGCTGCTGGATCTCGACTACAGCGAGGACTCGAGCGCCGAGGTCGATGCAAACGTCGTGATGACAGGCGACGGCGGCCTCGTCGAGGTGCAGGCGACGGCCGAGCGCACGCCCCTGTCGCGCGCGTCGCTCGACGAGCTGCTGGCGCTCGCCGCTGCGGGCATCGATCGCCTGCGGGCGGCCCAGGCAGAGGTGCTGAGCGCGCCGCTGCCGGCCGCCTCGACCTGACGGGCGCGCGTGCGCCTCGTGGTGGCCACTCGCAATCAGCACAAGCTCGGTGAGCTCGCAGCCGTGCTCGAGTCGCTCGAGCTGGTCGCCCTGCCGGACGGCGTCGCGCTCCCTCCCGAGACCGGCACGACGTTCGAGCAGAACGCGCTTGCCAAGGCGCAGGCCGCGGCGCACGCAACCTCGTGCGCGGCGATCGCGGACGACTCCGGGATCGAGGCGAGCGCGCTCGCGGGGGCGCCGGGCCTGCGCTCGGCACGCTTCGCGGGCGAGCAGGCGAGTGACTCCGACAACCTCGACAAGCTCCTGCGAGCGGTCGCGCGGCACGGCGATCGCTCGGTCGCCTACGTCTGCGTGCTCGCGTTCGTCGCGCCCGACGGTGCCGAGGCCTGCTTCGAGGGGCGCTGCGAGGGCACGCTGGCGCTTGCGCCGCGCGGCGAGGGGGGCTTCGGATACGACCCCGCCTTCTTGCCCCACGACATCGGTGGCGAGCGGACGATAGCCGAGCTCTCCCCGGCGGAGAAGCACGCGATAAGCCATCGCGGGCGGGCCGCGCGCGCCTTTCTGGCCTGGCTCGAGCGGCGAGCGCCACCACCATGAGCGCCGTCGGCCTCGGCCGCCAGAAGTCGCGCGCCGCCGCGATCTCGATCGTCTCGAACAGCGCCTTGATCGTGCTCAAGCTGGCGGCCGGGCTCGTGACGGGGTCGATCGCGATCATCACCGAGGCGGTGCACTCGGGCATCGACCTGGTGGCCTCGGTGATCGCCTTCTTCTCGGTCCGTGCGGCCGAGGAGCCGGCCGACGAGCGCCACCCCTACGGTCACGCCAAGTTCGAGAGCCTGGCGGCGGCGATCGAGGGCCTGCTGATCCTTGCCGGCGCGGGGGTGATCGTCTACGAGTCCGCCCGGCGGCTGAACGGGGAGCCACAGCTGAGGCTGCTCGGCCTCGGCATCGCCGTGCTCGCGATCTCGATGATCGTCAACTTCGCCGTCTCCAGGTTCCTCTATCGCCAGGCGAGCATCACCGACTCACCGGCGCTGGCCGGCGACGCCGCCCACCTGCGTACCGACGCGCTGACTTCGGTTGGGGTGATGGTCGGGCTCGTGCTCGTCCAGGCCACGGGCATCGAGGCGCTCGACGCGGTCACGGCGCTCGTCGTGGCGGTCGTGATCGTCGTCGCCGGGCTGCGCTTGATCGGGACGTCCTCGCGCGCGCTCGTCGACGAGGTGCTCCCGCCGGACGAGCTCGACGCGGTCAGGGACGCGCTCAGCGGCCATGGCGTGCCCGAGGTGAGCGGATACCACAAGCTGCGCGCCCGGCGGGCCGGCAGCCGGCGCTACGTGGACGTGCACGTGCAGTTTCGGGACGGCACGACGCTCGAGCGCGCCCACGAGCTGGCGCACGAGCTTCAACGCCAAATCGGGGAGCGGCTGCGGGGAGCGGATGTGCTGATCCACCTCGAGCCCGAGAGCGCCGGCCGGGCCGACGACCCGCCGCCGACCAGCGTCAGCGCAGCAGGTTGACCGCAGCCGCGAACGCGACCGAGAGCAGCACGAGGAAGTAGCCGAGGTAGCCGTTGCCGAGCAGCAGCAGCGCGGCTATCACGAAGCCGGCCACCGTCGCGAGCCAGGCCAGGCGCGGAAGGGACATGCGCTCATTCTGACCGCTCTCTGCCTGCGCGGGAGCTCGCCGGGGCGTCGGGCGGGATGTAGTGGAAGTCCGCAATTTGGGTTCGTCGAGGGGCCAATTCCGCTCTGCGATGCGCCCCGAAGCCTTGCGCCATCCGCCAGCCTTGTTAGGTTCGGCGACCGACCAGAACTTCCTCGAAGGAGGCACAGACAATGACCAAGGCTGAATTCGTCGATCAGGTGGCCGACGAGAGCGACCTCTCGAAGACCGACGCTGCGACCGCAGTCGACGCCGTGCTCAAGGTGATCGAGGAGACGCTCCAGCGCGGCGGTGACATCAACTTCACGGGCTTCGGGAAGTTCTCGGTGGCCGACCGAGGCTCGCGTCAGGGTGTCAACCCGCAGACGGGTGAGCGGATCCAGATCCAGGCCAGCAGGGTCCCCCGGTTCAGCGCCGGCTCGTCGCTGAAGAAGGCGGTGAAGAACGCCGCCTAGACGTCACCTGACCGAGTCCTGACCAGCAAGCGAGCTGCCGCGGAGCCGTTCCCGGAACGGCTCGCTGCGCTCGTCGCAGAACGGGCCAGCCAGCTCGTGCTCGGGCTGGACCCGGACCCGGCCGCGCTGTGGCCGGAGGCGCTCGAGGGGCTCGAGCCCGACGGCGGTCGAGCTGCCGCCACCGCGGCCGCGGTGGCGCGCCACTGCCGGGCCGCGATCGAGGCGGTCGGCCCGGCTTGCGTTGCCGTGAAGCTGCAGCTCGCGTGCTTCGAGCGGCTGGGAGCGGCCGGCTGGGCGGCGCTTACGGCGAGCGCCGGCGCCGCACGGGCGGCCGGGCTGCTCGTGATCGCCGACGGCAAGCGCGGTGACGTGCCGGCCACCGCTCGCGCCTATGCGCAGGCGCTCGTCGGCGCGACGCCCGGAGCGTTCGGACCGGTCGAGGGCCTCGGGGCGGATGCCTTCACGGCCAACCCACTGCTGGGCCGCGACTCGCTCGAGCCGCTCGTCGGCGCGGCGGCGGAGGCAGGAGCGGGGTGCTTCTGCCTGGTCAGGACGTCGAACCCAGGCGCCGCCGACGTGCAGGACGCCGATGTGGGCGGGCGGCCGCTGCACGAGCTGCTCGCCGCGCTCGTGGACGAGCTCGGCGCCGGCCACGTCGGTCGATCGGGGCTCTCGTGCGTGGGCGCGGTATGCGGCGCGACGCGGCCCGAGCACTTGGAGCGGCTGCGGCAGCTCATGCCACACGCGATCTTCCTGCTGCCTGGGGTGGGAGCTCAGGGTGGCGGCGTCGAGGCGCTCGCGCCCGCCTTCGCCCCGCATCCGGCCGCCGGACTCGTCACCGCCTCGAGGTCGATCGTCAACGCCCACGAGAGTCGGCCGGGCGGTCCGCGGCGGGCGGCGCGAGAGGCAGCCGAGGAGCTGCGGGCGGCGGCCTGGGCGCTCGCCCGCTGACGCTCGACGGCTCATCTAGAGGGCCCACTAGCATCGGGAAGGCGATGGGCCAGCCACGGAGTCCGCTTCGGTTCCTCGCCCCCATGGCACTGGTCGCCTTCGGGTTTGCCCTGGTCACGATCGTCGCGAGCGCCGGTCCGTTGGCCGGGCAGACGCAACAGAGCCAACCCGCCGCGGCGGCGCAGACCACCAGCGCCGAGCGCTCGTCGAGCGACTCCACCCGTCGCGCGGGCAGGCGGCGGCGCTCCTACACGGTCCGTGCTGGGGACACGCTCGGAGCGATCGCCGAGGAGACCGGCGTCCCGGTCGAGGAGCTCCAGCGGCTCAATCCGGACCTCGACCCCCAGGCGCTCGGCGCCGGCGAAAAGCTCAAGCTCCGCCAGTGAAGTGGGCGCTCGCCTGCGTCGCGGGCCTCTGCCTGGTCCTGCCGGCGCCCGCGGCGGGCGCTCCACCCGATCGTCCCGACCCCCGTGCCGGCTCTGCGATCGTCATCGACGGGGGCTCGGGTGAGGTGCTCTTCGAGCGGGGAGCCGACCGTCGTAGCGCGATCGCGAGCGCCACCAAGCTGATGACCGCGCTGCTCACGCTCGAGCGCGCCCCGCTCGACGCGGTCTTCGCGGCGCCTCCCTACCAGGCGCTCGCGGTCGAGTCGAAGATCGACCTGCAGGCCGGCGAGCGCATGCGCGTGCGCGACCTCCTGCGCGCGCTGCTGCTCGAGTCGGCCAACGACGCCGCGGTCACGCTGGCCGAGAACATCTCAGGGTCGCGGCCCGCTTTCGTGAGGGACATGAACCGGCGTGCTCGCCGGCTCGGGCTCGGGGACACGAGGTATGCCAACCCGATCGGCCTCGACCACCCCGCCAACTACTCGACCGCACGCGACCTCGCCGTGCTCGCGCGCACCCTGATGCGCGATCCCCGCTTCGCCCGCATCGTCGACTTGCCGCGCGCCGAGCTGCGCAGCGGCGCGCGGAGGCGAGTCGTCGACAATCGCAACCTGCTGGTGCGCCGTGAGCCGTTCGTCGACGGCGTCAAGACCGGCTACACGCGGCAGGCCGGCTACGTGCTCGTGGGCGCGGCGAGCGGCCGGGGGGCGCGCGTTGTCAGCGTCGTGCTCGACGAGCCGAGCGCGGTCGCGCGCGACTCCGACTCGCTCGAGCTGCTCCGCTTCGGGATCGACTCGTTCCGGCGCACAGCTGCGATCCGGACCGGTCGAGCGCTCGCGCGCGTGCCGATCGCCTACAACGACGGCGCGCGGGCCACCCTGGTCCCCGCGCGCACCCTGGCCGTCACCGTCAGGCGCGGCGAGAGCGTCAGGCGCCGCGTCAGCGCGCCGCGTGAGCTCGAGGGCCCGCTTCCCGCAGGCGCCCGCGTCGGCTCGGTCGCGGCGGTCTACCGCGGGCGGGTGGTCGGCACGGTGGCGCTTCTGAGCGAGCGGGCGGTCCCTGGGCCGAGCCGGCTGCGGCGTGCCGCCTCCGCCCTCGGGCTACCGGTACTCTCCCTGTTCGTCCTGCTGGCCGGCACCCTGATCGGCCTACGCCTCCGGGCAGTCCGCCTCGGGCGCCCGCCTGCGAGTAGATGATCATCACCGTCACGCTCAACGCGGCAATCGACAAGACGCTCGCCGTCCCGAACTACCGCCTGGGGCGCCGGCATCGATCGGTCGAGCAGACGTCGACCGCCGGAGGCAAGGGCGTCAACGTGGCGCGTGCGCTGAAGCTGCTCGGCCAGCCCGTGATAGCGACCGGCGTCGCCGGTGGGCCGACCGGTACGCGTATCATCGAGCAGCTCACGGAGGAGGCCATCCTCAACGACTTCGTGCGCATTCGCGAGGAGTCGCGTACCTCGACGGCCGTAGTCGATCCGGCCTCGGGCGAGCAGACCGAGATCAACGAGTGGGGCCCGCGCGTTTCGCCGAGCGAGCTCGAGCTGTTCGTCGACAAGCTGCTCTACCTTGCGAAGGGCGCCGACATCTGCGTCTTCTCCGGGTCGCTGCCGCGGGGTGTCGAGCCGGACTTCTACGGGGGGATGATCGGGGAGCTGCGCAAGCTCGGAGTCGTGACCGTGCTCGACTCGGAGGGTGACCCGCTGCGGCTCGCGATGCGGGCGGAGCCCGACGTGGTGACGCCCAACGAGACGGAGGCCGAGGAGCTTGTCGGCCACGAGTTCGCCGAGGACGAGGATCGCGTGCTGGCCGTACGCGAGATCGTCGCGCTGGGCGCCCGCGACGCGATCATGACGATGGCCTCGGGCTGCCTGGCGACGGTCGGGCGCGGCGAGCGCCTGCTGGTGCGGGCGACCGCCGAGCCGCTCGACCCCGTCTCCGGAGTGGGCTCGGGCGACGCGCTGCTGGCCGGGTACGTGGCCGCGCGCTACTCGGGGCGCGAGCCCGAAGAGTGCCTGCGTTTCGGGGTCGCCTGCGGGGCCGAGTCGACCCAGCACTTCGGCGCCGGGGTGCTCGACCCACGCGAGGTCGAGCGGCTGCTCCCGAGCGTCTCCATGGCGCCCCTGCCGGAGCCCGCGCTCGACGCTCGCTGAGGGTCGTCAGACCCGCTGATATGGTCATCGGCCCGTCCGCTGACGACCCTAGGATGCGCGCATGGAGATCGAGATCGGCCGAGGCAAGAAGGGTCGTCGAGGCTACGGCTTCGACGACATAGCGGTCGTGCCCTCGCGGCGCACCCGCGATCCGGACGACATCGACATCGCCTGGACGCTCGGGCCCTACCGCTTCGAGCTGCCCCTGCTCGCGTCGGCCATGGACGGGGTCGTGTCGCCCGCGACAGCCGCCGCGATCGGCCGGCTGGGTGGCCTCGCCGTGCTCAATCTGGAAGGCATCTGGACCCGCTACGAGGACCCGGACGCGGAGCTCGATCGGATCGCCGCGCTGCCGGCCGAGACGGCCACGATCGAGATGCAGAAGATCTACAGCGCCCCGATCCAGCCGTACCTGATCGCCGAGCGGGTGCGCGAGATCAAGGAGCAGGGCGTGGTCTGCGCCGGCTCGCTGACGCCGCAGCGGGTCAGCCGCCACTACGAGCTCGCGCTCGAGGCCGGTCTCGACATCCTCGTGATCCAGGGAACGGTCATCTCCGCCGAGCACGTGTCGCTCACGACGGAGCCGCTCAACCTCAAGGAGTTCATCAAGGAGATGCCCGTCCCGGTCATCGTCGGCGGCTGCGCCTCCTACTCGACCGGGCTCCACCTGATGCGCACCGGCGCCGTCGGCGTGCTCGTCGGCGTCGGCCCGGGCGCGGCGTGCACCACCCGCGGCGTGCTCGGCATCGGCGTGCCGCAGGCGACCGCGATCGCGGACGTGCAAGCCGCACGCTCGCAGCACATGCTCGAGACGGGGGAGTACGTCAAGGTGATCGCTGACGGCGGCATGCGCAACGGCGGGGACGTCTCGAAGGCGTTCGCGTGCGGAGCCGACGCCGTCATGCTCGGCTCTCCGCTGGCGCGCGCCTACGAGGCGCCGGGGCGCGGCTACCACTGGGGCATGGCCACCTTCCACTCCTCCCTGCCGCGCGGCGCGCGCGTCAAGACGACGCAGAACGGCACGCTCGAACAGATCCTGCTCGGCCCGGCGCACGAGAACGACGGAACCTTCAACCTGATGGGCTCGCTGCGCACGTCGATGGCGACGTGTGGCTATGAGGACATCCCGTCATTTCACCGGGCCGAGGTGATGGTCGCTCCCGCGCTCCAGACGGAGGGCAAGCAGCTTCAGCGCGAGCAGGCGATCGGCATGGGCGCCGTCGCGGCCGCGGCCGCGGCGCCCGGCGTCGAGGGTCAGCCCGCTGGGAACGGCGACCGTTCGCACACCGTGCCCGTCGCCGCCGGAGACCCGGCGCTCGTACCGGAGTGACGCGCAGCCTCGCCAGCTCGCCGCCGGAAGTCACTCTCGGCGCGACGGCGGGGTCCCAGGAGGTGCTGGTTCTCGATTTCGGCGGCCAGTACTCGCAGCTGATCGCACGGCGTGTGCGCGAGTGCGGTGTCTTCTCGGAGCTGCTTCCCCACGACGCGTCGCTCGAAGAGATCCGCACGCGTGCGCCGCGCGGGCTGATCCTCTCGGGAGGGCCCGCCTCGGTCTACTCGGAGGGGGCGCCGCACCTGCGTCGTGAGCTGCTCGAGCTGGGCGTGCCCGTACTCGGGATCTGCTACGGGATGCAGGCGATGGCGCTCGAGCTCGGCGGTCAGGTGCAGGCGGCCACGATCGGGGAGTTCGGGCGATCGCGGCTCGAGGTGCGAGCGACGGGCCGCCTG
>Ga0136620_10000297_pt1 | contig 22607 bp, 22 predicted proteins | sample AntDrymUQ4162106_2_FD_104806 | JGI IMG/M metagenome (GOLD analysis project Ga0136620, IMG submission 104806) | Polar desert sand microbial communities from Dry Valleys, Antarctica - metaG UQ416 (21.06) | ecosystem: Environmental > Terrestrial > Soil > Desert | place: Antarctica: Dry Valley... | reverse complement strand
GCCAAGACGACTTAGACCACATCGCCTCGCTCCTCAACGGACGCCCTCGACAAACCCTCAACTGGATGACACCATCAGAAGCACTAAACCAACTTGTTGCACTCACCCCCTGACGGCGCCTTCGTGTGGGGACAAATTTGGGCGAGAGAGCTAGTTGGAGAAGGACACCGCAAACGCCGAGGCCCAGCGGTTCATGAGCTCGCCGTAGTAGCGGCCGGCTTCGTCGAGGTTGCCCTCGGAGAGGGCGTTGATCGAAGCCCAAACATCGGCGACCGATTCATCGATTACGAGGACGGACGGGTCGAACATCTCGGCGACTCCGGCATAGTCGAGCTCGAGCATTGCCTCGGCGGGGAACTCCGCCAACCACAGACCCAGGTTGTTGACCTCCGCCACCAGGTTCTCCGGCAGGCCGGCGGCGATCATCACCTCGGCGGCGCGATTGACCCGCTCGAGCCCTTTGGCCAGGTTGGTTCGATACTGGATGAGAGCGAACCGTCCGTTGTCGGTATAGATGCGTTCGTTGGGGGCGAAGGGCACCAGCCAGCGGATGGGGACATGCCAGGCAGACGTGAGAATGTGCGAGCGAATGTCGGGCTCGCTCGCCCGCAGTCGTCGTAGCTCTCGCTCGGCTTGCCGAGCGACATCTTCGGGAATGATCACGGCTTTGCCGAACACTTCCAGATGATGGGACAGAGCCAGCACTCCTTCCAGCATGCGCAGGTGCGGCCGCCGCGGGCACACATAGCGTCTGCCTTTCCAGTCGGTGATCCAGGCGTCCTCGATCATCGACTCGCCGATAAAGCCATACGGTTCCCAGCGACGGGGACGGCGCGGCGAAGTAACGGAGTGAGGCTCCCACGCTCTGATCTGATCCTCAGGCAAATAGACGCGCAGAAAGGACGATTTGATCATCGCCAATTCATCCTAAGGGCAGGTGCTGAACACCCGAGGGGCCGTTAGACTCGCCCTCGAAAGGAGTAGTGCGGCTTCGCTGGAAACCACGCTTTTGGTGATCTTCTTTCTTTCTAAGTCGAGGGGGGCCCTTCAGTGATGGAGTGGATGCGACGCGACCTCCATCATGGCGACCTCGGCTTGAGCGACGACGACCTCCGCGAGATGTATCGGTTCATGCTCCTCGCCCGCCGCGTCGATGACCGGATGTTTGCTCTCAATCGCCAGGGCCGAGCGCCGTTTGTCGTGGGTTCGTCGGGACACGAAGCGATCCAGGTGGCTTCGGCGATGGCCCTCGATCGCGATAAGGATTGGGTGCTTCCCTACTACCGGGATATGGGAGTGGCCCTCGCCTGGGGTCTATCGCTCCTCGACATCTTCCGGGCGGTCTTTGCCCGAGGCAACGATTCGTTCTCCGGAGGCCGACAGCTTCCCAATCACTGGTCGAGCCGCCCCAAGCGCGTGTTCACCCAGTCATCGTGCATCGGGACGCAATACCCGCACGCCGTCGGGATCGCCAAAGCCCTCCAGATCAAAGGCGACAACGCCGTCGTTGCGGTTTATGGCGGGGAGGGTTCCACCTCAGAAGGCGATTGGCACGAGGCTGTCAACTTCGCCGGCATCCATCGGCTGCCGGTGCTCTTCATCACCGAGAACAACGGGTATGCGATCTCGGTCCCGAGCAACGACGAGGTTGCCGGATCAATTCATGGCCGCGCGATTGGCTATGGAATGAAGGGTTACCTGATCGATGGCAACGACCCTCTGGTCGTTTATCGAACCGTGCGCGAGGCTGCCGAGCGAGCCCGAAATGGCGAAGGCCCGAGCTTGATTGAGGCCGAGACCTATCGCTACTACGCCCACACCTCAGATGACGACGATCGGCTCTATCGGACCCGGGAGGAGGTCGAAGAGTGGCGTCGGCACGACCCGGTGGTGACGCTCAAGCAATACCTGATCGAAGAACGGCTGCTTTCCGAATCGGACGAGGAATTGATCGCCAAAGAAGTCGTGGCCGCGGTCGCGGCCGCGGTCGAGGAGGCCGAAGCAGGGCCGCGGCCCGACGACCCCTACAGCCATGTGTATGCCCGAGTGATCGAGCTCGCGCCCGCGGCCCTCTATCCCGAACCGGCCGTGATTGGACCCGAGGTCAATCTGATTACCGGCATCAACCGTGCGATTGGCGACGTCATGGCTTCACATCCGGACACCGTCGTCTTCGGCGAGGATGTGAGCGGCGCCAAAGGCGGGGTGTTCAAAGCCACCCAGGGCATCTCCGATCGCTTCGGAGAGGCTCGGTGTTTCAACACCCCCATCTCCGAGTCGTTGATCGTTGGGCTCGCCGTCGGCATGGGCGCCACCGAGGTTCGCCCATTAGCCGAAATCCAGTTCGCCGACTACATCCACCCCGCTTTCGATCAAATCGTGTCCGAGGCATCTCGGATCTCCTATCGGTCCAACGGCACATGGTCGTGTCCGATTGTCATCAGAGTCCCGTTCGGCGCGGGGATCCACGGCGCGCTTTACCACTCGCAGTCGATCGAGACCTACTACGCGCACGTTCCCGGCCTCAAGGTCTTGGTGCCGTCGAACCCTGCCGACTTCAAAGGGCTCTTGGCCTCCGCGGTTGAGGATCCGGACCCGGTTCTCATCCTCGAACCCAAGAAGCTGTATCGGCTTGGCAAGGGTCCCTACCCGGAGGGCGACTACAAGGTTCCCATCGGCCGCGCCGCGATTCGCCGCAATGGAAGCGACATCACCATCCTCACCTATGGGGCGATGGTCCATTTCACGATGGAAGCACTGGGCCCCCTCACCGAGCTCGAAGTTTCTGTTGAAGTGATCGACCTCCGCAGCTTGCGGCCGCTCGATTGGCCGACGATCGAGGCGTCTGTGCGCAAGACCGGTCGGGTGCTAATCGTCCACGAGGCCAACGAGTTTCTCGGTTTCGGAGCGGAGCTTGCGGCCCAGATCGCCGACAAGGCCTTTGAATGGCTCGATGCGCCGATTCGTCGATACGCCCTCGGCGACCTGCCGGCGATGCCCTACGCACAGGAATTGGAAGACATGGTTTATCCGAACCCCGAGGGGATCATCCGCCACGCCTTGGAGCTGGCCAAGTACTGACGGCGAGAACGTCGCATGCCCAAAGACAACTTGCCCGTGAATAAGCCAAGAGGTATTGAACTGCTCGAGCCCGAGATGCGCCCGGAGCAGAGCGACCTTCGAGCTGGTGCGGGCCGACACGTCATCACGATCGTTGGTCTTGCCGTGGTCGTCGGGCTCGGGCTCATGCTCCTCCCCGACCCGGCTCCTCTCGACACCGACCTCGAAGGCGCCTTGCCCGCCCCGGTGGTCGCCACCACCTTGCCCCAGCCCGAGCCGGTGGCAATAGGGCTGATCGGGCTCGATTCTTTTCCGTTGCAATTTGAGCCCAGCCTCGAGGGCTACGTGCGCCTAGCGGGTCCCGCTTTTGGCAACGGATCGTATTGGATGATCGGTACCGGGGAACAGCCCACCCTCCTCACTTCCTCCGATGGCGTCGCGTGGAGCAGAGCGGGACCATTTCCGGCCGACGACGAGCGTCTAGTCGCCATACATCGGCTCATCGGCCACCAAGGAGTTCTCATCGCCGTCGGCACCGAGGGAAGTCAAAGTCTTGATGAGGATCCCCTTCAACGCCTCCAAGTTTGGCGATCGGCCGACGGTGTCACCTGGATTCCGGAAGAGGTCGCCAGCGGATCGACCTTCCTAGATTCGAACATGACAGTCGACGGTCAGCAGATTGTCGTCACCGCCTCGGATGCGATCGGCCATGACCACCTCTACCGCTCGTCGTTCTTCGGCCTCTGGCAAGAGATCGCCATCACCTTTTCGACCGCGAACGGGATCATTCGCGCTCCTGATGGCGGCTTCCTGCTCAGCACAGGCGAGGGCTCGATCCTCACCTCGGCGAATGGAGTGAACTGGAGTCCCAACACCTCCTTTGACAACGGCATGTACTCGCAATGGAACGACCAAGTCGTTGGCACCGACAACGAGAGCGGGCAATTGATGATGCGGGTAATCGGCGAAGAAGGCGCCTCAGTGACCGAGCTCCCCGACTCTCTCGAAGGCTGCCAGGTGCGGGGCGGGCCCGCCGGACTGCTAGCACTCTGCCCAAGTGAGAGCGGCTCGGCTTTCAACCTGTATCTCAGTGAGAACGGGTTGCTTTGGCAGCGGTCGCAATCAGCCATCCTCACGGATGAGCTCATCTACCTGGGCTATACCAACGCGGGCTTTCTCATCGCCACCGAGGGCCTCGATGGAACCTTGCTCGTGGCGAGAGCGGCGCTGCCCTAATAACCGGGCGGCCGGCGGTCGAACCAGGGCCGTGCTCGCTCCAATTGGCCGGCAACCTGAAACAGCAATCGGTCGGCCCCGTACGGAGCCACGAATTGCACCCCGACCGGAAGGCCGTCGGCCGAGGTGTGGAGCGGCACCGACATCGCCGGCTGGCCGGTCATATTGAAGAGCGGAGTGTTGGGAATCGTTTCAGTCACCGTCTTGCTCAGGTGGCGATAGAGAGCCAAAAGGGCCGGGCCGACCGGTGTACGTCGCAAAGTCTCCATCATCCGCCGCTCGGTCGTGCTCGGAGCGAGGTCTCCGTGACGCCAGGGCACGCGGGCAAGCGTCGAGGTGACCAGCAGATCGAACTGCTGGTGGAAACGGCCCATGTCGCGACCCGCCATGCGCACCTGGGTGAGGGCCGCGGCCAGGTTTTCGGCGCTGAGGTGACGACCCACCGCCCCCAGAATCCACGTGAGCAGCTCGTAGTCCTTAGGGTCGGGCTTCGACTTGCCGCTCATTCGAGTCGTCTCGGTGATCCCTTGAGCGGTGGAAGCCGCCACCAGGGTCAAGAATGCTTCCATCCACGCAGCTCGCTGCACCGGTACTTCGACATAGGAAACCCGATGACCCAGCGACTCGAGAAGGCGGCCGGTTTCGTGGACAGCGATCCGGCATTCCTCCTCCATCGTTTCGCCCAAGAGCGGATCGGTCGACAAGGCCACCCATAGCGATGGAGGGTCGACGTCGACCTGCGCTCGGAACGTTCCCTCATGAACCGGAGCGGTGTAGGGATCGCCCGGTTCGAAGCCGGCGATGGCATCGAGGATTCCGGCGGAGTCTCTTACCGAGCGGGTCAGGGCGTGCCCGCTGCTGAGACCGAACCAACTTTCCCCGAGGATGGGCCCAGTCGGCACTCGTCCCCGGCTGGGTTTCAACCCGAAGAGCCCGTTGACCGACGCCGGGATTCGAATCGAGCCTCCCCCATCCGAGGCGTGGGCAACGGGCACCATTCCTGCTGCCACCGCCGCACCGGCGCCACCCGACGAGCCTCCCGCTGTGCGCCCTCGGTTCCAGGGGTTGGCCGTGACCCCATAGAGGTCGGGCTCGGTCACCGGGGCAAGGCCGAATTCGGGGGCGGCCGTTCTCCCCAGGACTACAAGGCCGGCCGCCTCGAACCGATCGACAATCGTTGCGTTCCAGTCGGGGATAAAACCCGACATCGAGCGCGACCCCATGGTGAGCGGGGCCTGGGCGTATTCCGCGCCGAGGTCCTTGAGCAAGAACGGCACCCCGCCGAACGGTCCGTCATTGGGCCCGTGCTCGACTCTGGCCAGGGCACGGTCGAAAAGCTTGATGACCACCGCGTTGAGGAGAGGGTTATGGGCTTCGATTCTGGAGATGGCCTCATCGACCACCTCGCGCGCTCCCACTTCCCCGCGTCGGATCAAGCCGGCGAGACCGGAGGCGTCGTAGTCGGTGTACTCGGCAAAACCCACAAGAGCCAGGGTATCGGCTCAGGCTGCTGTGCAGATTTTCATTGCCCCCAGCAAAGAGAATCGACACAGAGCCTGAGTCCTCCTGGTTCTGTGCAGATTTTCTGTGCCCACACCAATGAAAACGACACAGTGGCCTAGTTACCCTTTCCGAGTGATGAGAAGGTTGCTCGTGCTGGTCGTTCTCCTCCTGGTTGTGGCATGCGACACGGCGGATGTTGCCGAACAAGCGGTCACCGACTTGGCGGACACCGCTCAACTAGCCGAGATCTTCAACTCCGCCGAGCCTGATACCACGCAGTTGATTCTGCTCCTGTCCCCTACTTGAGGGGTTTGTCAAGCGGGCGCCCGTGCGGTGCAAGAAGACATCCTCAACGAGAATCCGACGGCCACCATCGCCGTCCATGTCATTTGGTTCTCGGTCCTGGGCGGGGACCAACGCTCCGAGATCAGGACCGAACTGGTCGACGACCCTCGAGCGATGCACAACTGGGATGACGATCGTGAGATCAGTGCCTTCTTTGGCGACCATGCCGAGGAGCTCGGCCTTCCCTCATCGGGCCAGCTCTGGGACGCGTATTTGCTTTTCGCGCCTGGGGCTACCTGGGAGGACACTCCGAATCCGCTAGTGGCATGGGGCGCACCAGTGGTCAACGAAAAAGAGCGGCTCCTGACAGAGTTGAACGGTCTGCTTGCGAGCGCTCCCTAGTCGCGTCGGCAGGTTCGGGCTTACCATCTCCGATTCGTCATGCGATCCCTGCTGAGCCAACTATCTGACCGGGTCGGGGCGGCGTTTGCCGCCGAGGGGCTCGATCCCGGTCTCGGCCAGGTCCTCGTCTCTTCACGCCCCGAGCTCGCCCAGTTCCAATGCAACGGCGCCATGGCCGCAGCTCGGCAGGCCGGGCGTCCGCCACGCGAGCTCGCCGAGGCCGTCGCCGAGAAGCTTCGAGCCGACCCGGGGCCGCTCGAACAGATCGAAGTGGCCGGCCCGGGATTTCTCAACCTCCGCATCGATGACCGGTTCCTCGCCGAGTTAATCCACGAGAGTGCCGCCGACCCCCGGCTCGGGGTGGAAGCCGCTTCACCCTCGCTGACGGTGCTGGTCGACTATGCCGGCCCCAACGTTGCCAAAGCCATGCACGTCGGCCATCTGCGCGCCACGATCATCGGCGACTCCCTCGCTCGCCTCTTCCGCTTCCTCGGCCACAAAGTGATTCGTGACCCCCACTTCGGCGACTGGGGATTGCAGATGGGCCAGGTGATCGCCGCCATCGAAGAGCAGCGGCCGGACCTCCCCTTTTTCGACCCCGAGAGCGACGGCCCATATCCCGATACCTCCCCGGTCACTCTCGATGATCTCCAGGAGATCTATCCCCGTTCTTCGGCAAGGACCGAGTCCGACCCCGAGTGGGGTGAACGGGTCCGCCAGGTCACGGTCGATCTCCAGCAGGGCCGCCCGGGCTATCTGGCCCTGTGGCGGCACATGAAACGTGTCTCCGAAGAGTCACAGCGCCAGGACTTCTCCGCCCTGGGCGTCGAATTCGATCTTTGGTTCGGCGAATCGGACGTAGCCGAGTTGGTGTCGCCGTTGATCACCGACCTCCGAGAGCGGGGTCTGGCCGAGGAGAGCCGCGGGGCATTGGTGATGCGGGTCGAGCTCCCTGATGACAAGCGCGACCTTCCCCCCCTGATCCTGGAAACATCTCGGGGGGCGGTCCTGTATGGCACCACCGATCTGGCGACGATCCTTCATCGGGTGCGCGACCTCGGAGTCGACCTTGCTCTCTATGTAGTCGACGCTCGGCAGTCAGACCATTTCGAGCTGCTCTTTCGCGCCGCCCGCAGGTCTGGTTACGCGCCCGATGACGTCGGGCTCGAGCACATCCGCTTCGGAACGATGAACGGGCCTGATGGCCGGCCTTTCAAGACTCGCGCCGGTGGGGTGGTGTCGCTTGCCGATCTGATCGAGTTGATGACGGCAGCGGCCCGTCGCCGGCTTGACGAAGCCGACCTTGCCCGCTCTTATCCGCAAGCAGAACGAGAGGCCATCGCCCGTCAAGTCGGAGTGGCGGCTTTGAAGTTCGGCGACCTGATCAACAACCGCGTATCCGATTACAGCTTTGACCTCGAGCGCTTTTCGTCGTTCGAGGGCAAAACCGGCCCCTACCTCCAATACAGCGCCGTACGGATCCGTTCGATCCAGCGACGGGCAGCCGGCCTAGGGATGGACCCTGGACTGGTGCTGCCTCCTACAGTCGAACCCGAGCGGAATCTGATGCTCACACTGCTCCAGCTGCCCGAGGTTCTGGAGCGGGCCGGGGTATTGCGAGCACCCAACCACATTGCCGAGTACGCCTTTGAATTGGCCGCGGCTTGGAATCGCTTCTACGACGCGTGCCACATCATCGACGAAAGGAACGCTGAGCGCCGAGGGGCGTGGCTGGCTCTCGCCGATCTCACGCTTCGCACTCTCACCACTGTCCTCGATCTGCTCGGGATCGAGGTGCCGGAGCGGATGTGATCGAAATCCGCCGGGGCCGTCTCGAAGATCACGAAGCGATAGCGGCAATTGCCACCGACACATTCGAGTGGGGGGATTACGTCGCTTCTGTCTATCCGGAATGGCTCGAGGAAGCCGACGGCGAGGCGCTCGTCGCGGTCGACGAGAACGACCAGGTAATCGCCGTTGTGCACGTGCGCCTCTTGGCGCCGCAAGAAGGTTGGATCTCAGGGGCGAGGGTGGCGGGTGATCACCGCCGCCAAGGGGTCGGCTCCTTGCTCAACCAGGCGGCACAAAGCTGGTTGCAGGACCGGGGAGCGGTGGTCGCCCGTTTGACCACCGAGGAAGACAACAAAGCGGCGCGGTCTCAGGTGGAGAAGCTCGGCTATCGCCCCGTGGCCAATTTCATCCACGGCCACCGGTCATTTCCGCCCCTCGGAGTCACGAACGGACGACCGCGGCCGGCGCTCGCGGAGCGTGCGAACGGACGACCGCGGCCGGCGCTCGCGGAGCGTTTTGATCTCGCCCCAGCCGCGGAAGCGGAGCCGGCGTTCGTGGTCTTTTCGAGCGGCGGGCTGGCCCGCTCGGCCCACGGTCTCTTTGCCTCCGACGGCTGGAACTTTCGTCGCCTGCACCACGCCGACCTGGTCAGTGCCGCGCGGCGACGCCAGCTTTGGACCTGCCCCTCGGGTTGGGTGGCAATTCGCCCGTCCGAGGAGAGGATGTGGGTGAGCCTCTTGGTCACTAGCGCCGAAGATTCCCGAGGAGCGATTCGAGCCTTGGTTGATCTCGGCGAGGAACACGGTGTGGAGTCGATGGAGCTGATCGTGCCTCGAATCGGGTGGCTAGAAGAAGCCTTAGCAAGCGAGTGGGTAATGCTTGCCTACCCCAACGTGGTCTACGAGCGACCGCTCCCTTAGCTAAGAAGGATCAACGCCATGAGCCACACAACGAACATGGCGGGCAGCTCCACCTCGATCCCCTCGTCGCCGAGCAAGACCGGATGCCGCAGGATCCAGGCCAGGGGAACCCCGATGAGAGGCACGGGCCAAAGCCCGCCGACTCCCGCCAAGCGCATCAGCTCGACTCCTTTCGCCAACGGAGCGGGAAAATCCTCCACCAGCGGACGGAGTACACCAGCTGCGTAGATCAGGCCAATCCCCACCACTACCGAGCTCAGCGCTCTCGTCACGGCTCGTTCCAGTTCGTTGTGGACGAACGCGCGATTGTTACGCCGGGCCGGTCCCTCAGAAGCGATTCCCATGAGAAAGGCGCCGGCCACTCCGAGGACCATCGCCGTCACCAGCCCGGTTCCCGTCGACAGGTCGGTCTCGCGATCCACCAAGCCGAAACCGGCGAGCACCAATGCGATCCCGAGCCCGCCAAGCGCGGCGCCCAGCGTGTAGAGACCGAGATCGAGCATCGTGGCGAACGAGTTGGTGATGAGGCGGAGGTAGTAACGCCAATCCTCGCCTCGTGCACGGCCAACCGCCGAATCAGTCATCACAGAAGGACATGATCGCTGCTGGAGCGTATCGACTCAAGATAAAGCTCGACGGGATGGGCGACGCGATAGCCTTTCGGCAGGTGTGAACGCAGTTGCATCTCACAGCCCGGGTTGGCGCTGGCGATGAGTGTGGTCGTGGCTGCGCTCGCGGCCAAAGCAGCGATACGTTCGCCGAGTTGATGCGAAGCCTCCGGATGGGTAAGGCTGTAAATCCCGGCGGCGCCGCAACAGATTCCGTCGGGGTCGGCATCGACCGTGGCCAGTCCCGCCGCCGCCAGTATCTCCCGCGGGGCGGAAGTGATGCGCTGGGCATGTCGCAAATGACAGGGATCGTGGACGACGACGGCTTCGCCGGTGACGGGTAGCCGCGGGAGGGCGCCTTCGGCAATGAGCCTCGCGATGAGCTCGGTGATGTCAAGGGTTTTGGCGGCGAGAGCGGCACCCTCGCTATTGAGTTTGTCGTAACCCTTGAGGTGGGCGCTGCATCCCGCTGCCGTCGCCACAACCACGTCCGCGGAGGCGAAGGCGGCCACGTTGGCGGCGGCCAAGCGCCTTCCGGACTTGATGTTGCCATCATGGACTGCCAGCGCACCGCAGCAGGTCTGGCTCGCAGGGGTCACCACCTGATAGCCGGCGAGGTCCAGGAGCTCGATTGCCGCCTGATTGACATTCCCGAACCATTTGTCCATGACGCACCCGACCAGGAGCCCTACCCGCGGGCCGTTCACGATCTGGGCCCGACGGGGACGAGCCTGGAGTCCTCGCAGCCCGCGTAATGAGCGCTGGGCGGGTCCCTCCCTCAGCAGCGATGGACCCAGCTTTTGCAAGAGCTTGATGAGGTCGGTCGCGACACCGACGATGCCTCGGTTGGGAATCACCCGACCAAGGACGAAGTGGCGAAGCCCGCGGCCGACGGTCGGGTGGGCAGCAGCCACCTCGGCGCGGGCGCCTTCCATCGCCCGGCCGAAGGGCACCATGCTCGGGCACACTGCTTCGCAGGCGCGGCAGTTGAGGCAGAAAGACATCGCCTCCTCGAATTCATCGTCGATGGCGATGACTCCCTCCGCCACCCCTCGCATTGCTGCGAGACGCCCGCGCGGCGACGCAGTTTCGAGGCCGGTTAGCCGGAAGGTCGGGCAGTGCGGGAGGCATAGTCCGCAAGCCACGCAGGCGTTGAGCTCGGCGGTCGTCGGGGCGAAGTCAGTGCGCCAGACCTGCGCAGTCATCAGATTCGTCCGGGCAGCCGCCCCGGATTGATCACCCTTTGAGGATCGAAGGCGGCGATCAACTTGCGCTGCAGGTCGAGCGTTGGCGGCGGGGTTCCCCACGGGTCGAAGCCGTCGTCCGCAGCACGGGTGACGATGAGAGCGCCGCCGACTGCCTCGGCTTTTGAACGAAGCATCGCCATTCCGTCGCTTGAGGGAGCCGCGATGGTGATCTCGCCGATGCCTACCTGATGGATGAAGTCTGCATCGGCCGGCATGCCGGCAATGAGACCCGCCGCGGTTTGAGGAGGAACCCTGAGCGAAAAAGCCCAGGTGCGGTAGGGCACGGCTGGCCAGACGAGCTCGTTTTGGGTTTCGCCTCCGAGCCGCGTCACCTGATTACCAACTTCGGCCTCGGTGCCACCCAGGTAGATCTTCGTCGAGGAGCGGTCACTCAACACCGCCAGCGGACGATGAACGTCGACCAGCCGGCCGGGCTCGATCGTCAATGTGGCGGTTGAGCGCGGGGTGGGCCACAACTTGAGACAGCACGAGACGATGACGCCGAGCGACCCGAAGGAGCCGACAACCACCCGCGGCAAGTCATAGCCGGTGACGTTTTTCACTACCCGGCCGCCGCCCTTCACGATCCGGCCGTCACCAGTCACGACCTGCACCTCGAGGATTCGGTCACGAGTCGGGCCATAGCGAGCGCGGCGGAAGCCGGAGACGCCTGCGGCCATCATGCCGCCCACTGTCCCCCCTCCTGGATCCTCAGGGAGCACCGCGGTCTGGCCGCGGGTGGCGAGTAGTGCTTCGAGATCGGCGATTTTCACGCCACCCTCGACGACGACCGTGAGATCGTCAGGTTCCCAATCGATCACCCGGGCGAGGTGATCGGTGAAGATCACCAGATCGGGATCGACGCGGTATCCGATTCCCTGGTGGGTGCCACCTCCCCAGATCAGCGTGTGGCGTTTCTTAGCGGTCGCCTCTGCCAGCGTTTCTGCCATCTCGTCGATGGAGCTGGGATGAAGTGTTTCGACTCCTTCGCCCAATAGCGCTCGACTCGCAACCTCGGTTCGGGCGGCGCGAATGCTCACACCCAGGCTCCGGGCGGGACTGATGCGCCGAGATCGAAGCAGCGAGCGCCGGTTGGCAGCACCTTTCCGGGGTTGAAGCGATTGTGCGGATCGAAAGTTTCCTTGATCCGCGCCTGCGCATCGAGGTCGGTGGCGCTGAACATCAACGGCATCAGATCGCGTTTCTCCCTGCCGATCCCGTGCTCGCCGCTCAGCACTCCGCCCACTGCAACACAGGCTGCGACCAACTCGTCCGCGGCCTGTTGCACCTTCTCGGTCATCCCCGGAACCGAAGCGTCGAAAACCATCAATGGATGCAAGTTGCCGTCGCCGGCATGAAACACATTGAGCATTTGCAACTCGTGACGGGCCCCGATCTCGTAGACCTTGGCCATCGTCTCGACCAGACGAGTGCGGGGAACGACGGTGTCGTGGAGGTAGTAGTTGGGGGCCGCCTGCGCCACCGCTCCAAACGCGGCTTTGCGACCTTTCCAAAGCAGCGCTCGCTCGCTGTCATCGGCCGCCATCCGCACGTCGCGGGCATGGTGAGCGTGAGCAACCTCGGCCATGACCTTGGCCTCGGCTTCCACCGCCGCCGTGTCGCCGACGACTTCGGCCAACAGGATCGCGGTCGCGTCGGTGGGGAGCCCGGCGTGGAGCCAGTTCTCGACTGCCCGAGTGATCGCTTGGTCCATCATCTCGAGCGCCGCCGGCACGATCCCGGCGGCGATGATTCCGGACACGGTGGCGGCCGCGTCGGCAATGGAATCGAAGGAGCAAAGCAGCGTGCGCACATCGGGAGGATTGGGAAGCAGCCTGACCAAGATCTTGGTGACGATGGCGAGCGTTCCCTCGGAGCCGACGAGGAGGCCGCGCAGATCGAGCCCGATCGGGTCGGGCGCCGCCGAACCAACCATGGCGACCGACCCGTCGGCAAGGACCACTTCGAGGGCGAGCACATGGTTGACGGTCGATCCCTCGGCAAGGCAATGCGGGCCTCCCGAGTTGTTGGCGACGTTGCCGCCGATGGTGCAGGCGGCCTGGGAGGACGGGTCGGGCGCGAAGTGGAGCGCGTAAGGCTCGGCGGCCTTCGACAAATCGAGGTTGATCACCCCTGGTCCGACCAAGGCGGTTCGGTTGTCGGGGTCGATCTCCTCGATCCGGTTCATCTTGGTCGTGACGAGCACGATGCCCCCCTCAGTGGCGACGGCGCCGGCAGCGAGCCCGGTGCCGGCGCCTCGAGCGACCACCGGCACTTCGTGGCGGTTCGCAATCTCAACGACTCTTACGACCTCCGCGGTCGTCTCGGGTAGTACGACCACCGCCGGTTGTCCTCGATACACGCCCGCGTCTCGGCCGTACACGTGGAGCGCGAGCGGCGTCTGAAGCACGCGCTCGGCGTCTAGGGCGGCGATTAGTTCGTCATACATAGGTCGTTTTTATCACCAAATCGGCCCCTCCAAGGACCCGATCGGTCGCGAAAACGATTTCGCCTGCACTGCACCATGGGCTTCAGTCACCTTCCGGGCCACCGTCCACGGCTGTGAGAAGATCTCGAAGTCCCAGACCTCGACTACGACAAAGCCCATCCGCTCGTGACGTGCTCGCCGTTCGGCATCGGCGTTTCGATCGGTCAGTGATGTGTGATAGCGCTCGCTCATTGCCTCGACGATCAGCGGGCAGTCGTCGGCGAGAAAATCGACACGTCCGCTCCAGTTCTCATCGCCGACGTCGACCTGGCGTCGAAACCGGATGCCGTGCGGCGACATGATCTGGTCGAACCTTGACTCGAGATTCGAGGCTGGCGGCACCCATTCGCCTGGCCTTTGTTTCCGAATCTTTCGCATTAATACAGTGCCGTTGCGTCCCGACCTGCCAAGCCGAAGAATCAGCTCATCGAAGAGCCGCCCGTTGATCAGGCGCAATGACCAGGCCGAATCGACTGCGCGAGCCACTCGGTCGGGAGAAATACTGCCAGCCATCTGGAAGAGCGCGAATCCGGGAGAGACGACGGGAACGAGCCGGTGAACTTTCTGGCACCAGTCCGGGATAACCGTGGAATGGTGAACCTTGATTCCATGGTCGGGCTGCCGCCAGTGATGTACTCGTTCAATCGACACGTGGATCTTTTCGAGGCGAAACCCGGCTAGACCCCACCAGTATCCGGCCGTCGTATGAGAGATGTGGGCACCTTCGCCGACCTCGAGAACTGCTGCGATCAGCTGTTGCGCAGGCGTAGAAACACTGCCCGCGAGTCTCAGCACCTGATCACTCAGTGGCTCTAGGGCGCCGGTGTCGACACGGTAGCGAATCGCCTTCTGGGTCACGCCCGCAGCGAGAAGCTGACGGCGACTCACCAACATCTCTTGGCGGCGAGCGAACTGGCGAATGACTTCGTCGCTCTGCATTTCCCGAGCGTGTCGCGCGACAAGTGCGATTGGAAGAGTGATGTTCTCGCTTGGATTTCGCGAGAATCGGCCGGCATGCTGGCCGATTCGGTTTTCGCTACCAAATCGGCCCCAGCAGGGGGCGGTTTGGTGATAAAAACGATGCTAGGACCTCCCGTAGCCGCCGCCACCTGGGGTGCGGACGAGGAGGCGGGTGCCGGGCGACACGGTGAGGGTGGTCTTGGCCGGCAACCGTTCCGGGGAGGCGCCAGGTCGGAGGAGCCAGTCCTCTCCGCAAGCGCCGGGTCCGCCCCCGGACAGGCCCCAGGGCTGGTGACGACGGCGTTCTCCGATCAAGGAGAGCTCGCACTCCTCCAGGAACTCGATCTCGCGCTCGAGCCCTTCCCCGCCACGAAAGCGGCCCTCGCCGCCGGAGTCGCGCCGGAGCGTGTACCGAGTCACCCGAAACGGATAGTGCTGGTGTAGCGACTCGACGGGCGTGTTGGCGGTGTTGGTCATCCCGGTGTGGATCCCCGATTGTCCCGCTTTGGTGGGACGTCCACCTTGACCTCCGCCCAGCGTCTCGTAGTAGGCGAAGCGCTCGTTCCCGATCAAGACGTTGTTCATGGTGCCCTGGCTCGCCGCGGGGACCCGTTCCGGTGCCGCCCCCGCCAACGCGCCCAGCAGAACATCGGCGATCCGTTGGCTGGTCTCCACGTTTCCAGCCGCCACTGCCACTCCATCGATCGCGTTCACCAATGAACCCGGCGGCGCGGTGAGACGCAGCGGCCGATAACAGCCTCCGTTGGCCGGGATCGTCGGGTCAGTCGCCACCCGCACGGCGTAATAGAGACACGATCGAGTGACTGCCTCAACCGCGTTCAGGTTCCCCTTGATTTGGGAATCAGTGCCCGTGAAGTCGGCAACGAGCTCGCCGTCGCCCACCGTCACCGCCACTCGGATCGCGAGGTCGACTTCGCCCCATTCGATCCAATCCTCGAAGGCAAAGGTGCCTTCGTTCAGATTCGCCAGCGCGGATCGCATTCGCCGCTCGCCATAGTCGAGCAACGCCCTGGCCAAGTCGAGATATCCAGAAACGTCGTCGCCGGCCACCTCGGTGAGGCGCAGCGCCCCGAGCTCATTGGCCCCGAGTTGAGCCGCCAGATCTCCCGCTCTCTCGCGTGGGGTTCTGGTTGCCCGGAGGAACGGTTCATGGAACTCCTCGAGCCAGCTCCCATCTCGGACCGCGGCCATCGGGGAGACAACATGGCCTTCCTGCACGAGCCGGGTGGCGAAAGTCGGCATCGAGCCCGGCGCTTCGCCGCCGACGTCTGCGTGATGGGCCCGATTGGCAACCCAGCCGATGAGAGCCGAGCGGACAAAAACCGGACGGACCAGGGTTAGGTCATTGAGATGAGTGCCACCTGCGAACGGATCGTTCACCGCATACTGCAGCCCGGGCACCGGGTTGAAGCGCTCGATGACCGCCGACACCGAGGCGGGCATCGAGCCAAGATGTACCGGGATGTGCTCGGCTTGCGCGACCATCTCTCCGGCCGGATCGAAGATCGCGACCGAGCAGTCGGCCCGCTCTTTGATGTTCGGTGAGTGGGCGGTTCTTCGCAGCACATCCCCCATCTCGCTGGCCACCGCCGCTATGCGGTTACGAAACACCTCAAGGGAGATCGGATCGATCACCAAGTGATCTCCATCGTGCCATCAGCGAGGACAATCAGTCGCTCGCCTTCGTCTAGATAGATCGTCGCATTCGGGCCTTCGATGAGCCTTGGGCCCTCGAGCTCTGATCCCGGATCGAGCGTTCCCCGGACTTGGCTCCAACTGAGCACTGCGGGCGCAGTGGCGGCCAACCGCACGGTCACGACTTCGAGCTCCACGTCGCTCGTGACAAAGCCGTTCCGGGCCCGATGGGCGGTTTCAAAATCGACGCGCAAACGACCGCTGCCGCGGACGTACTCCACGGGCGTCTCATGTGATTGCCCGCGGTAGCGAACATCGATGGAGACGCTCACCTCGTTGGTCTCCACCCCCAACACTGCGGCCATCTCTTCGCGCGCTCGATCTTCGAGGCGTGCAATGGTGTCATCGAGGACCTCGGTCTCGACGCCAATCACCGAGTGCGTGACGTCATGTCGCATAGGACTGAGGAGAAGGCCCAACGCCGAGAACACGCCCGGATGCGGTGGGACCAGGACGGCGGCCATGCCGAGCGCCCGGGCGACGGCCGTGGCGTGGAGCCCCCCCGCTCCCCCGAAGGCCAGCAGCGCCGCTTGGCGAGGATCGGCGCCTTCCTCAACCGACACCCGCCGGATCGCTCCTTCCATGTGCGCATTGACGATGTCGATCATTCCTCGCGCCACCGCTTCTGGCCTAATCCCCAGCTTGACGCCTAGCGCCGCCAATGCCCGGTGCGCCAGATCCGCTTCGAGCTCAGTATCTCCCGCGAGCGACGAACCCAACCTGCCCAGCACGAGGTTGGCATCGGTGACGGTGGGCTCGGTGCCGCCCCGCCCGTAGGCGGCCGGGCCCGGCCAGGCGCCTGCGCTCTGAGGACCGACCCGCAGCGCCCCCCCATCATCGATCCAGCCAATCGATCCTCCGCCGGCCCCAATAGTGTGAACGGCAACGCTGGGAAAGCGGCAAACGTAGCCGCGAATCGATCGACCACCTCCAAGCTGAGGCTGACCGTTCTCGATCCGGCACACGTCGGTGGAGGTTCCGCCCATGTCAAAGGAGATGACTCGCGTCCAGCCATGCCTTGCCCCACACGCGGCGGCAGCAACGACTCCGCCCGCGGGACCCGACAGCAAGATCGAGGCGGCGAGCTCGGCGGCGCCGGTGGTCGAGGTGAGACCGCCGGAAGAGCGCATGACCAGCGTCCTGCGCTCGAGACGATCCTCGAGGGAGTGCAGATAGCTACTGACTACTGGGCGCAGATACGCGTTCAGCACTGTGGTAGCGATCCTCTCGTACTCCCGAAACTCGGGGTTGACGAACGAGGATCGGCTGACCGGAGTGGACGGGTTCCAGGCTTCGACGGCTTGGGCGACGGCGATCTCGGCGGAGCTGTCCTGATGGGAATCGAGCAGCCCGATCGCGACTGATTCGGGACGAGCTTCGTCGAGAAAGCGGTGCAGATCCACAACCGAGTCCAAGCCATGCCGTCGGGATCGATCAACCAGGCTGGGGGGGCGATCGCGGTTGCTGTCATAGAGGGACGGCCGGTCCTGGCGGCCGATCTCGAGCACATCCTCGAAGCCGCGGGTCGTGATGAGCGCGGTCCGCGCTCCCTTGCCTTCGAGGAGGGCATTGGTGGCGACTGTCGTCCCATGCAAGAGCAGCGTGGCGGGCAACCCGGCGATGCCGGCTGCCACTCCTTCGCTTTGCTCAGGGGAAGTCGGCACCTTGTTCACCCGGAGCGACTGGCCATCCCAGGCAACGACATCGGTAAAGGTTCCCCCGACGTCCACTCCCACCGCACCTGTGATAAAAAGTGGCGTGTGATCCAAGTCGAGTCAACCCCCAATCCCAACGCGGTCAAGTTCTCGGTCGGCCGGTCGGTAGGTGGACCTGCGACCTTCGTCGCCGGGCAAGCAACGGATAATGAGGTGGCGAAGGAGTTGCTCGACCTGCCGGGGGTCACCAGCATTTTCCTGACAGCCGACTTCGTCACTGTCTCGAAGACGCCCGACTCCGATTGGGGAGAGATCGTGCCACGAGCCACTGACATACTGACCGAACATTTCGCTTGAGCATTCTGCCTGCCGAGCCGTCTCCCGGTTACTCGTCGGTCAGCAAGTACCTCCACTGGGGAATCTTTTTCTTGATGGCCGCCCAATTCTTCGTGGGCTACTCGATTGAGCGCCTCGATGACGATTCGGGGTTGTCGGAAGATCGCCTCTTCGCCGTCCACGTTTTTTTCGGGTTGCTGATCCTCCTGCTCTCGGTCTTCAGGACTTGGTGGCGGCGAGCGCGGCCGCTGCCGCCATGGGCGCCGACGCTGTCGAGTTTCTAGCGGCGCTACGCCCATCAAGTCGAGCGCGCCCTCTACGTGCTGATGGTGGGAATTCCCCTCACCGGCCTCGGCTACGCGTTCACCGACGAGAGACGCCTGCCGCTCATCGGCCGAGTTGACTTCTCGGAGCTATTCGAAGATGCCAAAGACTTCTTTGAGGTGGCCCACATCGGCAGTCACGTGCTCTTCTTCTTGTTCTTCGCTCTCCACGTTGGCCTGATCCTCAAGCATCAACTTGTGGATCGCGACCGTCTCCTCAACCGGATGTTGTAACCACCGGGCTTCCGTCCGGAGAGAACCAAATCACCACGGGCCAGGTGCCTCCCAGCGAGTCTTTGACGCTGACGACCACCCGCCAGAGATCGCCCACCTGGCCCCCGCCGATCACCAAGCCCTCCTCAGAGGCGACGGTAAGGATCGGTTCCGGCACCTCGTTGGTGACGAAGGCGCCTCCCGATTGCAGCCGTGGGGTCGGAATCTCCTCGGGGAGATCAACCACGACCCAACCGGCGGGGTCCCAACGCAGGGTCCATGCCAAACCGCGATCGGGAAGCCGCCCGTAGCCTTCCTCGCCAAGAGCTCCGAGGATTCGCGCCAGGACCACGGCTCGATAGTTGGCACCCACCTCTGTGACTGAGATCGTTCGGGCGGACTCGACGAAGACCCGCTGTCCTGGAGCCGGCGTCGGCAGGGCCGTTCCGGGTGGGAAAAGGCTCGCCAACTCGGTTGCGTCCGATCCGTCCATCGTCAGATAGGCCTCCGTGATCCATTCGGCCCAGGCGCCGGCTTCGGCGGCCGCGCCGGGGATCGCCATTAGCGCCGCCTCGCTGAGCAGGGAGATGGAGGTTGTCGCGCTGAGGGTGGTCGGGACCGTTGTCACCGTCAGCGTTGTGCCCGGTGGCACCGCCTCACCCCGCGAGACGAGGGTTGCCGTGAGGCCGGCCACGACTAACGCGGCCGCGGCGAGGTAGGCAATCGTCCGCGGAGGAACCGGACTCCGACTGGGCTTCGACCCGCTCAACTGCTCCCAAGGAATGCGTTCGAAGGTCTCGTCGTCCATCGGCCCAACGTACGGCAACTAGGCGACTCGATCAATCCCCTTGTCCAATCCAATCCGAGCCTTTGACTACCCTGCCTCGGGTCCATGACAACTAACTACGATCCCAAACCGGGCCGCTGGATGCTGCCGCTGGTAGTGCTCGCCATGGTTGCCTTCACCTATCTATTTGTCCGCGAGCTGCCCGCTGCGGCTGGTGGGGAAACTGACGGATCGACTACCACCACCGTGTTCGGAGCAACAACGACCACCGCTCTCGACGCGACGACATCAACCTTTCCGGTGGTAGTCGACCCAGAAACTCAGGCCTATCTCGACACCCTTGCCAGCTATCAGAACCGGATGACCGATTTTCAGACCCAGCTGGCGGCGGCCAACAGCGGCTGGGATGCCAATCCTCGAACTGTCACCTTTGACCAGGCCGAAGCCGCCTTTATCGCCGTGGTGGAAGGGGTATCGGCGCTGGCAAGTGAGGCCGCCGAGCTGGTTCCGCCCGGGCCGCTCGCCGAGGGCCATGCGGCGGTGGCCACCGCCGCGCAACAGGCCGCCGACGCCGCCATTGCAGCTCTGGACGGGTTACGTGCCCCTTCGCCTGACACCGGCGAGACTCGCCGAAATGCCGTCGCGGCGTTTGACACCGCGGTTGCCGCATTCGGACAAGCGATCGCTGACATCATCCCGGAAGGCTAAGACCGGGTGGCGATCGTGATCCGACCCGCCGATCCGGCGGAATATTCCGACTTCGCTCAGACGATGGGTCGGGTCTTCGCCTGGGACCCGGAACCGGCAGGCGTGGAACGGTTCCAAACCACGTGGGAACCCGAACGATCACACTGTGCTTACGACGACGGAAAGATGGTCGCCACGCTGGGAACGTTCAGCTTGACATTGACCGTTCCCGGCGGCTCGATCCCTGCCGCCGGAACTACCCAGGTTTCGGTCCTTCCCAGCCATCGCCGCCAAGGTTTGCTTCGCAAGTTGATGACCGCTCATCTCGGCGAGGTGGCCGACCGGGGCGAACCGGTGGTAGCGCTTTGGGCGTCGGAGTCCTCGATTTATGGACGCTTCGGATTCGGGGCGGCCAGTGCGTCCGTCGAGCTGAAGGTTCCGACTCAGTACCGAGCGTTCCATCGCCTCGCTCCCGAACCGAGTCTGGTCCAACTGATTTCACTCGAGGAAGCAAAAGAGGTAGTGCCGCCGATTCATGCCCGGATCGCGGCCGCCTGGTCCGGCATGCCCGTACGACGGCCGAATTGGTGGAATGCTCGTTGGTTCTCGGATCTGCCTTCCGACCGTCGAGGCTCGTCTGCGTTACGGGTGGCCGTCTCAAAAGCCGGCGACGGATTCGTCTTCTATCGACAGAAGTCCCAATGGAGCGGGGGTAATCCGGGAGGCGAGCTGATCGTCACCGATCTCATGGCACAAAGCCCCGAGTCCTGGGCCGGGTTGTGGTCATTCGTGCTGAGTCACGACCTGGTAGGGAGCGTCGAAGCCGATCTGCGTCCCGCCGAGGATCCACTGCTCCAAATGCTGGCCGCACCTCGTCGGGCCGCCGCAGTTGCTTCCGATGGCATCTGGACTCGACTCAACGACACCGCCGGAGCGCTCGCCGCCCGCAAGTATGCCGTCGACGGGGAGCTGGTGATCGAAAGCCATGACCCTTTCGACGGATCGACGAAGACCGTCCACTTGGAAGGTGGACCCGAGGGGGCGACTTGCTTAGCCACCGACCGCGCCCCGGACCTGGTTATTGACGCCGAAGACCTCGGCTCGGCCTATCTCGGCTGGTCGCGCTTTCGCAGCCTGGCGCGGACGGGAAGGGTCGGCGGTGACCAGGCCGCCCTCACCTTGGCCGACGCCATGTTCGGCTGGAACCCTCTCCCCTGGTGCCCAGAGGTCTTCTAATTTCTCCCGCCTCGCAGCATGCTACGAGCTACCGAAGGGCTTTTCCAATGGTGCTCGGCAATGTCTTATCAAAGTCGAAGAGTTCATCAATAGCCGAACCTGATTCACGTAGCAGGACCGTCGTTCTTGCGCGAAAACTGACTTATGGGAGGCACTTCGATCGAGCTGATCCGAGAATCCTTTGGACGGAAGGTTTGGGGTGATATCTATGTCCAGCTGTCGGCCGCGGACCACGACACCCTGGCGCCTCAAGACCTGGATTGGCTCGCGACGGCCGCATATGGAAGCGAAGAAGCCCTCGGGCACGCCGAGCGAGGATCTCTAGCGCAGGAAAGATTTTCGGCGGCGTCCAATCCTTGAGCCGCGACCGCGCTGACGACAGCATCAACGCCCGGTCGGTTGATAAGTGATCGAGACAACGCCGTTGTTGTACGCATGGCATTCGGTGAGCCTGAGGGCAACTTGTTTCTCCGAGTTATCAAATAGCCGGTCTCCTGATCCCAGCACGACCGGATGCAGCAAGAGGCGCAGCTCGTCGACTAGCCCTACATTTAGCAGCAAACGGAGCAGAGTGGCGCTTCCGTTCAGCGTGATGCTTTCGCCGCCCTCCTTCTTGAGGCGGGAAACTGCCTCGCCGACGTCGCCGCTCAGCACCGTCGTGTTCTGCCATTGGGGCGACTCAAGAGTCGTCGACGCGACGTACTTCTGGGTGTTGTTCATCCACTCGGCATTCGGAACTTCGTTTCCCCGCTGAGGCCAGGAGGCGGCGAAGATTTCGTAGGTCCGGCGGCCCAGCAATAGGGCGTCCGAGGTGGCGTAGTCCGCGGTTTGCTCCTCGAACATCTCCTTGTCGGGCATGACCCATTTCTCGGGAGCTTCGACGACGCCGTCAAGCGTTGTGTACAGCCAAGCCTTGAGCTTGCGCATGAGTTTCTCCTCGCGTTCTAGCGGTCACATTGTTCGACTGGGGAACCGTGTTTCCTTCGTCCCGTGGAACGGATCTTCTTAGGCAGCCACGCGTGGCGAAATCTCGCTCGCTTTGAGCGAGGGTGGCAGTATGTCCCTTGAGCCAGCGTCCTGTGCCGAAACCGGAGCTCCGATCCTCTGCTTGACGTGCGACCAGCTTTAGCCGGCCGGTTTCCTGATCCAGAGTC
>Ga0136620_10000296_pt1 | contig 22612 bp, 23 predicted proteins | sample AntDrymUQ4162106_2_FD_104806 | JGI IMG/M metagenome (GOLD analysis project Ga0136620, IMG submission 104806) | Polar desert sand microbial communities from Dry Valleys, Antarctica - metaG UQ416 (21.06) | ecosystem: Environmental > Terrestrial > Soil > Desert | place: Antarctica: Dry Valley... | reverse complement strand
GTCCGACAGCGGCAAGGCACTGTTCATGGACTACGGCTATGACATGCACACCGGGCTGGCGGCCGGGCAGGACCGCGCCTCACGGCGACCGTGGCTGTACACCATCCCGACCCTGAAAGAGCAATTCGGGGTCGACGACATCGACGTCGTCATCCCCACCCACTACCACGACGACCACGTGGCGGGCTGCAATCTCCTGCGGCAGGCCGAGGGCACGGCCGTCTGGGCGGGGGCGAACTGCAACGTGGTGCTCGAACGGCCGGGCGACCACGACCTGCCGTGCCTGTGGTATGAGCCGATCCCCGTCGACCGGGTGATTGCACTGGGCGAACCGGTGCGCTGGGAGGAATACGAGTTGACCCTGCACCCGTTGCCGGGACACGCCCAGAACGCCGTCGCGATCGAAGTCACCGTGGACGGGACCCGCGTGCTGGTCACCGGCGACCAGTACGCGGAGGACGGCGAGCTCAACTACGTCTACCGCAACCGCTTCCGACGTTCGGACTACCGCGTCAGCGGTGACCTGCTCATGCGGGTCCAGCCGGAGTTGCTGCTGTCCGGTCACTGGCCGCCCGAGCGGGTCGGCCCCGGGTACCTGCGCGACCTTCGCGACCGTGGCGCGGAGCTCGAGCGACTCCATCAGGCGCTGCTGCCCATCGAGCACACCGACTTCGACGCGGAGGGCTTCGGCGCCTGGGTACGCCCTTACCAGCTGGACGTGTCCGCCGGCGTCCCGGCGCGCCTGCAGGTCGAAGTCCGCAACCCCCATCCCGTGCCCGAGACGATCACCGTCACGCTCGTCGGCCCGACGGGCTGGATCAGCGAGCCGCCGCGCGCCTCGGTCAAGCTGGGACCGGGTGAGCACGGCACGCTCTCGTTCACCGTCACTCCCCAGGCTGGGACCAGGGTGCGCCGCAGCCGCGTGGCCGCCGACGTGTGGGTGGGAGAGCGGCATTTCGGGCAGCAGGCCGAGGCCCTGCTGACAGTCAAGTGACCTTCGCGATCCGCGGTGTCATCGAGGGCTACTACGGCCCGCCCCGTTCTTGGGCGGCGCGCGAGCGCAGCGTGGATTTCATGGCTGGCCGCGGCCTCAACGCCTACCTGTACGCCCCCAAGAACGAGCCGCTGCACCGCTCCCGCTGGCGAGAGCCCTACCTGCCCGAGGAGCAGCACCGCTTCGCGGCCTTCGACACCCGCTGCCGCGACGGCGGCATCGACTTCGTCTTCGGCCTCAGCCCGCTGGGCTTCCGTTACGACGCCGACGACGATCTCGCCTGCCTGCTGGCCAAGGTCGACGCCGCCGCCGCGGTCGGGATCCGCCACTTCTGTCTGCTCACCGACGACATGAGCGGGGGTCAGGCCGGGGAGCGGGTCACGTCCCGCTTCGACGACCTCGCGCAGGCACACGCGTGGCTGGTCAACAGCGTCCACCGGCACCTACGCGGCCGCGGCAACGGTCGCAGCTTGTGGTTCGTGCCGGTGCAGTACTGCGGCAGCCCGGCCACGCCGTATCTCGGCACCATCGGCGAGCTGGTGGCCCCACAAGTCCCGATCTGCTGGACCGGTCCGCAGGTCTGCTCACCGATGCTGGACCTGGACCACACACGGGCGGTGGCCGCGGTGTTGCGCCGCCCTGTGCTGTATTGGGACAACCACCCCGTCAACGACGGCGACATGCGCTTCGACCCGCATCTGGGACCCTTGACAGGTCGCGACCCGCGACTGCCCGAGGCGGCCTGCGGGCTGCTGGCCAACCTGGCGCTGGAGGCCGAGGCGTCGCACGTGGCCGTGGCCACGGTCGCCGACTACTGCGCCGAACCGTCGGGGTACGACCCGCGACGCTCTTGGGGTCGGGCCCTGGCCGACGTGGCGGGTGATCCCGCCGACGCCGAGGCGGTCGCTGTCCTCGCCGAGTTGTCGTGGCGGTCGCCGCTGGGCAAGCGTCAGGGAGGCGACAGCCGGTTGACCGGCGTGCTGACCCGCGTGCAAGACACCGCCGGCGGCGACGACGCCGACCGGCGGGCGGCGGTGGCGGACGCGCGGACGGAAGTCACGCGGCTCGCCGAGGCCGCGGAGCGCCTCGCGGGGCTGGCCAATCCCTGGTTGCGCGATGACCTGCGACCGTGGGTCACCAAGCTGGCGGGCTGGGCCGCCACCCTGACGCCCGCCACCGACCTGCTGGCGCGCGCCCTCGACGACCCGAATGCCATAGACGATTCCCAGCCCTCCCCGCTGACTGACGTCCGCCATGCAGCCACCGAGCGGCTGGCCGAGGCACGGACAAGTTCCTACTGGGTCAGTGACGACCTGCTCGACCAGCTCGCCCGCGCCTGTCTGTGGCAGGCGGAAGCGCTCGGCGCATGACGGTGCCGCGAGTCCATACTCGGTGACCGCCACGTCCCCGCTGCCCAACCCCCCTCTGGTGGTCCTCGACGACGACCCCACGGGAACCCAGGCGTTGGCCGGCGTCCCGGTGCTGCTGGCGCCGGACGAACCGAGCCTGCGCGCGCTGGCCAACGCTGGCGCAGCGGCCGTCCATCTGCTGACCAACAGCCGCGCGTTGCAACCGGCCGCTGCCGAGCGGCTCGTCGCCGAGACGTCCGCGCTGGCCCGCCGAGCCCTGCCCGCTGCCGAGGTGGTGCTGCGCGGCGACAGCACCCTGCGCGGTCACCTGCTGGAGGAGTACCGGGGACTGCGCGCCGCCTGCTTCCCCGATGTCACGCCGGTCCTGCTGCTCGTGCCCGCCCTGCCCGCGGCGGGCCGCGTCACGGTGGGCGGCGTGCACCTGCTGGAACGCGACGGCACCCGCACGCCGCTGCACGACACCGAGTACGCGCGCGACCCAGTCCTGGGCTACTCCGACGCCCGGCTGCTGTACTGGGCGCAGGAGCGCTCCCGCGGCTACTTCGCCGCCGGTGCGGGCCGTGAGGTCGGTCTGGCGCAGCTGCGCCGGGACGGCGGCGACGCCATCGCGGCCGCCATCACGCACTTGACGTTCGCCGGGCGCCCGGCGGTCTGCGCCCCCGACGCCGAGACCGCCGCCGACCTCGAGGCGGTCGCCGCCGGCCTGCGTCAGGTCCGCGCCGCCGGGGTGCCCGTCGTCGTGCGTTGTGGTCCCACCTTCGTGGGTGTGCTCAGCGGCGCGCTGGCGCGCGGGCCGGCGGTCCCGCCATCGGTCACCGGCGGGGTGCTGGTGGTGTGCGGGTCGTTCGTGGCGACCGCCACCCGCCAGCTCGCCGCGCTGGAGAAGGGCTACCCCGGCAGCCTCATCCAGGCCGACGCTGCCGCCCTGGCCTCGTCGGACGCGTCGCCGGAGCTCGGCCGGCTGGCCGGCGCGGTGTCAAGCCGTCTGCGCCGGCATCGGGTCGCCGTGCTGGCAACCCCCCGCAATCGTCCCCCCGCCGGCGACCTGGACGTGCAGGCAAAGGTCGCCGCCAATCTCGCGGGCGTGCTGCCCCTGCTGGACGAGCCGCCCGAGCTCGTAATCGCCAAGGGTGGGGTCACGTCGGCGGTGACCGCGCGCGTCGGCCTGCAGGCGCGCCGCGCCGACGTGATCGGACCCGTCGCAGAGGGGGTCGGGCTGTGGCAGGTCCACCGCCCTGGCGGCGGGCGGCTGCCCTATCTGGTGGTCCCGGGCAACGTTGGCGAGGACGACCTACTGGCCCGCCTGGTGGCGCTGGTGCGCGCTCCCGCACAGGCGGCCGGTTGACGGCCGCGGCGGTCCCGGCCGTGGGCGCCGGTGGCGGGCCGATCAGCTTCGCGGCCAATGTCGGCTTCCTGTTCACCGAGGTCGCCTTCGATGACCGCTTCTCGGCCGCCAGCCGTGCCGGGTTCACCACCGTCGAGTTCCCCTGGCCGCCGGCCACCCCTAACGCGGTGGTGGCGGCCGCGGCCGACAGCGGTGTCGGGGTGGTGCAGCTCAACATGGCTGCCGGGGATCTGGCCGCCGGCGAGCGTGGCTGGCCCAACGACCCGGCTCGCCGGGGCCAGTGGCGAGAGGCGTTCGGTGAAGCGTTGGCGCTGGCTGCGCGCCTGGACTGCCCGGCCGTCAACGTGCTGGCGGGCAACCGGGTCGCCGGCTGCGAACTCGCCGAGCAGCAGGCCTGTCTGCGCGACAACCTCGTCTGGGCACTGCCGATCGCCAGGCGCCAGGGCAGGATGCTGCTGCTGGAGGTCCTCAACGACCGCGACACACCTGCGTACCTGCTCACGCGCCTGGATGACGCTGCCGACCTCATCCGCCGGATCGGTGACCCCGGACTGCGGCTGCAGTTCGACAGCTACCACGTCGGCCGGCTGTACGGACCCGAGGCGGTGGCGCGGCGCTTCACCGAGGTGGCGTCCCTCGTCGGCCACGTGCAGGTCGCCGACGTCCCCGGCCGCCACGAGCCGGGGACGGGACGGATCGACTTTGCCGCATTCTTCGCCGAGCTGCGGCGTGCCGGCTACCGGGGAGCGGTGGCGGCCGAGTACGTGCCGCAGGCCAGCACCACCGCCGGCCTCGGCTGGCTTGGCCGAATCTGACGGTAGCGCGCCGGGTTCAGGACACGACGGCGTCAGGACAAGACGGCGGCGAGCTGCTCGACGGCGGAACGGGGGCTGGACAGCACCGGCACCGGCGGCGACTCGGGCAGGTCGGTGACCACGCGCGCCATCGAGGCCTGTGCCAGGACGACGACGTCCACCCGGCCGGCCAGCCGTTCCAGCCCCGCGCGGACGAGCGCGTCATGGCGCGCCACGTCCCCCTTGGTGACCGCCTCGAAGGCGCCGTCGCACAACTCGGCGGTGACGGTCACCTGTCGGCCCTCGCGGACGGCCACCTGCTCGACCAGGCCGACAGTCGGCTCCAGGGTGGTCGACAGCGTGGCCAGGACCCCGACACGGTCGCCGCTGCGGACCGCCTGGACCGCCATCGGCTCGTCGACGCGCAGCAGGGGAACCGAACACAGCGGACGAGCCGCCTCGACCGCCGCCCCCAGTGACGAACACGTCACCAGGATCGCGTCGACGCCCTCGTCCTCGACCGACGCGACGAGCCCGGCAAACCGTCGCATCGTCCGCGTCTGGAGGCGGCCCTGCCGGATGGTTCGGCGCAACAGGCTCTCGTCGACCACGCTGAAGACGTCGGCGTCGGGCAGCAACTCGGCGGCCAGCTGCTGAAACTGCTCGGCCAACCCGGTGACCGTGTGGATGAACGCCACCCGCTTACCCATGACTCCCGTCCTCCACCGCCGGTCTGTCCCGTCTGGTCGTCACGCGAGCGCAGCGACCGGGCACACTGCGCGGATGCTACTGGGCGTCGATCTGGGCACCAGTTCGGTCAAGGCGGTGCTGCTCGACGACGGTGAGCAGGCGGCATCGACGAGCAGGAGGTACCGCGTCGACCGGCCGCGGCCGGGCTGGGCGGAGTCGTCACCGTACGACTGGTGGCAAGCGACGGTCGCCGCGGTGCGCGGCGTGGTGGGGGCGCGTGGCCACGCCGTGACGGCCGTCGGCCTATCCGGCCAGATGCACGGCCTGGTGATGACCGACACGCATGGCCGCGCCTCGCGACCGGCGATCCTGTGGGCTGACCAGCGGTCACTGCCGGCGCTGGCGGCGTGGCAGTCGCTGGATGATTCCAGTCGCCGGCGATTGGCCAACCCCCTCGTCGACGGCATGGCGGGACCGGCCCTGCGCTGGCTGCGCGACCACGAACCCGCCACCTACGGCGACGCCGCCTGGGCCTTGCAGCCCAAAGACTGGCTGCGTGCCCGCCTCACGGGCGAGATCGCCGGCGACCACAGCGACGCATCGGCAACGCTGCTGTACGACCTGCCGGCCGGGGTTTGGGCCTTCGACATCGTCGAGGCGCTGGGGCTGCGTGCTGACCTACTGCCGCCGCTGCTGGAGTCCACAGCCGCGGCCGGGCTGCTGTCGCCTACGGCAGCCGACGATCTCGGCCTGCCCGCCGGCATCGTCGTGGCCGCCGGGGCGGGCGACACGGCAGCCGCGGCGCTGGGGACGGGACTCATCCAGCCAGGCCCGGTGCAACTCACGATCGGCACGGGTGGCCAGGTGCTGACCGTGCTGGCGCGAGCGAAGCCCGACGAGCACCTGCGTACGCATCTGTACCGCGCGGCCGTGCCGGAGCGGTGGTACGCGATGGCGGCCAGCAAGAACGCCGGCCAGGCGCTGGAATGGGTACGAGCCATCTTCGCCGTGTCGTGGGACACCTGCTACGCCGAGGCCTTCGCCGTCCCGCCAGGGGCCGAGGGAGTGCGCTTCCTGCCGTACGTCAGCGGCGAGCGCGCACCGGTGCTTGACCCGTACGCCGCCGGCGCCTGGACGGGGCTGAGCACCGACCACCGCCGAGGCCACCTGCTGCGGGCCGCCCTGGAGGGGGTTGCCTTCGCGTTGCGTGGCTGCCTTGAGGCATTGGCGGAGCGCGACGCATGCGTCGACGAGGTGCTGCTGGCCGGGGGCGGGTCGACCGACCCCCGCTGGCGCCAGCTGCTCGCCGACGTCACCGGCGCCCGGCTGTTGGAGGCCGCGGCCGTTGATGCGTCGGCCCGGGGAGCCGCGTTACTCGGGGGGCTGGCCGCCGAGCAGATCGCCATACCGGAGCCGGTGTCAGACTGCCCGGTGCTCGCCGAACCGGGGGCAGACCACGAGATCTACGCCGCGCTGGCGGGCGTGCACGACGACCTGTACCGGCGGCTGCGGCAATCGGATGCCGGCCCGCACGACGCCTAGCATCGGCCCCACCATGCGTTTCGAACAGGCGAAAGCACTCCTTGCGGCCTTCGAGCGTGAGCGCGTGCGCTACGTGCTCATCGGGTCGATGGCGATGGCCGCCCACGGGTTCGTGCGAGCGACCCGCGACATCGACTTCTTCGTCGCCACCGACGTGGACAACGTCGAGCGTCTGAAGCGCGCGCTGCGTTCGGTGTTCGACGACGCCAGCATCGACGAGATCAGCAGCGACGATCTCGCTGGCGCGTACCCCGTGATTCAGTACGGGCCACCTGAAGGCGACTTCGTGATCGATCTCGTCGCCAGATTGGGTGACGCGTATGAGTACGACGACATCCGGGCACAGGAGATCGTCGTCGACGAGATCGTGGTACGGGTTGCGACCCCGCGCATGCTGTACGACATGAAGAAGGACACGATGCGGCCCCAGGATCGCTTGGATGCGGCGACGCTGCGGGAACGCTTCGGTTTGACCGACGAGGAGCCCTGATGCCGGTCAGGAAACTGCGCTCCATAGACGAGGCAACATCCCCGGACGCGCAGCCCCTCGACGGGCGGAACATTCGCGCCGCCATGGAGCTGTCCGAGCTATGCCACTGGCTGCGCCCTTGGAGGCCTCCCGCGGGAGTGCACCGCAACGTGTCCATCGAGGCGGCGCAGGCGCGACGGCGCGCGTGGGAGGGTTTTCCCAGCCCCAGCTAGTGCCGTAACCGCGAACGTTCGCGTCGGCTGATCGTGGTAGCGCCTGCGGGGATTTGGGGTTTGGTGGTCGCATGCCGACGGCTGTCCTTTCCTGAACTTCCCCCAGGAGGAGCGGTGGCCGAGCGTGTGCGAGTTCGTGACATCAGCAACGAGGAGGGCAACCGGTTGCTGCGCATGGTGCGGCGCAGCTCGGGGTCGGTGGTGACGTGGCGGCGGACTTCCTCGTCGCTGAGGGGGTGGTCGACGACATCAGCCATGAGGGCCTGCGGGTTCTGCTCCGCGAGGAGGGCGTGTCGTTTCAAGCGATAAAGACCTGGAAGCAGTCCAACGACCCGGACTTCGAGGCCAAAAAGAACCGCGTCCTGGAGCTGTATGACCTCGCCGACGGCAAGGCTCAGCCCGGCGATGGCGACCCGACGGTGGTGATCTGCGTCGACGAGTTCGGGCCGCTGAACCTGCAACCACACCCCGGCAAGCAGTGGGCCGCCGCCGGCGGCCAAGGCGGACGGCCGCCCCGCCGCCGGCGACGGGCGACCTACAAACGCCCGCACGGCGTTCGTCACCTGCTCGCCGCCTACGACCTGGGCCGCGACAAACTGTACGGCCACGTCAAGCCCCGCAAGGGCCGCAGCGAGTTCCTGGCGTTCTGCCGCTACCTGCGCTCGCTGTACCCGCCCGGCGTGCGCATCGCGATCGTGCTGGACAACTACAGTCCCACCTGTCGACCAAGCGCGACACCCGCGTCGGCGACTGGGCGGCGGCCAACAACGTCGAACTCGCCTACGTGCCTACGCGTCCTGGCTCAACCGCATCGAAGCCCAATTCACGGCGTTGCGCTACTTCGCGCTGGACGGCACCGACCACGACTCCCACGAGGCGCAGGGCCGCATGATCCGCCGCTACATCGCCTGGTGCAACCGCAACGCCGACGACCGCGCACTGCGTGAACTCATCAAGCGCGCGAACGTTGCCTGACGCGGCACTAGCTGGGTGCGGTCAGCATCCATTCACGACCCAGCGGCAGCTCGGCGTCCTTGGAGCACAAGATCTGAACGAGACCCAAGGCGCCGGTGTCGAAGCTGTGCGCGGATGCCGCGAGGTATGCCCGCCAGATCCGGTAGTCGGTCTCCGACGCTGCCGCCACCGCGGCGCCATGGTGGCCCTCGAGCCGCTCCAGCCAGCGGCGCAGCGTCAAGGCGTAGTGCGGACGCATCTGGTGGATGTCAACGACCTCGAAACCGGCGGTCTCGGCCTCGCGAACCGCCTGCCACTGTGGGACGAGCCCGCCGTCCGGGAAGACATAGGCGGTGACGAAGGTGCGCTCCCGCCCGCTCCGTCGTGTCGTGGGGTCGCCCATGACGATGCCGTGGTTGAGAAACACGCCGCCGGGGCGTGTCAGGCGCCAGACCGTCGAGAAGTACTCGGCCAGGTGGGTCGGGCCGACGTGCTCGAACATCCCGACCGAGGCGACCGCGCCGAACTCCTCGTCGATCTCGCGGTAGTCCTGCAGCCGGATCTCAATCTGTCCGGCGAGCCCCGCTGCCGCGATCCGTTGCCGCCCGGCGTCGACCTGCGTCTGCGACAGCGTGACGCCCAGGCCTTCGATCCCGTAGGAGCGGGCGGCATGGATCAGCAGCGATCCCCAGCCGCAGCCGATGTCGAGCAGGCGCATCCCCGGCCGCAATCGCAGCTTGCGGCAGATCAGGTCGAGCTTGCGCCGTTGGGCCGCTGCCAGATCCTCGCTCGGGTCGGCAAAGTACGCGCACGAGTAGACGAGTGCGGGATCGAGGAATGCCTCATAGAACCGCTGCGGCAGGTCGTAGTGGAACGCGATAGCGGCGCGGTCGCGCTCGCGCGAGTGCATGCGGCCGCGCAAATGCGCACGGCGGGTGTGGTGCCGCCGAGGAGGGGGTGGGAGCCGCCGGAGTTGTCGCAGTAGACGTAGGCGCAGGCGGCGGTCATCCGGGAGCCGACTGCCGAGCTGCTCGCCCGCGGCCATGGCGGCCACGACGTCGCCGACCAAGTCGATCGCGCCCTCGACGTAAGCTTCACCCGCCGACAGGTCGAGCGGGGGGTGCAGCAGGGCACGCGCCGACCACGGGTAGCACAGCGCGATCTCGAAGTCCGAACCGTCGCCGAGCTTCGTCCCGTCCCACAGCCTCAGTGGCAGGGTCGTGCCGGTGAGGCGCCCCAGCGTGGCGTGCAATTCGCGCACGGCCTGGGCGGCCGGGTCACCGCTTGGGGTCAAAGTCGCAGGCCTCGTCGGGGTATCGATCGTCGCTCCTTCCGCATGCCAGCCGGGCGTCGGACCACGGACCCCGGTCATACGCTCCACCGGTCACGCGTGCAAGGGGCGGCGAGCGCGGGCGCGTGCCGGACGCGTGAAGGTATCGCAGGCGTCGGAACCGGCAGGTCGGCAGCGCGAGCCGAAGCGTCGCTTAAGTCTCGGCGAGTCGCTGGACGGTGGCACGGCAGCCCGGAACGTTGAACATCGCGGCGTCCTCAGTGACACAGGGTTCGTCGAGCGTCTCGGCCAAGGCCAGATACAGCGCGTCGTAGATCGTGACGTTGTGACGAAGGTCGTAGGCTCGGTCTAGCAAAGGACCGTGCGGGTACCGCAAGATCGGCAGGGCGGCGAGGTCGTTCACCGCGCCTCGCGCAGCTGATTCGCCGAGTTCGCCGCTTCGTTCGAAGCGGCGCAGCACTTGACCCACCTCGGCGTCCAGCAGATGCGGGGCGGCAAGTTCAATCGTGGGATCGGCGATCAGTTGCTGGGCCAGCCTGGCGGCCACGGGCTGGCCGAGCAGCAATTCGATGACGGCCGACGCATCGACGACGGTCAACCCGTGGCTTCCCGCTCCTGGCGAACCGCCTCGGCCGGCGTTTGCGTGAGGCGGCTGACGTCGCGGCGACGCGCCCGCTCCCATAGCTCCTCGACAGAGGGGCGCTGGACTGTCCGTGTCACGGTTCGCAGCAGGTAGTCACTGAGTGACAGTCCCGCGCGGGCGGCGCGGACCTTCAGTTCTCGGTGGGTGGCGTCAGGGACGTTTCGAACCTGGATCATACGAGACATGTGCCAGACATTAGCACGTGTGCAACACATGTTGACGCCCAGACGACAGCTGACTCGCCGATCGGGGCTGTACAGCCGCGGAGCCCGAGCGCACAATATCGGGGCTGAGAGAAGGCGCAAACGGATGCGCGGGCGTCCGGGTGGTTCGTAGTGCGCTGCCGGCTACCGGACTTCCCGCGCAGAGGGGAATCGTGACCAAGACAGCCGAGGCGACGACGCGTCCGGACCTGGCGCGCGCTGGGCGTGTGGCGTCGCCGTGAACGGCACGGGCGATGTCCGGCGGCCGTGGCTGCCCGACCTGTTGCGCGACGCGGGCTACACAGCAGCATCGGTGGGGGCACTGTCGTATGTCTTCGTCGACGAGATCGTCGATGACGGGGTCACGCTCACGGTGTCTCGCTGGCCGGACGCCGACGGTGCCGGACGCCTGCGCTTCCACGACCTCGACGCCCGCCGCCACGTCGGTGTGACACTGCTGGCCATCCACGCAGGGCTCTACCAGCGGGCGGTCGAGGCCGTGGCGCGATCGCCGAGGGTCGGCGACGTCTTCGCCGCCGAGGTGGCGCCTGACGCGGTCGCCCGCCTGGCGGCGACCGCTGAGGAGGCCGAGTGGCGCGAGCCGCTCGACGAACTGTTCCCTGGCGAGATCCACGACGTGTCCGCGGAGGCACGGACCGTCGCCAAGCTCGCGTTCTACGGCGCGGCCGCCGCGGTGCTGGATGAGACGGAGGTCGGGGAGCGCCAGCTGCTCGGCGACCCCGTCCTGCACCCCGGCGACGTGGCGGCGGCGAGCACCGCCGTCGCCCCCGGCCTCCCCCCCTGGCACGTGCCCGCCGAACTGCTCGGCGAGGCTGATGGCGAGGGCTTCCTGGACGCCTGTCGCGCCGACGGCGGCAGCGCACTCGTCTACTTCGTCCTCAACGTCGGCGACGGCGACACGCAGGTGCTGTTGCTGCCCGCGGACGCCAACGGCCATCGCTGCGCTGTCGTCGTCGATGTCGCCTCCCGCCACAAATTGCCGGCGCTGCTCGAGGCGCTCCAGGCGAAGGGCATCCTCCCAGCGGTCGGCCAGGCTGGGCGCAGGCCGCTGCTGCCGCTGGTGGTCGCCACGCACCCGCATGACGACCACATCGGCGGGCTCCCCCAGCTGCTCGACGATCTCGGTGACGAGATCTCGGAGTTCTGGGAACCGGGTTACTACCACCCCAGCGACGTCTACGTCGAGACCATGGTCGCGCTGGAGCGACGGCGCGATCGCCTTCGCCACCTGCAGCCCACGAGTGGGCTGTCCTGCTACCTCGACCAGGTCAAGATCACCGTCCTGGCACCCGGCATCGGCCTGCGCAACCGCTTCGACTCCTACGGCACGCTCATCAACGACGCCTCCATCGCCCTCAAGGTCGAGTACCCGGCCACCCGCATCGCCGAGCAGCGTGAAGGTCCCCACCACAACCGCGTCTATGTCCGCAACGACCCGTGGGCACTGCTGCTCGGTGCCGACGCGCAGACGACCGCGTGGGCGCAGGCGACGCTTGACTTCCCAGAGGTGCACAGCCATTCCGATGCCGACCTCGCCCGGGAGCTGCGGCTGCGGACCGGGCGCGACACGCTGCGCGGGCATGTGTTCAAGGTTCCGCACCACGCGTCGAAGCACGGCCTCAATCTCGAGCTCGTCACCCGCATCCAGCCGACCATGGCGTTGGTGTCGTGTTCTGCCGACGGCCGCTACGGCTTCCCGCACGAGCTCGCCCTGGAGGCGATCCGCGAGGCGCGTCTCCCGACTGCCTCCCGCGGCGGGCGTCGCCCGGCCGACCACGACCTCGGCATCCACTACACCTGCGCGGTCAGCGACGCCAACGGGCAACCGGCGCTCGGATCGATGGCCCTGGTCGTGTGCACGAAGCGGGGCACGCCCCTGCAGCTGTGGCGCTTCACCGACGGACCCCGCGATGAGGTGCGCCTCGACAACGCGATCCCGATGACTCGAACACACCTGTCAGAGCCGGTCATCTCGTAGCGTGCGTTTGGGCCTCGGCGGTGGGTCGAGTCACCCGTTTCCAGGCCCGCCTTGCGTCTCTAGAATCCCAAGGGGCTCCCTCTCCCAGCCGCGAAGGAGGTGGCCAGGTGGCCGCGACGCAGGAGCGCAGCAGCAGCGGGGTTCGCAACGTCCTGCTGCTGGGGCACAGCGGGACGGGCAAGACGGCGTTGGCGGAGGCGCTGCTGGCCGCGGCCGGCGTCGGTGGCGCGCGCGGGCAGACGATGGATTTCGAACCCGAGGAGCAGGGGCACTCCCTGTCACTGGCGGTCGCCTCGTTGCCATGGCGCGATGCCTTGATCAATGTGCTGGACGCGCCGGGCGGTGTCGAGGCGTTCGCTGACGCCTATCCTGCGATGGCGGCCGCCGAGGTCGCGGTCTTCGTCGTCGATGCCAGCGTGGGCGTCCAAGCCCAGCACGATCAGCTGTGGGCAGCGTGTGACGCCATCGGCTTGCCCCGTGTGGTGTTCCTGTCGCACCTCGACCGGTCGAACGCGAGCTACCAGCGCTCGATCGACGCCCTGCAGGCGCGTTGCGGCAAGCTGCTGGCACCGGTGCACATGCCCATGGGTGTCGGCCCCGAGTTCACCGGCGTCATCGATCTGCTCCACCGCAACGCCACCACCGAGGTCGATGGGCGCCGCGCGACCATCGATCTGCCGCAGGAGCGGCGCGAGCAGGCGTTGCGGAACCGCGAAACCCTGGTCGAGGCCATCGTCGAGACCGACGACGCGCTGTTAGAGCGCTACCTCGACGGTGACGAGCCCGGCATCGAGGAGCTGGCCGAAGCCTTTGCGCATGGCATCGCCACGTGCGGCTTCTTTCCCGTTCTGTGCGGTTCGGGCGCCGCCAACCTCGGCGTACGCCTGCTGGCTGACTTCATCGTCGATGAGTGCCCCGCGCCGGTGAGCCAGGGCGACAGCGCCGCCGTCTACGTCGCCAAGACCCTTTCCGACCCGTACGTGGGCCGCATCAACGTGCTGCGGGTGCTCGCCGGGGATCTGCACGCCGATGACACCCTCGTCGTTCGGCGCACCGGCGAGCGCGTCCGCCTGCGCCATCTGTTCCGCTTGAGCGGCAAGGAGCAGACCGCGATCACCCACTGCGCCGCCGGTGACCTGTGTGCCGTGGGCAAGCTCGAGGATGTGATGACCGGTGACGTCCTGGTCGCGCAGGAGACCGAGATCGCCGTCAAGATCGCGCCGCTGCCCGAGCCATTCCATCGGGTGGCGCTGGAGCCGGCGTCCGCCGGCGACGAGGACAAGCTGTCGACGGCGTTGGCGCGACTCCGCGAGGAAGACCCGTCGCTGCGTACGGTGCAGGACCCGGAGACGCATCAGCTGGTGCTGACCGCCTACGGCGCTCGGCACGTCGACGTCACCCTGGCGCGCCTGCAGCGCAAGTTCGGCGTATCCGTCAACCAGGTGCCACTGCGGATCGCCTACCGCGAGACCCTGCGAGGCCCGGCGACCGGAATCGGCCGGCACGTCAAGCAGTCCGGTGGGCACGGTCAGTACGGTGTCGCCCACATCGAGGTCGAGCCGTTGGCCCGCGGTGAGGGCTTCGTGTTCAGCGACGAGATCGTCGGCGGGGTCATCCCCCGCCAGCTGATCCCATCCGTCGAGAAGGGCATCCGCCAGGCGATGACCCAAGGGGTTGGGAGCCCCTATCAGGTGGTGGACGTCAAGGTCCGCCTGGTCGACGGCAAGCACCACTCGGTCGACTCGTCCGACATGGCGTTCCAGGTGGCCGGATCGCTGGCCTTCCGCGCCGCCGCGGAACAGGCCGGCTTGCTCCTCCTTGAGCCGGTGATGGTGGTGGAGGTGACCGTGCCCGACGCGCTGACCGGCGACGTGATGGGCGACCTATCGGCCCGGCGAGGCCGCATCCAGGGCAGCGAACAGACCGCCCCCGGTCGCGCGAGCGTCTACGCCATGGTGCCCGAGGCCGAGCTGCTGACCTACAGCGCCGAGCTACGCAGCCTTTCGAGCGGCTCAGGCACCGTCACGATGCGCTACGACCACCACGACGAGGTGCCCGACAACGTGGCCCGCAGGGTGCTGCAATCCAACGCCCAGCCGGTCTAAAGGGCCGCGAGAGGGTTAGCACCCTGGTGGATCGGGATACGTAGCCCGCCTGCATCCACCACCACGGGAGTTGGTAACCATGAGTGTGAACCTGCGGCTGTTGTCCGGCTTGGCTGTCGGCTATGTCTTGGGGACGAAGGCCGGCCGGGAACGCTATGAGCAGCTGCTCGACCTGGGGCGGCGGGTCGCCGGCTCCGACGCGGGCCGGCAGCTGCAGGCCGAGGCCCGCCAGGCCAAGGAACGGGCCGGCGCGGTCATCGGCGGCAAGGCCAGCGAGGGCGTGGCCAAGGTGAGCGAACTGATCCACAGCGACGACGAACCGACTCCGGACGTCGCGGTCAGCGAGCCGATGTACAGCGACGAGCTGGCTCCAGACATCAACGAGGTCGAGCCGATCTACAGCGACGAGCTGGCTCCAGATGTCGCCGCCGTTGGCGAACCGAACCCCAGCGACGACCGGATCTACACCGACGACGGGATCTACACCGACGACGAACCGACTACAGGCACCACTCCGCCCTCCGTCTGAGCGCGGCTAGGAGACGAGCCAGCCTAGACGCCTCGGTGTGCCAATGGCCATGCAAGGCCCGTGTCGCCCCTTCTAGGTGTGCTTCCCGGGGAGGTTGTTGACGAGTAGCCGGTCCATGGGGGTCCTTCCCTTTGAGTGCAGTATGGCGTCGGTGGTGGTTGTAGTGGTGCAGCCAGGCTGGCAGGTCTCCTGGCGTGTCTGGTTGCTGGTGTAGGGCTGGGCGTAGGCCCACTCCAGGTTGACGGTGCGGTTGAAGCTGTCGGCGACAGCGTTGGGACCGAGCCGTCAACTACGCCTGATGCGGCTGATCGTGGCCGAACCGTCCGGGTGACGCATCGGTTTCATCCGTGGTTGGACCGTGAGTTCGTGTTCGTCGCGGTCCGCCAGACCTGGGGCGAGGACCGTGTGTTCTTCCTCGACGAGGGCGGGACGCAGTGGTCGCTGCCGGTGGGCTGGACCGATGCGGTCGAGCCGGACGTGTTCGTGGCGATCGCCAGCGGCCGGTCTGCGTTCCGCGTCGAGGATCTCGTCGACCTGGCGGACTTGATCGCGCGCAGCCGCGAGGTGGTGTAAGGCAGATTCCGCCTAGTTGTAAGGCAGTTTATGCCCGCGGGGGTTGGCACAGATCCCCGCTGGGCTGCTGACGGCGCTGATCGGAGCGCCCTACTTCGTCTGGCTGCTGTGGCGCTCGCGTCTTCACGCCACGCGGCCGTAGGAAGCATCTGGCACCTGGCTTGGATCGACAACGAGGGAGCCCGGTACTCGGGACCGGCGGCCCGGGTGCCCGAGAAGTCTGTCGGTGTCTGGCTTCTCGCTGGTTGACGGCTCACCGGATCCGACGAGACCGGTGAAGGGGGCGTCAGCAGCCGAGCGCGTAGTTGACCGCCGAGCAGACCTTGCGCATGGTGTCGCCGGCGACGTCGCCGATGTAGGTGGTGAGTGATGATTGGGCGACCGTGTGAAGACCGTCGCAGTTGATCACCGAGGGCTGATCGAGGCCAACGTCGTCATGATCGATGCCGACCTCGGCGACGAGTCCACGAATCGACGTGGTGACCTCGGCGACCGTGACGAGGGCGCGTACATCGAGCACCTCGGATCGTGTCAACACCAAGACCGGCCGCCTCTTGCGACCGACCTGTGCAATCCAGATCTCGCCGCGCGTCACTCCTGGCTCCACGCTTCGGCTTCGCTCCAGAACGGGTCGCGCCGCTCAGGGTGTCGTTCGTACGCGGATCGGTCCGACTGCGCGAGGGCTGCGTGCACGGCCGTGGAGACTCCCTCACGCGCGGCCGCCGAGATGTTGATCCCGAGCTGGCGGGCACGTTCCGCCAGCTCGTCGTCGAGCGTGAACGTCGTGCGGGTCGAAGCCATACTCTTATGCTAGCAGGAAGTGAGGGCACGGTTCGAGCCTCGCGCGAAGTTCCCCCCGTCGTCGGGGGCCATGCGGCGGTGGGCTTCGAGGGCGCGCTCGTCGCAGCGCTGGCGCCGTAGCGGCCGAGCAACTGGCGACTCCGCCAGCCGGCCAGGCGCATGAGGTTGCCTTCGTTGCCGCCCTCGCTGAGCCGTGAGTGCGCGAAGGTGTGGCGGAACTGATGCGCGTGCAGGTTGTCCCACCACGACCTCGCGACCGCGGCGTCGAAGTACCTGGGCGACGCCGTTGTCGGTCATCGGACCGTGGCCCCGCTCCCCCAGTCGCAGGGCGGACTCGCGGGCACGCGGGTGGCGCCGGGGCATGCGCAGACAGCGGGTCGAGGTCATCCACCGTGAGGTTCGCGAGCTCGACCAGCCGCATGCCGGTGTCGAGGAACAAGCGGATGCTCGCGTTGTCACCGCTCGGTGAATCCGCGCCCCCCGCACGCACCCGAGCAGCCGACGAGCCTCGTCGACGTCGACCACTGCGATGGGCGCCTCCGGCCGCTTCATGTGCTCGATCGGCAAGCGGGCCATCTCCTCCTCGCCGACGAGCCAGCCGAAGAACTGCTTGACCGCGCGGAGACGGTGGCCGGCTTGCGGGCCGCCAGCTCGGCCAGGAACTCCTCGATGTGCGCTCGGCGTGGCTCGGCCGCCGCACTACTGCGCGCGTAAACGGGTACCGCCTCCTTGACGCGACTACGAGGAGGTGGACGCTATGGCAGTGCTCCGCTGACGTGACGGCCGCGGTCGGTGCCGCCCCGGTGGAGGTCTTCTCAAGCCGAGGGTGGACGCGCGAGCAGTGGGGCTGCCGCACAGGACGGGCTCGTCGAGCGCGGATGGGTGGACCATCGTGGCGCTGCGACGAGCCAGGGCGTCGCTGGCCGCGAACAGATCGAGCAGCGCACCGACGAGCTCGCCCGCGTCGCGGCAGCAGCTCGGAGCCCAGTGTTCGGTGCCATGGAAAGCGACGAGGAAGTCGGCCATGACGAGGCCGAGCGGAGCGCATGAACGTCGCGTGCGGGCAGCGGTAGGCATGACGAAGGCCCAGGAACCCGGCTCTCACGTGGGCCTTTGCGCAGAGCGGGTGCGGGGAATCGAACCCCCGTTGCGAGCTTGGGAATCTGGTCGGCCCCGTGCCCCGGGGGGGCAGCAAGTGGTCGTGCACCCCATCTGACCAGCGCCTTTGCGGACGATGCGTGCCGCGGCGGCAGGTGTCGTGCCGGTGGGTGTCCCGGCGTTTGCGAGCAGCGTGCGAGCAGGCGGCAGGCCTCTCGCTGCCCCGCCGCCTCCCGCCTTTCGACCTACTGGTCTAGTCGTCCATATCACCGTGTGCCAGCCGGTGCCGCGAGGCAGCCGTGAGCGGCGCCTCGTGGACGGTTCCTCGCAGCCCGGCGAGGCGCGGCAAGCCCGCGACGTGATGGCGTTCGGCCAGGAGATTGGGCGCGTGCTGTCCGACGGTTGCGTCGTCGGGCGGACCGAGCCGTTCGCGAAGGTCTTCCCGTCCAGCCGTCGTCGCCGTAGGTGATGCGGCGCAGGTAGTCGCGGACGACCTCCGTGAAGACGCGCTGCCCGTCGACCACACGGGCCAAGCCGGCCAGCTCTTTGGCGGCGTCGTCATCCATAGGGCGATGTTGGGCGAAGTCGCAAGAGGATGACGGCGCCGTCGGTATACAGGCGCTGGGACGCCAGCGCGTGCTCGATGTCGACTTCCGCTTCAGCACAGGCATCGCTTGCCGGATGTGCTGCAGCGAAACCCCGGCCATGCGGAACGCCGCGAGCACCATCGACTCCGCCGGGCCCCACGAAGGGGATCGCGGGTCGTCCGCGCACCGCCCCGAGCGCGGTGATCACCGAGTCCCCGTGCACGTGACGGTGGCCAACCTCAAAACGCGGTCGTAGCCCTTTGCCCACGTCGTGTACGTGGACGCCACGCCGGTCGCGACGTTCGCCGCGTCGTTAGCGCAATAGCTCGAAGGCGTCCGTGGCGCCGGAGCCGAACCTGTAGACGGCGAAGTCGTTGTCGAAGGCTGCCACCCGGCGCAGTCCCAGCCGCTCCATGACCGCGAAGCTGGTGCGGTCGACGAGGGAGAAGCGCTGGTCGCCATAGCGGCGCCCGATCGCCCACGCGGCCTCACGGTCGACGGGTAGCACGGCATCCAGCCGTGCCCGGCCTCGGCGCAAGCTGTCCCAGAACTGCTCGGCCACGTCGAAGCCGAGGCGGTGCGCCGCCAATCTCCAGGTTTCGACCAGGACATAGTCAGTGGTCGCAAGCCGCTCCCCGGCGCCGAGCACTTGCACTGCCCGACCGTGGTTCACGTCGGCCCGATCCAGCGCGGCGTACCAGACGCCCGTATCGACGAAGAGCATCAGCGGGTGGGCCGCTCGGGGATGTGCGCCCGCGCCAGCGCCTCGCCGAGATACTCGTCTGCGTGTCGGGCAACGTCCCCGCCGCCCGAGTCCCCGATTCCGAAGATCTCGCTGATGCTGCCTGCGGCTTCCTCCTCATCAGCGAGGTCATTGGCGACGACGCGGCGGATGTACTCGGCGAGAGAAACCCCCAACACCGCCGCCTTGGCAGCGGCCAGGTGATGCTGCTCGCGATCGAAGGTGACCTGCATTCTGGTGGCCATGTGGCGACACCATACCATCAACCCTTGCGAGCGCGAGGAGGGTGCCTTCCACGCGGCCTCGCTGACTTCGGTCACCCCCGGTCGATCCGGGGGCTCCGTGCCAGGCGACGATCTCTCGCCCCACGTCGTCGGACAGCTGGTAACGGTAGCCACGAGTGGACACCTTCCAGGCTCCGCGTGAGTCCACCTCGTTGACCAGCGATGTACTGCTGGTCCAAGGTCAGCTGCAGCGCCGCACCCGCGTCGCGGGGGAGACGGACGGGATCCTTGGACACGATGAGAATCTCGGCTTGCCCGACGGGGGCCGGTAGTAGACGACGGCATCAGACAGGCACGACAGCGCCCGCTGCGTCAGTGCGACGAAGGCCGTGCGGGCTTCGTCAGCGGTCCTACCGGCCAAGCGGCAGCAGCATCGCCAGGCGCAGCACCCGGTCGTCGTCGGGGTCCAGCTCGCCGGCCTCCCACCGCCGACGGAACTCCTCGCCGCCCATGCCCAGCAGCCGCTGCGCGCGTTCGTCGAAGACCACGCGAGCTTCTTCGACGGTGAGTTCGTGTGGCTGGGGTTCTTGCGGAGTCTTGACGATGGCACTCACGGCTGTCCTCCTTGAGGCCGATGCCACAGGGGTCACCTCCCCGCTGTTGCCCTGGGAACCGCCTTCTGCACAGGAGCTGCGCATTGGCCACGCCGAGGTATCCAACGAACTACACGGCCGCCAGCTCGAACGCCCGCAGGGGCTCGTCGATGCCGACAGCACCAACCTGCCTGGTCATGCGCAGTGCGTGGTGATCCAGCAGTAAGTGCCGCTGGCACGAAGCAGCACCTCGCGGGCGGTGTCGTCGGCGGCGAGGGAACCGGGGTCGAGCGGGTTAAGGCGGAGGTCGCCGGCCTGGCGGCAGGCGTCAGCCCAAGGCCGTGTCCGAGCGACAGGGCAATAGCTCCGCGTTCACCTTCGACACCTACGCGCACGTGATGCCGGCGATGCAGCCCGAGGCTGCAGAGCGGTTCATGGAGATGGGCTTCGGCCGTCCGAGGATCTCGACGAAGACGGTCACGAGACCACGGAGGATGACGAATGAACGCGGTATGGGATCAACACCGTTGGCAAAAGAAGGCGGAGGTACCGAAAGCACCTCTCACCTACGTCTTTGCTTGGAGCGGGTGAGGGGAATCGAACCCCCGTTGCGAGCTTGGGAAGCTCGTGTTCTGCCATTGAACTACACCCGCAGCAGCGGCCCCGCATGATACGGGTCTGGCGCTTCTACGGGCAATCGGCGGGGACCCGCGGCGGTCGTTGCGGAAGTTCAGTCGCTGGCGGCAACTCCGACGGGGCAGGACACGCCGGTACCGCCGATACCGCAATAGCCACCGGGGTTCTTGGCCAGGTACTGCTGGTGGTAGTCCTCGGCGTAGTAGAACCGTGGGGCGTCGGCGATCTCGGTGGTGATCGGCCCGTGGCCGGCACGATCGAGCACGGCCTGGTAGCGGTCGCGGGACGCCTCGGCGGCAGCGCGTTGCGCGTCGTCGCTGGCGTACACCGCTGAGCGGTACTGCGTGCCGACGTCGTTGCCTTGGCGCATGCCCTGCGTCGGGTTATGGCCTTCCCAGAACACCTTCAGCAACTCGTCGTAGGACATGATCTCGGGGTCGAACACCACGAGCACCACCTCGGCGTGGCCGGTGCGCGCTGAGCAGACCTCATTGTACGTCGGGTTCGGCGTCGGTCCGCCGGCGTAGCCGACTGCGGTCGTCCAGACACCATCCAGCTGCCAGAAGATCCGCTCGGCACCCCAGAAGCAGCCCATTCCGAACACCGCCTCCTGCATGCCGTCGGGGAACGGCGGGGTCAGCGGGTGGCCGTTGACGAAGTGCTTGGCCGGCACGGCGACCGGCGTGTCGCGCCCCGGCAGGGCGTCGTCGTCGGCGATCATGCGGGTCTTGGTGCGTCCGAACATGCTTCCTCCGAGGTCGGCGATCTCGGCTTCGACGGTACCGCTGGATGTACCCGTCCGCCGTTACGAGTTCGTCACGGCAGTCTTTGACCTTCCTCGACTCGACTCCCGGGTCCCGCGACTTTGTCGCGCCTGCGTTGACAAAGTCGCGACACCGGTGGGCAGGGTGGGTGGTTGCTGGCTGGAAGCCTCCCTTGGGGGTGAGCAGTTCGTGTTCTAGCATTGCGCTTCACCTGCGGAAGGGCCCCGAAGGCCGGGACGGCCGCGGCTGAGCCGGCATCGTTGGCGAGGCCAACCCGCTGCTGGTTGACGGAGGAGAGCGGCCCGATGATCCTGTCCGACCGCAGCATTCGCGAGGCCATCGAGGCTGGGCGCATCGTGGTGGATCCGCTGGGCGAAGGGGCCATCCAGCCGTCCAGCGTCGACGTCCGCGTCGACTCGAGCTTCCGGGTGTTCGCCAACCACCGACACCCGTTCATCGATGTGCGGGAGCACCAGCCCGACCTCACCGAACTCGTCAAAGTCGCCGAGGACGAGGCATTCATCCTGCACCCCGGGGAGTTCGTGCTCGGCAGCACCTTCGAGCGTGTCACGCTGCCCGACGACCTCGTCGCGAGGCTTGAGGGCAAGTCGTCGCTGGGACGCCTGGGACTGCTGATTCACAGCACCGCGGGCTTTGTCGATTGCGGCTGGGACGGCTGGTTGACGCTGGAGCTGTCCAACGTGGCGAACCTCCCCATCGCCATCTACCCCGGAATGAAGATCGGGCAGCTCGCCTTCTTCAAGTTGTCCACCCCCGCGCAGCGGCCTTACGGCAGCCACGACCTGCGCAGCAAGTACCAGGGTCAGCGCGGTCCAACCGCCAGCCGCTACTTCCAGAACTTCGTAGATCCGTCATGAGCATGGCCGCCTGGCATTCGATAGGCCTGATCTCGCAGGCATGCCAAGTGGGTGTCGGCGCGGGAGGAGAGCAGCCGTGCGCTGGCCGGCGGCGGTCAGCGCGAGCGGTAGTCCCGCGCAAGCCCGCTCAGGTGAAGCGTACGAAGGACCGTTCCGCGAAGGTGGCCAGGTCGCTGACCATCAGGCCCCGTTCGGAGACCGTCACCAAGGTGTCGCTGACGACCAGCGAGCGGCGGATCTGGGCGTTCCAGGCCTGACGCGCGGCTGCGGGGGCATGGCTGATGCGGCCAACGTTCCAGATGGCGCCGCCACGGATTGCGAAGCCACGGGCCTCGGCGATGTGGCGCTCCCTGCGGGTCGCGCGGTCGAAGCTGAACGACTCGACCGGCACGACGGCCAGCCGGGTCGCCGGCCAGTACAGGAACGCCCGGTGGTCGTACTCGGCTTCGCTGTTGCTGCCGGGTAGCTTGGTCTGCGCGACCCTGGCCGGCGCGGCCGGATCCGACACGTCGAACAGCGACAGCTGCGTCCCGAGCGTGCGGCCCCTGACGGTGG
>Ga0136620_10000295_pt1 | contig 22627 bp, 29 predicted proteins | sample AntDrymUQ4162106_2_FD_104806 | JGI IMG/M metagenome (GOLD analysis project Ga0136620, IMG submission 104806) | Polar desert sand microbial communities from Dry Valleys, Antarctica - metaG UQ416 (21.06) | ecosystem: Environmental > Terrestrial > Soil > Desert | place: Antarctica: Dry Valley... | reverse complement strand
GAGGTCTCGTCATGAAGGCGCCTCCGCCAGCCAGCGCCCAAGCGGCTGCCGAAGTCGATCCTGATGACCTCCCGCCCGACATACAGGACCTCCTCAAGAGGGCCAGACCTGAGAGGGGAGCAGTTCGTCTTCGGCCTCGTCGACGGAACGCTCGTCAGGGCAACCTCGATCAAGGCCGCGAAGCGAGCGGCATCCACAAAGCTAACCGATCCCGCCCTGCCCGGCGCGGTAGCGCTCCATTACCCGCTCGACTCCTCGGACGTCGGGCTCGCGCTCAGCGAGGGCGGTGGCGTAACCCTGACGGTCGTCGACGCCGGTCTGCAGGCGACTACGACCAGCCTGCGGTTGCACCTGACGGCGGGCCTGTAGGGCCCTCCGGCGGCGCTACATTCACCGTTTGCGGGTGTTTGTGGCTCGCAAGCGCGACTTCGCCACACCCGGCGAGTGTTGCGTCCGCCGAACTGGTCAGGCTAGGCTCGGAGTCGATATGCGCACGAGAATCACACTCGCGACCGCCCTTTTCGCGCTTACGCTGGGTGCCGCAATCGTGGCCGCCGAGGTGTCCGTGTACGAGAACACGTTCTCAGCCAAGTCGACGATCGGCGACCTGCAAAAGCTCGACGGCGGCAAGGAGTGCAAGCGCGGCTACCTCAAGAAGGAGCAGGAGCTCGCTCTCGGGATCGTCAAGGGAGCGGTCGTCTGCTCGTTCGCAACGCCCGTGCGCGGCGATGCCAAGGAGCCCGACCACAACGTCGAGGTCGAGGCGACGATCCAAAAGCCGCTTCCGAAGTCGCTCGCCGACGACGTCTACGTGGCGATCGGCGTGCGAAACAACGACACCACCGGGTACGAGTTGCGGGTCTTCCCCGGCTCCGGCGCCTGGGAGCTGCGGCGAGACCCTGAGATCGAGGGCTTTCCGATGCAGGGGACCGACGCCGCCGTCGAGGGGCTGGGCAAGGTCAACAAGCTGGCGCTGCAGGCATTCGACGACCGCATCACGGCGTCGGTCAATGGCACGAAGCTGGTCGACGGCTTCATCGACCCGGCGCCCGCCGACGTCGAGGGGCGACGCACCACCATCGCCTTCGCCTCCGACGGCGAGGTCAAGGACCCGATCGCCGCGACCTTCGACGATCTCGAGGTCAGGATCCCGGACCCGGGTTAGATGGCCGCCCCCGAGTCCTGAACCGGGTCACGTGACCACGACCACGGTCGAGAGGCCGCGCACCGGGGGCCCTGGAAGCGGACTCGGCGGCAACTGGATGGTGATCGTCCGCAACGACGACCACAACACCTTCGATCACGTCGCAAAGACGCTCGCGCAGGTGATCCCGGGGGTCGGCGTCGACCAGGGCTACCGCTTCGCGGACCAGATCCACAATTCCGGCCGTGCCGTCGTCTGGACCGGCCAGCGCGAGCCCGCTGAGCACTACTGGCAGCAGCTTTTCGACGCCGGGCTAATGATGGCGCCGCTCGAGCAGCACTAGGTGCTGCCTCTCGTCGCGGACGCCGAAAATGGCGAGGCACGGCCGCTGGCCGGCAAAGGACGCGGGGAGCCTGAATAGCAGCGCTATTCGGGCGACCGAGGACGTAGACGGCCAGCGGCCGGGGCCGTCAGTGTCGGTGATCCGTGGCGTGAGGCAGCACCAAAAGGCGGCCTCCGGCCCCGGGTGGGGAGGACGGAAGCGCCGCGCGCGACCGGCGGCGGCGCGCGATGCCCCTGCGCCGAGGCCTCACGCCGGCATCTGACCGGCTCGGAGCTTGAGCATCGCGACGAGGTCGGCTGTGGGGCGGAAGGGGTCGGCGACGACATGGCCGCTGGACAGCGAGATCGCCGCCTGCAGGCGCCCATCGCGCTCCGCGCCGACGATGCTGCCCGCGGGGATCGCCGCGGTGTCGCGCTCGGCGAGTGACCGCAGAGCCGGAGCATCGTCGCTCGCAAGCGTGCGGATCGTCACCTCGCTGGCGGCTTGAGCCGGCGCACCGCTGCCGTTGCTGTTGCCGATGGCGTGTGCCGGGGTCGGAATCGTGTCGTCGCGGACCAGGAAGAGCATCGCTTTCTCCTTTTCGAAGTGAACGCCGGGGCGCTCGATCTCGTGATGTCCGTAGCCTGGACCACGCGCTCTATTAGCGCAATATGAATGAGCGGACGCCATGATAAGCTCAGCTTATGCTCGACGTTCGCCGCCTCCAGGTCCTCCGCGAGGTCTCCAGGCAGGGGTCGTTCTCGGGCGCAGCCGACGCGCTTTACCTCTCCCAGTCGGCCGTCAGCCAGCAGGTCGCCAGTCTCGAGCGCGAGGTCGGGATGTCGCTGCTCGAGCGCACCAGCGCTGGCCCGAAGCTGACCGACGCCGGCCGCGTCCTGCTGGGGCACGCCGAGGCCGCGATCGCCCGCCTCGAGCAGGCCGAGCACGACCTCGCGGCGATCGCCGGCCTCGAGGGAGGCGAGCTGCGAATCGCGAGCTTTCCGAGCGCCACCGGATCGCTGCTGATGGATGCGCTGCGCGGGTTCAGCCAGCGTCACCCTCAGGTCCGGCTATCGGTCACCGAGGCCGAGCCCGAGAACTCGCTCCCGGCTCTGCGGGCGGCGGAGATCGACATCGCGATCGTCTTCGACTATCCGGTGCTGGAGCACGAATACGACCGGCGCGACGTCGAGCGGGTCCTGCTGCTCACGGAGTCGATGTACCTGGCGCTGCCGCGCGACCATCCGCGCGCAGGCGCCGCGAAGGTGAGCCTGGCCGACTTTGCGGACGAGGCGTGGCTGTGCGGCGTGCGGCCGAGCTCGTGCGGCGAGGCCGTCGTCGCCGCCTGCCGCGAGGCCGGATTCGAGCCGCGAATCGGGTTCGAAAGCGAGGAGTACCAGGTGCTGCAGGGCTACGTCGCGGCCGGGCTCGGCGTGACGCTGCTGCCCGACCTCGCGCTGCCGACCCTGCGCCCCGACATCGTGATCAAGGCGACGACGCCCAGCGCGCCCGAACGCCGCGTCTGGGCTGCGGTGCGGTCGAAGGGCTCGCGCTCGGCGGCGACAGAGGCGATGCTGGAAGTGCTGCGCGAGACGGCCGCGAGCTTCGAGGCGGGGCTGCGGGCGCCGGCCGCCGCCTAGAGGGCGTAGCGCCGGGTCACTCGCCCGCCAGCAGCGTGTGCCAGGTGGGCAGCAGGGGCTTGTTGTAGAAGTTCATCACCTGCTCGCGCACGGCCGTGACCTCGTCAGAGGCCCAGTAGCGCTCGAAGTCCTCGCGGTCCTCCCAGACCGAGGTCTGGCGGAAGTGAAGTGGGTCGTCGACCGAGCGCGTCAGCGACCAGCTCGTCGCCCCGAAGGCGAGCGCTCGCGCCGCCGCGGGCTGCCATGCCTCGTACCAGCGGTCGGCCCGAAACGGGTGCACGCGCCAGTCGATCACCGAGACCTCCCCCATCTAGGCGAGCCCCCGAAGCGCTGGTGGACGGGGCACTAGGCGCCGACCTCGGCGCGAATCGCGCCGGGCCCCTCCTCGGTCTTGCCCTCCTGCTCGTCGGTCGCCCCGACCATGATCGCGATCTTGCCGAGATGCTTGTTGTCCTTGAGCAGCTGGTGGGCCTCGGCGACGCCGTCGAAGCCCATCGCCTGCCACAGCACGGGGCGGATCTTGCCCTCCGCCATCAGCTTGTTGGCGCGGTCGGCCTCATAGGCGTTGGCGAAGTGCGAGCCGAGGATCTCCTTCTGGCGCATCCACAGGTAGCGGACGTCGAAGTCGAGGTTGTATCCAGACGTGGCGCCGCAGATCACGACCTTGCCGAACGGCTTGACCACGAACACCGAGGTCGGGAAGGTCGCCTGGCCGACGTGCTCGAAGACGATGTCGGGAGCGTCGCCGAGGATCTCCTTGACCTTCTTGGCGAACCCGCGCGAGGCCTTGAAACGCTCCTTGTCGGCCGCCGGATCGGCCGCGGGGTGATTGGCGTCGGTCCGCATCATGTCGCCGAACTCGTTGCGATCGATGTAGCCGACGGCGCCGAGCCGCTCGACGAGCTTGCCCTTTTCCTGCGACGACACGACTCCGACCGCGTTTGCTCCCGTCGCCGCGCAGAGCTGGGTCGCGAACACGCCGAGCCCGCCGGCCGCGCCCCAGATCAGCACGTTGTGGCCGGTCTGCAGCTTGCAGCGGTCGATCAGCATCCGGTAGGCGGTGAAGTACGTCAGCCCGTAGGCCGACGACTCGACCCACGACAGGTTCGCGGGCTTGGGCAAGAGCTGCTGGGCCTGGACCTTGGTGAACTGGGCGAACGAGCCCCACGTCGTCTCGTAGCCCCAGATCTGCTGGCTCGGGGCCGCGAGCGGGTCGAGTCCGTGGACCTCGACGTCCTCGTAGGAGGCCTGGTTGCAGTGCACGACGACCTCGTCGCCGGGTTTCCACTTCGTAACGCCCTCGCCGACCTTCCAAACGATCCCCGACGCATCCGAGCCGCCGATGTGGTGGCCGTACTCGGGGTGGTCGCCGTAGTTGAAGACCGACACGGGCTTGCCGAGCGCGGCCCAGACATTGTTGAAGTTGACCCCCGCGGCCATCACGCGCACGATGACCTCGAAGGCGCCCGGCTCGGGCACGTCGATCTCCTCGACCTGGAAGGCGTCGGTGGGCTCGCCCTCGCGCTCTTGGCGAATCACCCAGGCGGCCATCTTGTCGGGCAGCTCGCCCGGTTCGACGTCGAGCTTGGATACGTCAGCGATCTCTACGGCCACGATCCTCCTGTCGGGGTGGGGCTACGGCGGGCCGGATCGTATCGGTGAAGCGCCTCTTGCGCAGGCGCCCCGATGCCCCGCGGTTCATCGCCCGTCAGGTTCCCGTCCGGGTATGCGACTACCTTCATGTGTTTCAAGCGCAGCGTTGCTGCGACTGACATGTGGAGTGGGTTATTTCTCTTATGGAGGCGTCGGAAAAGCAACAGCTGCCACTCGACGGTGGCGCCGTGCGCGCCCTCGACGACCGCCTCGTCATCGAGCATCTCACGGTCACCGACGAGCGCGCCGCGCGCGTCGTGCGCGAGCGTGCGGAGGCCGGGCAGCTGCCCCAGCGCACCGTCACCGACGCGATCGAGATCGGCGCCAGGGTGCTCGACCGCGAGGACGCCGCGGCCGAGACCGACTACGTTCGGCTCGAGTTCGAGCGCCAGGCGGGGCAGCTCCGCGAGCGTCTCACGAAGGCGATCGAGGCCGGTGACCAGCAGCTCGCCGAGCGCATCACCCAGAGCTTTGATGCCGAGCGCGAGGGCTCGGTCCAGCAGGAGATCGAGGAGCGGGTGGAGGCCGCACTGGTCGAGCAGCGCGACGCGCTGTTGAAGATGTTCTCGGCCGAGGAAGGGGCGAATCCCCTGTTCGACTTCAAGGACGCGATGGTCAAGGTCTACAACAACCTGCGCGAGGGCCAGCAGGCCGAAGGCGAGGAAAACCGCCGCAAGATCGACGAGCTGACGCGCCAGGTGATCGAGCTCAAGAAGGAGACCGAGGCCGACGTTCGCGTCGCCGAGGCCGAGGAGGCCGGGACGCGCAAGGGGCGCGGCTTCGAGGAGCTCGTCCACGCCGAGCTCGAGACGCTCGCCAGCGGGCAGGGCGACGCCGCCCACCACGTCGGCGACGCGAGCTCGGAGGCCGGCGGCAGGAAGGGCGACTCCGTGATCGAGCTCGGCGCCTGCACCGGCGCGACGCTGGCGACGCTGGTCTTCGAGGCCAAGAACCGCAAGCTGTCACGCAATGACGCCTGGATCGAGCTCAACTCCGCGATCGCCGAGCGCGACGCGGTCTATGGGGTCCTCGTCGTCGCCGGCGAGGACAAGATCCCGTCGGGACTCGAGGAGCTGACCGAGTACCAGGGCAACAAGATGATCGCGGTGCTCGACCGCGACGAGCCCGACCCGCTGGCGCTGCGACTCGTCTACCGCTACGTGCGGGCGCGGGTGCTGGCGGCCGGAAGCGCCGGCCTCGAGGTCGACGCCGCGGGCGTGCGCGACGCCGCCGAGGAGGCGGGCGCGAGGCTCAAGGCCGCAAACCGGATTCGCAAGTCGCTGACGAACGTCACGACGAGCGCCGACAGGGCTCGCGAGGACCTCAACGAGATGATCGCCGACGTCGAGCGCTGCCTGACCCGCATCGAGTCGCTCGTCGCGGCTGCCGACGACGTGGTCACGACGACGCCGGACGCTGTGACCGCGACGGCGGATGTCGCCGAACCCCAGCCAGGCGACGACCCGCGGCAGCCCTCGCTCGACGCCTAGTAGAGGGCTGACGCGGGTCATCCACGCACGCGGCTAACCCCCATCAACCCTCTAGCGGCGTCTACGGAAGCAGCAGGTCGTCCTGTGCGGACGGGCGCTCGGGGCCGACGACGAGCTGGGTGGCCTTTGCGTCGGACTCCAGGCCGCCGGTCACCTCGTATTCGCCTTCCGCGAGCTCGACCTTGAAGTCGTCGGTGACCGAGCCCGGCTCGATCGGCTGGCTGGTCGCCGCGACCGGACCGTCGAGGGTCAGCTCGGCGACGCCGTCGCTCTGATTGGAGATCGTGATCACGACGAGCCCGGCGCCGAACTCGTTAGGCGACACGGCGACGACCTCGTCGTCGACTCGCGCCGTGATCTCGAGCGGCTTCGGGGGGCGCGGCTCGTTGGGGTGGTCCTCGGCGCCGCAGCCCGCGATCGCGAGGCCCAGCGTGGCGAGCCCCGCCGGCAGCACCCATCGCGCCTTGAGCCGGAATCTCCTCATCCCGAGGGAGAATCTATCCGAACTGGGGGACGCCGGGGGTGAGTTGGCCGCGAGACGCCCTGGTGACTTTGCCTCGCCGCAGCCTCGAGCGTGCGCGGTCAGCCCATCCACACCGAGCGCCGCTCGGCGAGCATGTCGTCGAGCTCGGTCTGGATCCTGGCGCGCACGTCCTCGGCGATCGCGTGGATCAGCGCCGCGTCGTCGACGGCGTCTGGCCGATAGCGGTCCATCGAGATCGGCTCGAGGAAGTGGATCTTGAACTTCGCCGGCAGGTACATGAGCCCGGCGAGGGGCCCGAACTGGGGAAAGGCGTGGTTGAACGGGAAGTAGATCAACCCCGTGAGCCGCTGGGCCGGGCGGATGTGGGCGAAGATCGGCATCGCCTCCTCGGCCCCGACGACCGCGATCGGGACGATCGGGACGCCGGCGCGGATCGCGGTGCGCACGAACCCGCCGCGTCCGAAGCGGCGCAGCCGGTAGCGCTGCCACAGCACCTTTCGCGATCCCTTCTGGCCCTCGGGAAACACGATCGCGAGCCGGCCCTCGTCGCGCAGCAGGCGCTGGGCGTTGCGCTGGTGTGCCGCGACCATGCCCAGCTTGTTGGCCATCATGCCGACGAACGGGTAGCCCTTGAACCAGTGCTCTCCCAGCATGTAGAGGGGCCGCGGAACTGGATGATCGCGGCGGATCGCCTGCATGATCATCGGCGCGTCAGGAGGCAGTGCGCCGGAGTGGTTGGACACCAGCAGGGCGCCGCCGCTGGATGGAACGTTGTCGAGGCCCTCGTGCTGGACGCGAAACCAGTAGCGGTAGTAGAAGTCGAGCACCGGGTCGGCCAGCTTGAGCAGCGTCTCCGAACGGCCCCAGTCGTCCAGCGCGCGCTCCTGCTCGGGCGCCGGCAGCAGCTCGCGAAGCTCCGTGAGGTCGACGCGGTCGTCGGGCCGCCGGGTGGAGAAATCGTCCGCTCGGGCATCGAAGCCGGGCTCGGCCGTAGCCCGGTCCGCCTCGCCTGCGGGGGCTCCGTCGACCAGCGGGCCGCCGAGCAGCGGGCTGTCGGCGTCGAGGCGACCGCCGCCGAGCGTCCTCCCCCTCGAAGCCATCAGAAAGGGAGCTCCACGACCTCGGCCGTCGTCCCCGCCTCTCCCACCTCGACCACGTCGCCGGGCCCTGCCTCACGCCGCACGATCGCGAGCGCTATCGGGCCCAGGGAGGGAGACAGGCAGGAGGTGCTTATCCGGCCGAGCTCGCGCTCACCGAGTCGGATCACGTCGCCGCCCTGGACCGCGGCACTGAGTCGCAGGCCGCGCAGGTGGCGGTTGGGGCGGCCCTTGTAGTGCAGGCGCGCGACGGGCTCCTGGCCGATGTAGCAGCCCTTCGTGAAGTCGACGGCCCTGCTGTCGATTCCCGCCTCGGCGGGCATCGAGGCAGCGCTCATCTCGGCGCCGTAGCGCGGCCTTCCGGTCTCGATGCGGACGATCTCGGCGGCCTGCTCGCTGACGTCGGCGACCCCAGCGGCGCGCAGCTCGTCGTGGAGGCGCTCGGCATCAGTGCTCGCGACGATCAGGTCGACTCCGAGATCGGTCGCCACTGCACGCCCACCGTGGTGCTCGCGGTGCGCGTACTCCGGTGACAGCGGGCCGGTGCCGGCCAGCTCTCGAGCCGCGGGCCCGATCAGCGACAGGATTGCGTGCTCGCCGCTGACGTCGCCGACCTCGACGTCGCGTCCGACCTTGTACATCTCGAGGTGCTTGCGCAGGGGCTCGGTCGCGATCGCCTCGGTATCGAGCCAGAAGCTCTCGGGCGCGAGGCGCAGGACGCGCATGTCGGCCTGGATGTGACCCTTGCGGTCGAGCAAGGCGGCGTAGCAGCCCTCGCCGGGCGCCAGAGCCTCGACGTCGTTGGTCACCTGGCCTTGCAGGAACTCGGCCGCATCCGCTCCGCTGACGATCAGCTTGCCGCGCTGCGAACGCTCGACCGATCCAGCGCTTTCGCGCAGGGCGCGGTACTGACCGTCGAGCTCCACGGGGGCTGAAATCTCCACTGGCGTCGATTGTACGTCCGAGGCCAGGGTTTAGATGTGCCAAAATCTAGATTGCGATGGACCAAAACAATGAACGAGCCGACGGCGGCCTGACGCGCCGGGCAGCCAATGGGATCAGCCGCCGCAGGCTGCTGGTTGGCGGCGCTGCCGCCGGCGCCGCGCTGCCGTTGCTGCACGGGCTCGTCCCGCACTCGGGCCTTCACCACGCGCTCGACGGAGCGAGCGCCTCGGAGAGCGCCCATGGGGCCGAGACTCTCGGCGAGACCCCAGCCTCGGCGGCGGGCGTCCACGGCGGCTTCGGGCCGGGCTTCGAGGGACCGGTCGTCGACCCTGCGGCCAACGGCTTCGATCCCAGCGAGATCGTGCGCGACTTCGACTGGGGGACGACGCGGCGCCTGCCGACAGGTCGCGTACTCCGCGAATGGGAGATCTACGCGCTCGACAAGGAGATCGAGGTGGCTCCCGGCGTTCACTTCCCGGCCTGGACCTACAACGCTCGCGTCCCCGGCCCGACGCTGCGCTGCCGCGAGGGAGAGCGGCTGCGGATCAGGTTCGCGAACGGGTCCAGCCATCCGCACACGATTCACTTCCACGGCATCCACCCGGCGACGATGGACGGGGTGCCCGGGGTGGGGGAGGGCGGCGGCGGCGGGACGATCGACACCGGCGACAGCTTCACCTACGAGTTCGACGCCGAGCCCTTCGGCCTGCACCTCTACCACTGCCACACCAACCCGCTCGCCGCCCATATCCATAAGGGGCTGTACGGCACCTTCATCATCGACCCGAAGGAGGGCAGGCCCCCGGCCGACGAGCTCGTGATGGTGATGAACGGGTTCGACACCAACTTCGACGCCTCGAACGAGGTCTACGCCGTCAACACCGTCGGCTTTCACTACATGCAGCGGCCGATCCGGGTGCGCAAGGACGAGCTGGTTCGGATCTATCTCGTCAACGTGCTCGAGTTCGACCAGATCAACTCGTTTCACGTCCACGCCAACTTCTTCGACTACTACCCGACCGGGACGTCGCTCGAGCCGGTCGAGTTCACCGACACGATCATCCAGGGCCAGGGCCAGCGCGGCATCCTCGAGCTTCGCTTCCCATACGTCGGGCACTACATGTTCCACGCTCACAAGACCGAGTTCGCCGAGCTCGGCTGGATGGGGTTCTTCGAGGTGACCGAGTAGGTGGAGGCGCGCGCCGCCGACGAACGCTCGGCCGGGTCGAGCGGTCGTCTTCCCAGCTGGCTGCTGGGTCTCGTGCCGCTGGCCGTGATCGCCGCCGTGGCGGCACTGTTCGCCGCGCTCGGTGCGCCGGGCCTCGAGGAGCGCACGGGACCGCCGATCGAGGAGGTCGCCGTCGAGCGCACGGTGCTGCGCCCCGGCGAGATCGAGCTTACGGTGCGAAACGATGGCCCCGACACGGTCGCGATCGAGCAGGTGGTCGTCAGCGACTCCTTTCTCGCCTTCTCCGCCACCGATCCCGAGCTCGGGCGGCTCGACAGCTCGACGCTGACCATTCCCTACCCCTGGATCGAGGGCGAGGCCTACGAGGTAATCATGCTGACGTCGACCGGGGCGACGATCGCGCACGAGATCCCGGTCGCAGCCGAGACGCCCGAAGCGGACGTTTCCTTCTTCGCCCTGATGGCGTTGCTCGGCGTATACGTCGGCGTGATCCCGATCGCGATGGGAATGCTGTGGCTGCCGTTCGTCCGCAGCGTCGGCGAGGTCTGGCTGCGCGTCCTGATGGCGTTCACGATCGGCCTGCTCGCCCTGCTGGCGGTCGACGCCACGCTCGAGGGCCTCGACGTCTCGACGCAGGGGACTCAGACGTTCGGTGGCGCGGCGCTCGTCGTCGTCGGCGGGGTCGCCGCGTTCGTGACGCTGTCGGCGGTCGACGCCTGGCTGCGCGGCCGCCGCGAGCGCGCCCGGGAGGGCAGCACGGGAGGCGCATACCTCGCGCTGCTGATCGCGATCGGGATCGGGCTTCACAACCTCGGGGAGGGGCTTGCGATCGGGTCCGCTTACGCGAGCGGCGCTCTGGCGCTCGGCGCCTTCCTAGTGATCGGGTTCGCGCTTCACAACACCACCGAGGGACTGGCGATCGTCGCGCCGCTCGCGAGCGCGCGCCCCGGCGTACGCCGGCTGCTGTTGCTGGGGCTGATCGCCGGCGCCCCGGCTGTGCTGGGCGCCTGGATCGGTGCCTCGGCGTTCAACCCCAGCCTCGTCGCGCTGCTGCTCGGCGTTGGCGCCGGGGCGATCGTCCAGGTGATCATGCAGCTCGTGCCCTCGATCCGCGACGCGACGGGGCGCGCCCTCAACCCGGCGAGTGCCCTCGGGGTCCTCGCCGGGATGGCGGCGCTCTACCTAACCGGCCTCCTGGTCTCGGTCTAGCTGATGGCGACCGGTCAGCATCGCGCGGCGCGGCCCGAGCCCGGCCTGCTCGCGTCGGAGGCGGTCGAGGACTACGCCAAGGCGATCTACGCGCTCGAGCGCCGCGAGACGGGACCGGTGGGTACCTCGGCGTTGGCAGCGCGGCTCGGCGTCTCGCCCGCTTCGGTGACGGCGATGCTCAAGCGCATGCAGGAGATGAAGCTCGTCTCCTATGAGCCCTACCGGGGCGTGACGCTGAGCCCGGCGGGAGAGAAGGTGGCGCTCGAGGTGATCCGCCATCACCGTCTGCTCGAGGCCTATCTTTCGGAGGCGCTGGGGATGCCATGGGATCGCGTCCACGACGAGGCCGAGGTGCTCGAGCACTACATCTCGGAGGAGCTCGAGGAGCGCATCGCGACGGCACTCGGAAACCCGCCGCGAGACCCGCACGGTGACCCGATCCCCGATCGCGAGCTGCTGGTCGGAACGGAGAAGGGGGTGGCGCTCGTGGACCTCGATCCCGGCGAGCATGGAACCTTCAGTCGCGTGTCGGACGCCGACCCCGCGATGCTGCGCTACCTCGCCGAGCAGGGCATCCGGCCGGGGGCGATATTGCGCGTGACCCAGCGCCAGCCCTTCGGCGGGCCGCTGTTCGTCGAGGTCGATGGGGCCAGCCACGCGATCGGCGGCGACCTCGCCCAACGAATGCTCATCACTTAATTGCTCGGCCATGTGCTCCGCCCCCGCTCGCTCGCACCGGATGAACAACTCGGCCATGTGCTCCGCTTCCGCTCGCTCGCACTGACAATCAGAGATGCTTGCTGGCTCGCTCTCGCGTCCGCCATGGCCGGCGACATTGCGATGGTCATCTAGGCTCTAGGAATGGCGCTTGCGGAGGACTTTCAGGACGTGGTGGGATCGCTGCCGGACGATTGGACCGACGTGGCGCTGGACATGCGGATCGGCGACGAGGAGCGTTACATCGACGCTGCCGTGATCTTGAGCCAGATCAACGCGCAGCCCTATTCGAAGGCCGACTGGCACTGGCGCATCAACGTCGCGCACCGCTTCGGTCACGCGGCGGCGCCCGAGACGGTCCGCGGGACGCTGGCGCTGCTCGACCGCGAGGAGATAGCGGGTGAGCTCGTCGTGCGCGACGTTCAGGAGGGGCGCGCCGAGGTCGTCCAGATGTGGGGGCGCCCGGAGAGCGTCCGACAGGAGTTTCGCCACCGCCGCAGCTTGTAGTGACCGGTCGCCCCAACGTCGCGTCGATCACCTAGTTCGGTGGCCCGCGTCGTCGCGCTCGCCCCGGACCTGATGTTCGCGTCGCGGATCGACGCCACGCTGAGCGCCGCCGGTCACGAGGTCTCGCTGTCAGCGTCCGCCTCGGAAGCAGCGCTCGACCAAGCGGACATTCTGATCGTCGACCTCGAGCACATCGCACCCGAGGCGGTTGTCGGGCTGGGAATGCCCGTGCTGGGCTTCTACCGCCACACCAACCCCGAGACTCGTGAGGTGGCCGAGGCGGCGGGGGTCGACACGGTGGTTCCGCGCTCACGAATGGCTCGTGAAATGGCCGAGCTCGTCGAAGGGCTGCTGGCCGACGGGGCTGGGTAGGAAGGTCGCCCTCGGAGCCGTCTCAGGGGCCTGGCCGGTATTGACCGGGCCTGGCCGGTATTGACCCGCATATACGAGGCTAATACCGGCCACGTCGCCTGAGGCGTGGCCTAATCGACGTAGTTCGTGTCGAAAGCCGCGTCGATATCCACGGGATTCTCGAGGATGCCGTGCTCAACGTCCCAGCGCGACCACGCCCGCAGGACGTCCACGTCGAACCGGCCGACCGGACTCAGGGCGGGCAGCAACGCATCCAGTTGAGCCTCCTGCTCAGCAGCATCGAGACCGCTGGCGCCCGCCAGCAGCGCATCGAGCCCGGAAGCGGGGTCGTCGACCACGAACTCGTAGCCACTCACTGTGGCGTCAACGACTCCACTGACGAGCTCGGGATCGGACTCGATCAGCTCCCCGGTCGTGACGAGCACGAGCTCGGGATAGCGCGGGGCACCGAAGCGGTCGACGCGAAACTCGCGCGTCGGCACGCCGCGGCGGCGCAGCGCGACGCCCTCGGCGTTCCAGAACGCGGTCGCGGCGTCGAGGCGCCCCGCGGCGAGCGTAGGCACCGCCTCGAAGCCGATCACCACGCGGTCGACGCTCGCCGGATCGAGGCCGCCGGACTCGAGCACCGAGTCGAGAACGGCGTCGTCGGAGGGCACACCGGTGACGCCCACCTGTGCTCCCGCGAGGTCGGCCGGCCGGCGAATCTGTTCGCCATCGGCCGCGATCACCGCGGCAAGCGGACGCCGGACGATCGGGGCGACCGCGACGATGTCGAACCCCTGCTCGCGAGCCAGTCCGAGGTCGTGGATGTCGAGAATCGCGAACTCGGCGCGGCCGGCGCGCAGCAGCTTCGGGGCGTCGCTGGTCGACGACGGCTGCTCGACTTCGAGCTCGACCCCCGCGTCGTCATAGAGGCCGTTCTCGAGGCCCGCGTAGATCCCGGAATGCACCGCATTGGGCTGAAAGTCCAGCACCAGGGTCGCGCCGCGAGGCGCGCCCGGTTCAGCACCGCCCCCGCAGGCTCCGAAAACGATCCCGGTGGCCGTGACGAGAGCGGCCGCCAGCAGCGCAGCGACCGTATTCATCGAGAGCCGCAGGATAGCCTTGACGCGCGATGACGCTGACCTCCGAGAATGACCTCCTCGCGTTCATCGAGATCCCGAAAGGCGGGCGCAATAAATACGAGTACGACGAGCGGCTCGGCCGCGTGGTCCTCGACCGGTTTCTCGCCTCGTCAACGGTCTACCCGCTCGACTACGGCTACCTGATCGGTCACCGCGGCCGCGACGGCGACCCGCTCGACGTGATGGTCTGCGTCTCCGAGCCCACCTTTCCCGGCTGCGTGATCCCCGTGAAGCCGATCGCCCTGTTCAAGATGCACGACGAGAAGGGCGAGGACGACAAGATCGTCTGCGTCCCCAAGAAGGACCCGGGCTGGAACCATGCCGAGGTCCTGGACGACATCCCGCAGCCGCTGCAACGGGAGATCGAGCATTTCTTCTCGATCTACAAGCAGCTCGAGGACAAGGTCGTCACGATCGAGGGCTGGCGCTCCCGCGAGGAGGCGCTCGAAGTGATCGCCGACGGCCGGCGGCTCGAGCAAGGGCGCTCGGACTCCGACGGCTGAGCGACGCACGGCGCGGGCGTTCGCCAGCACCCGACTGGACCCCGACGGTGGCTCGATGAGTACACTGCCGCGCTGATTCGCGGGGCACCGCTTGCCCACGCGGAAAACCAAGCTTTAAGAGGAGGTCTGACCAAGTGCAGGATCGAGGACTCGCCGCCTACATCTCCGAGCTGGTGGGCACGCTTTTCCTGGTGTTCTTCATCACCAGCGCCGTGACCCTGTACGTCGCGACCGGCGCCGACGCCCAGTTCGGCTCCGACTGGGCCGTGGTCGGACTCGTGCATGCATTCCTGCTGTTCGGCCTCGTCCAGTTTCTCGGCGGCGTCAGCGGTGGCCACTTCAACCCCGCCGTGACCATCGCGGCCGCGGCGCTGCGCCGCATCGACCCCGTCGACGCGATCGTCTACATCCTCGCCCAGCTCTCGGGTGGCGTCCTCGGCGCCCTGCTGACCAAGGCGCTGCTGCTCGACGAGGGCCGCGTCGGCGATTACGGCGCGGTCGTGCTGAGCCCGCTCGTCGGCGACAACTTCGACGGCATGATCCTCGAGGCGATCGGAACCTTCATGCTCGTTCTCGCCGTCCTCGCGGTTGCGCTGAACCCCCGCGCTCGCAACGAGTGGGCGCCGCTGGCGATCGGCACGACGCTCGGATTCGTCGTGATGGTGATCGGGCCCCTGACCGGAGCCGCGGTCAACCCGGCGCGCTGGTTCGGCCCCGCCCTCGTCGGCGAGGAGTTCGGCGGTGTGTGGCCGTATCTGGTCGGGGACCTGGTGGGCGCGATCCTTGCCGCCGGTTTCTTCTTCCTCGTGTTCGCGAGTGGCGAACGAGTGGTCGGTGGACCGGGCACTGGCGAGGAGGAGCCTCTGAAGGCGACCTCGCCGGCTCACCGGGGCGCCGTCGACGCGGTCGACAAGCGCGACGCGCGCGACAAGCGCGACGAACCCGGCAAGCGCGACCGCAACCGCTAACCCGGCTCGCATCGCAGCGCCGAAGCGACCGCGCGGCGGTCGTGTAGCTTGAGCGTGGAATGCGCCGCGTCACCTTCTCGCGCAACTACACGCTGTCGCTGTCGCGGACGTGTCGCTGCTATTGCAAGTACTGCTCGTTCGCGACCCACCGGGCGCACATCTACGAGCCGGCTGAGGTCGAGGATCGGCTCGAGCAGGCGCTGAGGCGGAACTGCAAGGAGCTGCTCGTGCTGACAGGCGAGCAGCCGGAGGTAAATCCGGTGGTCGCCGAGCGGCTGGCCGGATGGGGGCACGAGGACTTCACGTCGTATGTCGTGTGGACGTGCGAGCGCGCGCTCGAGCGCGGCCTGCTTCCGCACACCAACCTCGGCGTTCTCTCGGCAGCCGACCTCGCGCGGCTGCGCGAGGTGACGGCGTCGCAGGGGCTGATGCTCGAGTCGATCTCCGAGCGCCTGATGGAGACGGTCCACGCCGGCTCGCCCACCAAGCACCCGGCGCGCCGCCTCGAGACGATCGAGGCGGCGGGCGAGCTGCGAATCCCGTTCACGACCGGGATCCTGGTCGGAATCGGGGAGACCGAGGACGAGCGCATCGAGTCGCTCGAGGCGCTCGCCGACGTCCACGCGCGCCACGGCCACATCCAGGAGGTGATCCTGCAGAACTACGTCGCGCATCCCACCTACTACGGCCGCGAGGTAGCCGAGATCGCCGACCAGGCGGCGCGCGAACGCTGGACGAATGGGGGCAATCCCTTAACGGACCCCGCGGCCCCCGGACGCGAAGCGGAGGAGGCGGCGGGCGGTGATGTCGTCCCCGGACGCGAAGCGGAGGAGACGGCCGGTCCTGTTTGGGCTACCCCCGTCACGCTCGACGACATGCGGCGACTCGTCGCAGAGTGCCGGCGGTTGATGCCAGACGTCGGCGTCCAGGTACCCCCAAACCTCTCGGATTGGTGGAGCGACCTCGTCGACGCGGGTGCCACCGACCTCGGCGGCCTGTCGGCCAACGGCGACCACATCTCGCCCGAGCACGCGTTCCCGAGCCCGCACCAGGTCCGCAAGCGCCTCGCCCCGCGCGGCTACGCCCTGACCGAGCGACTGTGCGCGTACCCGCAGTACATGGACCCCGATTGGATGGAGCAGGGCGTGCTCGACGTGATCAAGCTCAAGTATTGGAGCTTCATCCCGCGGCGTGGCTCGGGTCGGCGAAGCGACCAAGTGGTGGCGCCCGACGCTGCGCCCCGCGCGATCGAGCGCGGGCGCCGCGGCGAGGCGCTCACCGACGAGGAGCTGACGGCGTTGTTCGCCGAGACTCGCCCCGAGGTCGTGGAGGAGATGCGCCTCGCCGCCGATGAGCTGCGCGCCGAGCTCGCCGGCGACCGCGTCACCTTCGTTGTCAACCGCAACATCAACTTCACCAACATCTGCATCGTCGGGTGTGCGTTTTGCGGCTTCGGCCAGGGTCGCCGCTCGCCCGACGCCTACCACGTCGATCCCGACGACTTCGCGCAGCGCGTCAGCGAGGCGGTCGACTACGGGGCCAGCGAGATCTGCATTCAGGCCGGGATCCACCCCGACTACACGCTCGAGGAGTACGGGCGCTGGCTGCGGCTCGTCAAGGAGGTCGCGCCCGACGTCCACCTGCACGCCTACTCGCCGATGGAGGTCGACTACATGTGCGAGCGCTCGGGCAAGGCGCCCGAGGCGGTCTTCGACTACCTGATCGAATGCGGACTGGGGTCGACGCCCGGGACGGCGGCGGAGGTCCTCCACGACGGGGTGCGACAGCGGATCTCGCCGAACAAGCTGCCGGCCGGGCGCTGGGTCGAGATCATCGAGGCCTGTCACCGCTCCGGGCTGCGCTCGAGCTCGACGGTGATGTTCGGGCACATCGAGGAGCCGGCCGAGCTCGCTACCCATATGCGCGTCGTGCGCGAGCTTCAGGAACGCACCGGCGGAATCACCGAGTTCGTGCCGCTGTCCTTCATCCCCTTCAACACCCTGTTGGGGCGCACCCACGGAGTCGAGGAGATCTCGCGACGCGAGAACCTCAAGCACACGGCGGCCTTCCGTCTCGCACTCGGCCGCACGATCCCGAACCTGCAAGCGAGCTGGGTCAAGATGGGGCTCGACGCCGCCACCGAGGCGCTGCGCTGGGGCGTCAACGACCTCGGCGGCACGCTGATGGAGGAGAACATCTCGCGCATGGCGGGCTCGCACCACGGCGTCTGCCTCGACCCCGAGCAGCTGATCGGGGCCGCGCGCGCCGCTGGCCGCGAGCCCGCCCAGCGCACGACGCTGTACGAGGTCGTCGAGACGTACTAGCAGCGAAATAGCCGGCGTGGGGTCGCAGGTTGCGCGCTACCTTCGGGTTCAGATAGGGTTGGCGCTAGGGAGAGGCCAGCCTGAGCGCTGGCCGCACTGAAACCAATCCACCCGAGAAGGGGAGGAACCCAGATGAGACGCGTGTTCAAGTCGCGCCCCTCGCCGGCGATCGTCGTCGCCGTCGTGGCGCTCGTCGCCGCGCTTGCGGGCACGGCGGTCGCCGGCCCCGACGCCAGCACCAGCGCAGTGACCAAGAAGAAGGTCAAGAAGATCGCCAACAAGGAGATCGACAAGCGGTTCCCGCTCGGGACAGCGGGCCTCGCTGACTCGGCCGTGACGACGCCGAAGCTCGGCGACGGGGCCGTGACGACGCCGAAGCTCGGCGACGGGGCCGTGACGACGCCGAAGCTCGGCGACGGTGCGGTCACGGAGCCAAAGCTCGGCGACGGCGCAGTGACGACGACGAAGCTCGCCGACGACGCGGTCACCTCGGGAAAGATCGGCGCCGGGCAGATCCGAGCGAGTGATCTGGGGACGATCACAACCGTCCAGACCACCATGCAGGTCCCCGCCAACTCGGCTGGGCTGGCGGACGTCGCGTGCCCTGCCGGCTCGGTCATGCTCAGCGGGGGCGGCTACTGGACCACCAACTCGAACAACCTCAGGACGACCCTCAAGCAGGGCAACGGCTGGCGCGTCGAAGGACAAAATACGCTCGGCACACCTCAACCACTGACGGTTCAGGCGTACTGCCTGGACGGCTGAACCGGTCGCCTGGCCCACGGGAGGAATGCCTCCCGTGGGCCACCGGCCAGGCGCCCCGGCGGGCCGATGCCTAGTCCGGGCAGAGGCCCTCGACCGTGTCGCGCAGGAGCCACTTCGTGCTCGCCTGCGGCGCACCGCTCCTGGCGCGCTACCGACTCGCGGAACGCAGCCTCGATCTGGGCTTCCGTTTCGTCGCCAGATCCGCCCATCGTGAACACGTCGACTTCTGCGCCTTTTGAGTCGTAGATGTTGACCGTGAGGGCCGAGCCGCCGCCCCAGCGGTAGGTCAGCCCGGTAACCGGTCCTTCGATCGACAGGCCGCTGCTCACGAGTCCTCACGGGCACGGAAGACAAGCATCGGTCTGCCCTCGCCCAAGGTCGGAACTGCGACCTCCTCGCCCGACTGCTCATCGACACCGATTCGATGCTCGCCGTAGGGAACCGGCTCGTCGGTCAGCGTGATGGTCGATTCCCAGAACCCCGTACCCGTCTTCACGACGGAGCCACGAGGCAGGTCGTGAATGTCGATCACGACTCCTTCGGCTCCTCGGTCGTAGCGGCCTTGGTCGCCGCTGCCGTTGCGATTGCGGCGGCGATGGTCGCGATGCTCTCTGCCGACCCGTCGTAAATTAACGTCACGCGCGTGTTGCGGTTTCGCACGGATGCGACGGTCCGCTTGTCTAGCTTGACGAGGGAATACGCACCGCCGCCCTCCACCATTTCGACTTGAGACCGGCGGTGGTGGGGCCACCACGGTCGATGTCTACGCCATCTGCCTCCAGTAGGGCCCGGTCGGTGATCGCATCCGCCGAGGCCGTTTGGCGCCGGCGGATCTGACCCTTGGCGTAGGGACGCGCCCGGCTGATGCCGGGCGCGTCCTCGCGTCCCGGCACGCCGGCGGCCTGTCCGTAGGCTTCCAGCTGCATGGAGAGCCAGTCCACCCAACCTCCGCTCAAGGTCTGCCGCCACTGCTCGGTGGCGTCGCGCACCGATGCCGCGACCTGCCCGAGCTGCGGCAGGGCCTACCAGCGCAGGATCTGGCGCTGGTGGCTCGTGATCCCGATCGTGCTGCTCGCCTTCACGGTCGGGTTCTTCGGCCGCAAGGCGCTGCAGGACGAGGCCGGGGACAGCGTGAAGGCGCAGCAGGCGAGCGAGGTCGAGCTTGGTATCTCACAAGCTGAGCTTGCCGATGAGCTCGCTCAGGCCGAGCCGCGGCACACCAGCAGCGGCGCTACCGAGGCCGGTGAGCTCACGTGCCTCTACTACGCGCTCGAGGGCGTCGAGGACACCGATTGGGAGTTCTGCTTCACCGATGACGTCCTCACGACCTCGACGGAAGTGACCGGCGCGGAGCGCCCAGGCGGCTAGCGGCCGCGCCGCTCCCGCTCGGGTGGCGTGCAGCGTCCCATCAGCGTCGCGCTGGCCGCCGCGGTCCACAGCAGGAAGAGCCCGAACCCCGCGAAGTTGCCGCGCAGCCCGTCGGCGGCGAGGGGCCCGCTGTCGGGCCTGCGGACGCGGGCGCGTCATGATTGCCTGGATCCAGTGCCCCGTCCCCCAATGCAATCCCCGTTCTGGCGGCTGCAGATCAGCGCCTGGCGGCGTCCTCAGTCGCCGAAATGGCGTTGCCATTCCGGCTCCCTGCGTCCTTGCCATGCTTGATCTTCGCTCGCCAGAAGCGGGTCAGCAGCCTCGACGCCGCGACCGAGTCGCTGCGCTGGGGCGTCAACGACCTCGGCGGCACGCTGATGGAGGAGAACATCTCGCGCATGGCCGGCTCGCAGCACGGCGTCCGGCTCGATCCCGAGCAGCTGATCGGCGCCGCCCGCGCCGCCGGCCGCGAGCCCGCCCAGCGCACGACGCTGTACGAGGTCGTCGAGACCTACTGAGCGCTAGCTCTCAGCCCGGCGCCGCCGCGGCCGGGGCGCCGAGAACCGACCCATCAGCGTGGCGCTGGCCGCGGCTGTCCAGGCAAGGAAGAGGACGAAGCCGGCGATGCTGCCGAGCAGGCCGTCGGCCGCGAGCAGGCCACTGTCCGTGAACAACCTTCCGACGCCGAGCACGGTCGCCAGCGCCGTGACCGCCGCGAGCCAGCCGAGCTGACGCGGCAGCGCTGCGGTGCGCAGGGTCGCGACCGCGATCGCGGCGAAGAAGACGGCAAAGGAGACGGAGGCGACGCCGGCGACCATCGTTCCGAGGTCCCAGATCGCCCGCGTCAGCTCGGGCGTGGTCTGCTCGGGCCGAAACGCCGCGGTGGCGAGCGTCCCGAGCTCGAACGTCAGTGCGGCGATCGACACGACCCCGGCCCCGAACGCGATCGACGCCAGGCGCTCCGAGCCGAGCTCGGCGTTCGCCAGCGCCGTCCGAAGCGTGCCGAGAAACCACACCAGGGCGCCGATGCCGAGCGCCAGCAGCAGGACGCCAAGCCGGATCGGGTCCTGGTCTTCGACGAAATAGGTGAAGACCTCCTGTGCGTCTGCGTCGACGCCCGGTGCCTTCGGGGTGACGAGAAGGCCGAGAACGAACAGCACGACCGCGGCCAAACCGGTCGCGGCGCCGATGCGCTCATATCGCGCCTCGTCCATCGCGCGCAAGCTAACGCGGCCGACGGACGCGCGCGCGTCACTCGGGCTCGGCGATCTCCGTGGCGGTAGGGTTCCTGCAGCGGCCGCATCGATGCGGCGACGAGAGGAGCGTTCGATGGCTGACGTGACGGTCAAGCAGCTGGACGAGTTCGAGGCGGTTTTCGGCGGTGGGATGCGACGCGTTCGCGCCGGCCTCGGCGTCACCTCGTTCGGCATCCAGGTGATCGAGCTTCCGCCCCACTTCGAGCACTACCCCGAGCACGACCACTCCCACGACGAGCAGGAGGAGGTCTACACGGTGCTCAACGGCACCGTGACGCTTCGCGCCGGCGGCGAGGACCACGAGCTAGAGCCCGGCGCCTTCGCGCGTGTCGGTCCGGGCGAGAAGCGCAAGCTCGTCAGCGGCGAGCAGGGAGTCAGGATCCTCGCCCTCGGCGGCAAGCCCGGCGCGGTCTACGACGCGCCAGAGTTCAGCGAGGAGGGCGCTCCCGCGCCTCCCGCGCCCAAGCACGAAACCGCCGTTTAGAGCCGCCGGGCCTAGAAAACCGACTAGCGGAACAGGTCCTCCGCGGCGGGGCGACGCAGCGCGGCTGCCCCCGGCCCGTCCTCGGGCGAGACCAGGTGCGCGACCCCGCGGATCCGCACGGCGGGGACTCCGGCCGCCTTGTCGCGGGCGAGGTCGGCCGCGGCAGCGAGCTCGTCCGCGACAGCTATCAGCGTCGCGTTCAGCTCTCGACCGGCTCGATCGCTGCGCCCGCGCCAGTCATCGAGGGCATCGATCCCGGCGCAGCCGATCGCGACATCGGCCTGCCCGATCCGCCACGGGCGCCCGAAGCTGTCGGCGACGAGGACCGCGGGGGTGACTCCGCAGACGGCCCCGAGCTCGGCCCGAAGCCGCCGCGCCGAAGCGTCGGCGTCGACCGGCAGCAGCACGACCGAGTCGTCGCCGGGGACGTTCGAGGCGTCGATGCCGGCGTTGGCGCATATCCAGCCGCTCAGCGTCTCGACGATCAGGACGCCGCGCTCGGCGCGAATGATCGACCGACTCTCGGCGAGGATCACCTCGACGAGGGCCGCGTCCTTGCCGAGCTCGACCGCCAGCTCGCGGGCGCGCTCGCCCGGCGCGACGTCGGCCAGCCGGCGGATCCTCCCCTCGGCCTTCGAGACCACCTTCTGAGAGATCACGAGGACGTCGCCCGCGGCGATCTCGCAGCGCTCAGCGATCAAGCCGCCGAGCGGGTCGCCCGAGGCGATCTCGGGGAGGCCCTCCACGGGCGCGATCTCGACCCTCATCGCATGCTGGTCGTCGTGCCGGCCCATCGGCTCGATGGCTTGGTCAAATGCCCAGCGCCTTGGCGGTGTTGCGGGCGAGCTTTCGCCCGTCCGCGAGCGCTGTCGTCAGCGCGACGACGTCCGCCGGCGTGTCGAGGTCGAGCGCCAGCGAACGCAGATGCTCGACCGAGTGCGGGATGCCCGCGGCGCGCGCCGCCGCGACGTGGCGCTCGCAGCTTCCCTCGCCGAAGGCGGGCCGGATCGCATCGGGCGGCGTGAGCAGCAGAGCGTTGGTACCGGTTCGATGACGGTCGGGCACG